>OGGZ01002091.1_pt1 | contig 14550 bp, 7 predicted proteins | sample 1571371 | NCBI WGS metagenome assembly OGGZ01 (sample SAMEA2582025, study PRJEB24529) | metagenome | biome: Human gut stool | place: China | collected 2011
ACGATTCATAAATCTACCCTTAATCGTGTATTGAATGATAGTTGCGGATTTTAGGCTCAACTGGAAATATACAAACAGCAACAGGAAGAGGCTAATATCGAACAATCTAAACTTCTCAAAGAGAAAGAGACGATTCTTAAGCAAAAAGAGGAATTAATAAGCAATAAGGATATACTACTTAGACAGAAAGATACACAATTGCAGTCTATATTAGAAAAAAATGGAAAGTTAGAGCAACGTATTCTTCTTTCAATAAAAGAGAAAGAAGAATTGGAAAGACAAAGAAGTGTACTAAGCCAAGAACTGGATGCAAATGTAAAGGCGCAAAAACAACTGAGCCTGGATTGGGAGTCACTGCGGCTTCAGCAAGAAGAACAATTGCGAAAAGAACAAGAGGTAGCCGGTGAACTCAAACAAAAATCCAGGATGTATGAAGCATGGATACAAAAATTGATTCATCAAGATGAATTTTTGCTTAATCTATCCGATAATAGACAACAATTGTATCCTTTAAACTTTAATAAGGATGTGTTTTATGAGCATTTTTCTTCGGTATTTCCTGGATTTGTAGAATATTTGTTCATACAGTATAAATTGGATGAGCGAGAATTGTTAATCTGTTGTCTGGTTAAACTGGGGGTAAAAACTGGTAAAATTGCGACTATACTAAACTTAGCACCAGATACGATCACAAAACAGAAAGCCGAGATAAAAGAAAAATACTTTAATGTGTCTGAAAAGCAAAGTTTAGACCGATTTCTCGAAAAATTATTATGGTAAAATCCGGTTTTTTGTCTGGTCGAATCCGGTTTTTGAAAGTAAAAGTGAATTTTTAATGTATGAGATCAGATTTATATGTCTGAAAATTAGTAAATTATTTGTTTTTTATTCTATACTGAACTTATTTTTTCTAATCTGGTTTTTTTTGTGTTTTATGTCTGAAATTTGCATTAGAATTTAGAAAGGTAAGAGTTATGAATAAAAATTTGCTTATTTTTATGGATGGTATTGTATGTTTATTTTTTCTGACTTCAGAATGGAATAACATGCTGTCCTGATTATGTGAAGGTTCTTTTATGATTAAGAGCTAAGCATGGTCAAGGCGGTTTTAAAATTTTGTAGGATACAATGAAAGCATTATTCATAATTGTTTTATGTTTATTGAATACATTATTAGAGGCTCAAAATATTTGTTTGAAGGGGCGTCTTGTAGATGAACATAAAAATGCGGTCTCTTCTGCAACAGTTCGCTGTTTCATACACGATTCAGTGTTTGTAAAGGGAGATTATCAGTGATAGTTCCGGTAATTTTTCAATAACAGCACCTGTTTCTCCTTCTGGATATAAATTGGTTATAAATTATATTGGTTATAAGGAACATGTCCTTCATACAAAGGGCGATTTGGGTGAATTGCAGTTAGGTGATATTGTTTTGATAGAAGAAAGTAATAAGCTGGATGAGGTTGTTGTCACCGGTCGACAAATAACGCGTACTACTGATAAGGTCTTGTATTTTCCTTCCAAAGAACAGTTACGTCATGCATCGGATGGTTATAAAGCATTGGCATTAATGATGATACCGACATTGGATGTCGATCCGTTTACAAAAAAGGTATCGACTATTCAAGGAGAAACATTGCTCCTCATCAATGGACGGGAAGCTTCGAGCGATGAGATCCGAAACCTGAATCCCAAAGATATTCTCCGTATTGATTTTTATGATCAACATCATCCTGAATATCCGAATGCGAATTCTGTTGTCGACTATATTTTAGAACATCATGATAGAGGAGGGATGGTCGCTATGAATGGGCAACAGCATTTGAATAAAGGAAACGGTAGTTATGGAGCTACAGGACAGATTTTTAACAAAAAGTCCGAGTTTATTGTTTCAGTTTCAGACAGCTATAATAATTATACTCCTAAACGTGGCTATGAAACTTCGACTTATTTAAAATCGACAAAGGAAACGATCGTGAATGAAGCTTCAAGTTTACCCTCTCCTCAAAATAGTAATAGTATAAATAGCTATTTTAATTATCTTTACCATGATAAGCACAATCAACTTTATACAACTTTAGTCTTGAATCAGGAAAAATCGGATGAGGATGATTTAAGTATGCAAACGTACAGCAATGACCCGGTCCGGTATAAAGTGGATGACAATTCTTCTTCTCATAATTTTAATCCTGCTTTGAGGATAGAATATACCGGGAGTCTAAAACACGAACAGTATATACGTTTCCGTTTAAGTGGAAATTACAATCAGAATAAGTATGACAGACAGTATGAGGCTTTACAAAATGACAAAATTACTTTAGCTTATAATACACATGCAAAAGAAAATAATTATAGGGTAATTCCTCAACTGATGTATAGGAAAACTGTACGAAAAAGCGATGTTCTCTTTGTCCTGTTGAACTATGACCATACTTATGCCCATACTCAATATGAAATCGATGGACAGCTTTCGGATGATTACCAAACAAAGGGAGAAGGGAGGTTGACATTAGGATATGCTTTTCGGTTAAAAAATAAATTGAAAATGACTGTTCAATGGGCCGATCAGTTGACTTATATCGATAATAAGAAAGAATCTTCTTTACAACATTTTTTCAGTCCCGGACTTTTTATGACTTATATGATTAATGAGAATAATTCGATACGTTTTACCACGGCTCTTGAATCGGGTGATCTTGGGTTGCAATATCGTTCTTTAACAGAGCAAAGAATTGATAAATATCAGATACGCAGAGGTAATCCAGAGGTAAAGGTATTGAAATTTTATTTGACGGGTTTGACTTATTCTTTAAATACGCCTGTTTTCAATCTTACTTATCATACTTCGTTTGAAGTGACGACAGATGTCCCTTATGAACGAGTATCTTATGATGAAAGCCGGAATTTGTTTATACATGATTATGCCATAGCTAAATCCGGATTTGATTTAGTGACAGGTCCAAGAATGAAGCTAAATGTCATACCTGGAAAATTGACATTCGATTTGGCCGGATATTATAAAAAACGAGTTATACATGCATGGAGAAAATTAGATGTCAATTGTTTTTATGCTTCAGCTAAATTGTTGTTTATATATAAAAATTTCATGGCTTCCGGACAACTCATAACTCCCCAAAAGAATTATGATGATGTCGGAGTTTTCTATCGTACTCCACTTATCTACAATTTTAACGTAGGATATAATCTTAATAATTGGAATTTTGAATTAGGAACACGTAATCCATTTTCTACTTTTGTAAAAAAGAGAGAGTATATTTCGGATATCTATAGCTCATATTCCCGGAATTATGGTCCGAAAATAAACGATCATGTATTTTATGTGAATGTGAGTTATCGGTTCAACTGGGGTAAAAAGCATACATTTAAGCAAATAGAAATAGAGAAGACAAGAAACTCCGCCATATTGAAAGCAAATGAATAATTAATTATAGATATGATTTTTTCGGAAATCGATAAGGTTCCTTGTCATGTTGCAAATGAAACGAGGGGTTTCATTTGCAAGATAAAGTTGTTGGTATCTATTTAAATTCATTACTTTTGTAGGAAAGAAAAACAAAAAATGTCATGAAAACATTCGATCAACTAATCATCACGACCGGCTTTTTGGCGTCTGCCTCTCCTGCGATGGCAGACGAAGAGCCGGAAGCGGACTCTGGACGCCCGAACATCCTTTTCATCCTTTCCGACGATCATACCTCGCAGGCGTGGGGAATCTATGGAGGAATACTGAGCGAATACGTGAAGAACGAGAATATCCGCCGCCTGGCGGCCGAGGGGTGCGTGCTTGACAACTGCTTTTGCACGAACTCGATCTCCGTGCCCAGCCGCGCGGCTATCATGACAGGCGCCTATAGCCATCATAACGGGGTCTATACGCTTGAAGACAGGCTCGATCCGGCTTTGGACAATATTGCGAAACGCATGCAGGAGGGAGGGTATCAGACTGCCCTTTTCGGCAAATGGCATCTCAAGACGCAGCCGTCGGGTTTCGACACCTTTTCGGTTTTCCATGACCAGGGGGAATATTGGGACCCGCTTTTCAAGACCGCGGAGGGCTGGATAGACGATGATAAAGGGAAAAGCGGCAAGGTGGAGAAGGGCTTCTCGACCGACCTGGTGACCGACAAGACGATCCGGTGGATCCGTTCGCGCGATAAGGACCGACCCTTCATGATGTGTTGCCATTTCAAGGCGACGCACGAACCGTGGGATTTCCCCGAACGGTTGAAACATATTTATGACGGAGTCACGTTCCCCGAACCGGCAAACATGATGGAGTTCGGGCCGGAAGAATCCGGGCGTACGTTCCCCGGACAACCGTTGGAAGATATGGCCCGCCGATGGGGGATCGCCTCGAAAGACCCGGATTCCTGGTGGTGCAAGTATCCGGAACTGCCTTTTTCCATAGAAGGAATGGGTAAGGAAGATGCGCGCCGGAAAATCTATCAGAAGTTGATTCGCGACTACTTGCGTTGCGGAGCGGCCATCGATGACAATATCGGTCGCCTGCTGCGTTTCCTCGATGAAGAGGGGCTGTCCGAGAATACGATCGTAGTCTATGTCTCCGACCAGGGTTATTTCCTCGGCGAGCATGGCTTTTTCGACAAGCGCATGATGTACGAGGAGCCGCTTCGCATGCCGTTTGTTATCCGCTACCCGAAGGAGATCCCGGCCGGGACGCGCAATTCCGACATCATCCTCAATATTGATTTTGCTGCTACGCTGGCCGACTATACCGGGGTGGACGCCCCGTCGTGCAGCGAAGGCCGCAGCTTCCGCGACAATCTGAAGGGCGAGACTCCGCGCGACTGGCGGCAGTCCATGTACTATCGCTACTGGACGCACCACAAGATCCGTCCCGCCCACATGGGCATCCGCAACCATCGCTACAAACTGATGTTCCTCTACGGCGATCCGCTGAATGCGACCGGTTCGGATAAGGCTTCCGTCACGCCGTCGTGGGAGTTCTACGACCTGCTCGCCGACCCCCACGAAGACCATAACGTCTACAATTCCCCCGCTTATGCCGGTGAAATCGAAAAGATGAAGCGCGAGCTGCTGCAACTGCGTCGCGAGGTTGGCGATACCGATGCCGCAACGCCCCGGATGCAGGAGATACTGGATAAGTATTATTGGTAATCCTCCTTTCTTCATCTTCTTGTACTCCAGCGGCGGCATCCCCATGATCTTGCTGAAGAGGCGGGAGAAGTAGTCGGTATCTTGGATGCCTTCTGGGAAAGCAAAGGGTTGGTAACCCCTGAGAAATACCGTGAATCATGTGCTCCGATCGTCCTGCTGGCGCGCTTTCAGAAGCGTGCTTACACAAATGCGGAGACCTTTACTGCGAAGATGGGCATCTATCATTTCGGTCCCGAAGCGATCCGTAAAGGGCAGTTGACTTGGCAGCTCGAAAGCGAAAGCGGAGAGATTGCGGCAAGCGGCAAGCAGTTTGGCCTTGTGGTCGATCCGGTTAAGGATATAGAGAAACGCCCGGCCATGCAGCAATTGCTGACATCAGTCCGCAACTATGTCGCTTCCGACCGTTTTGCCCCGACTGTTACCCTGCAACTTTACGAACTCGATGCTTTGTTCGACTATAACAAAATCCGGGAGACGGAAACTCGTTCGGACGAAGCTATCAAGCAGTTATTAAATCAATAAACCGTATCTTTGCAGGAGACAAAGAAAGAATAATATCGATTTAATACGAATGAAAAAGGAATTTTGGCTAACTTGCATAAGCGTATGCCTATTGGCTGCCTGTTGCGAAAAGGAGTCACTGCCTGTCACACCGACAAGCAGTGACTTGCAGTTTGGTCACTTGGCCAAGACTTGGGATGAAGGAATCCCGTTGGGAAATGCCACAGTAGGAACATTAGTCTGGCAACGCGATTCTGTGCTACGTTTTTCGCTGGATCGAACGGATCTCTGGGACTTGCGCCCGATGGATAGTATTGCAGGACCGAACAATCGTTTTGCCTGGGTCTGTGAGCAGGTGAGGAAAGGAGATTATCTGCCGGTGCAGAAGAAGTTCGACCACCCCTATAATGCTTTGCCTGCCCCGTCTAAGATACCGGGGGCGGCTTTGGAGTTCCCGTTGAAGATCGGAAAAGTCTCTTCCGTACATCTTTTCCTCAATAATGCCCTTTGTGAGGTGCTTTGGGAGAACGGGACGAAGTTGAAAACGTTCGTGCATGCCGACGAACCGGTCGGATGGTTTGTCTTCGAGAACCTGCCGGATACGGTTTCGCCGGAGATCATTGCACCCCGCTACAGCAATCCGGACGAGGTCGCAGGCGACAACTCGCATGCCGGTCCGGCCCTGGGACGCCTCGGATATAAACAGGGAACGATACAGAAGGAAGCCGGTACGACCACTTTCCATCAGGAAGGGTGGGAAGGCTTTTCGTACGATGTGGTCGTCCGTTGGCAGCAGAAAGGCGGCACGCTCAGCGGCGTATGGAGCCTGACTTCTTCTTTGGCCGCCGACCGGGCCGACCAGGAAACGGCAGAAGCGATGGAGCGTGGCGTGGAGGCAGACTACCGCTCGCATATGGACTTCTGGAAAGGCTATTGGACACAGTCGTCCGTCTCGCTGCCGGACAAGGTCCTGCAGAAACAGTACGACAACGAGATGTACAAGTTCGGGTCGGCTGCCCGCGAGGACTCTTATCCGATTTCCCTTCAGGCAGTCTGGACAGCCGATAACGGGATGTTGCCGCCCTGGAAAGGAGACTACCATCATGACCTGAACACACAGTTGAGTTATTGGCCTGCCTATACCGGCAACCATTTGCAGGAGGGGATGGGCTATCTGAATACCCTCTGGGAACAGCGTGATGTGTATAAAAAATATACCCGAGAGTATTTCGGGACGGACGGGATGAATGTTCCCGGCGTTTGCACCCTGACCGGCGAGCCGATGGGCGGATGGGTACAGTACTCCATGTCGCCGACGGTCAGCGCATGGCTGGGACAGCATTTCTATCTGCATTGGAAGTATTCGGCCGACCGCATTTTCCTGAAAGAGCGGGCCTACCCGTTTCTGAAGGACGTGGCGACTTATCTCGAACAGATCTCCACAGTCGATGCTGACGGAGTACGCCGGTTGCCGCTGAGTTCCAGCCCGGAAATTTTCGACAACTCGATCAATGCGTGGTTCAAGGATATGACAAACTATGACCTTTCCTTGATGCACTTTGCTTTCAATGCCGCTTCCGAGCTGGCTTCCGAATTGGGGTTGGCAGACGAGGCTGCCCACTGGAAAGCGATCGGTGCTCAACTGCCCGATCTGAACCTGGATGAAGACCGGGCTTTGACCTTTGCAAAAGGTTTCCCTTACGACCAGTCGCACCGTCATTTCTCCCACGCCATGTCGATCCATCCGCTCGGCCTTATTGATTGGAGCCAGGGCGGGAAATCACAGGAGATTATAAAAGCGACCTTGAAGAAGCTACAGGATTTCGGTCCCGATTACTGGTGCGGCTATTCCTATAGCTGGTTCGGGAATATGAAAGCTCGTGCCTTCGACGGGGAAGGGGCTGCCGATGCACTGCGCACCTTTGCCGAATGTTTCTGCCTCCCGAATACGTTCCATGCGAACGGCGACCAGACGAAAAGCGGAAAGTCGAAATTCACCTACCGTCCGTTTACTTTGGAAGGAAACTTCGCCTTTGCCGCCGGTATCCAGGAGATGCTGCTCCAGAGCCATACGGGCGTTATCCGGGTGTTCCCGGCTGTACCGGTTGCCTGGCAGGATGTATCTTTCGACAAACTGCGTGCTATGGGGGCTTTCCTTGTCTCGGCCGAAAAGGTGGCGGGGCAGGTGCGGCAAGTCCGTATCTTGCCCGAACAGGGCGGGACGTTGCGTCTGGCTATCCCTGAAGGATGCAAAGTCGCTTCCGTAACGGGCAACAAGGGAGATAAACTGGAGAAGGAGGGAGTCCTGATTCTGGAAACAGAGAAAGATAAAACAGTGACAGTACAATACAATTAACTTATATGAAACACGTAAACAAGATTTTAGCAGGATTGATAACCTGCTGCGTTATCCTCCTGCTCTCAGGATGCAGTCCCAGACAAGGGGAGAAGCACGATTTTTCTATCGGGAAGGGAACCTTCCTGCTGGATGGCAAACCATTTGTGATTAAGGCGGCGGAGATACATTATACCCGTATCCCCGCCGAATACTGGCAACATCGTATTCAGATGTGCAAGGCACTCGGCATGAATACGATCTGTATCTATGCGTTCTGGAATATCCATGAGCAGAAACCGGGCGAGTTCGATTTCAAGGGGCAGAACGATATTGCCGCTTTTTGCCGGCTGGCCCAGAAAGAAGGCATGTATATCATGTTGCGTCCCGGCCCTTATGTCTGCTCTGAGTGGGAGATGGGCGGACTGCCCTGGTGGTTGTTGAAGAAGGAGGATATCAAGCTCCGTACCAACGATCCCTATTTCCTCGAACGGACGAAGCTGTTCATGAACGAGATCGGCAAGCAGTTGGCCGACTTGCAGGTGACCCGGGGCGGGAATATCATCATGGTACAGGTCGAGAACGAGTATGGGGCATATGCTACCGACAAGGCGTATATCGCCAATATCCGCGATGCGGTGAAGGCGGCAGGCTTTACGGATGTCCCGTTGTTCCAGTGTGACTGGAGCTCTACTTTCCAGTTGAACGGTTTGGATGACCTGGTCTGGACGATCAACTTCGGGACAGGAGCCAATATCGATGCCCAGTTCAAGAAGTTGAAAGAGGCACGCCCCGATGCTCCGCTGATGTGCAGCGAGTTCTGGAGCGGATGGTTCGACCATTGGGGACGCAAGCACGAGACGCGCGATGCCGGGGTGATGGTTTCCGGTATCAAGGACATGCTGGACCGCCATATCTCCTTCTCGCTCTATATGGCGCACGGGGGGACGACTTTCGGACATTGGGGCGGTGCGAACAGCCCGGCCTATTCCGCCATGTGCAGCTCCTACGACTATGACGCCCCGATCAGCGAGGCGGGGTGGGCGACTCCCAAATACTACAAGTTACGTGAACTGCTGACACAATATGCCGATTCCGGTCAGGTCATACCCGATGTCCCGGCAGCTTATCCTTTGATCGAGATCCCGGCGTTCACCGTCGGCGAAGTGGCTCCGCTGTTCGACAATCTGCCTGCTCCCCAGGCTTCGAAAGAGATTAAACCGATGGAGCAGTTCGACCAGGGTTGGGGAACGATCCTCTACCGGACGACTCTGCCTGCCGTAAAGGAAGGAACGACCCTGTTGATCGATGAGGTGCATGACTGGGCACAGGTCTTTGCCGATGGCAAACTGTTGGGCCGTCTGGATCGTCGCAGAGGTGAAAACACGGTGGTTCTGCCGGCTTTGGCAGCAGGAACGCGCCTGGATATCCTGGTAGAGGCGATGGGACGTGTCAACTTCGATGTTGCCATCCACGACCGTAAGGGGATTACGGATAAGGTGGAACTGATCAGCGACACCGGCAGACAGGAACTGGAAGACTGGCAGGTTTACAGCTTCCCGGTCGATTACGCTTTCGTACAGGACAAGAAGTATGCAGCGGGAGACAAACTCGACGGACCGGCTTATTACCGGACTACTTTCGAGCTGGATGAAGTCGGAGACGTGTTCCTCGACATGCAGACCTGGGGAAAAGGCATGGTTTGGGTAAACGGAAAGGCGATGGGCCGCTTCTGGGAGATCGGACCTCAGCAGACTTTGTTTATGCCCGGATGCTGGTTGAAGAAGGGAAAGAACGAGATCATCATCCTCGACCTGTTAGGCCCGGAAAAGGCTGTAGTGGAAGGCCGGAAGGAACCGATCTTGGATATGTTGCGGGCTGAAGCCCCGGCTACCCACCGTGAAGAGGGGCAGACGCTGAACCTGAAAGGTGAGAAACCGGTTGCCAACGGTGCTCTGAAACCCGGAAACGGCTGGCAGGAAGTGAAGTTTGGTCAGACTGTCAAGGGCCGCTATTTCTGCCTCGAAGCATTGGATGCACAGGATGGCAAGGACAATGCCGCTATGGCCGAGTTCTATCTGTTGGACGAAGACGGCAAACCGCTCCCCCGCCAGCATTGGAACATCTCCTATGCGGACAGCGAAAGCACGCAGTGGGGTAACTTCACTGCCGATAAGATCTATGACTTGCAGGAATCTACCTATTGGAGCACGAAGCGGGGAGACAAATATCCGCACCAGGTCGTGATCGATTTGAAGGAAGAGCAGACGATATCCGGTTTCCGCTACCTGCCCCGTGCAGAAGAAGGATTCCCCGGCATGATCAAAGGATATAAGGCGTATGTGAAAGCTACACCTTTTGCGATGTAATTCTGTCTTCGCTCTTCCGGGCTAGCACAGGAACGAATAAAAGAAAAAAGGTTATAGGGAATTTTATTTTACCCTATAACCTTTTTTCTTTTACGTTTATAACGTATATGATTTTACCTTACAAGGTATATACTGTTTGTGGACGAGCCTTAGAAGATGTCTATTCCAGCAAGGGCGGCAGCCTCCGTACGGGCGGCGATTTCCGCTGCTTCCACTTGGACGTAGCGGGCTTTTACCGTTTGCTTGAAATGATGGTAGCGTTTGGACGGGTCGTTGATCAGGTTGCCGAATTCGAAGCGTTCCACCTCTTTCCAGTTCTTCCCGTCGTTGCTGATCCGGATGATACCGGCTACTGTGCCCTTACCGCCTTGTTTTTGCGGGGTGAAGGCAAAGCCGCTTACCGTTTGCTGGCTGCCGAGGTCGATGGCGAGGGATTGCGCGGTCTTGTCGGCTATCTTCCATCCCTTCTTGACCAGCCCGAACCGTTCCTGCAAGATAGCTCCTTTTTCTCCGTTCAGGATGGCTACCGCTTTCAGTTCGCTGTTTCCCATCAGGAAAGGTGCTTTATATTCGGTAGAGCCTGCCGATGGTTCCGTTCCGTCTGTCGTATAGTAGATCTTGAAACCTGCGTTCAGGTTCTCGGCAATGTTCTCACCGTGTGCTTTCCAGCCGAATTCTTGTGCCATCGGTTCGATGGTAACCAGGCCGTCCATGCTTCTCTGTGCGCTCAACCGGGGCGGACGGGCTTTGTAGTGATGGGCGGAGATGGTGCAGATGGCGGGTGTCAGGCGGGATTCGAGTATGCGGACCCGTATCTTGTCCGTCGTGACATCCGGGAAACGCAGGATTCGTTTGTAGCCGATGTTGGTGGCATGGGCGATCTCTTTCCATCCTCCGTCGATCCAGGCATCCACGGCGTGTCTTTCCACCCGTTCCCCGTTGGTGGCAATCGCTTCCTGGAGAACCAGACGGTTGAGGGTGACAGGTTGGGGAGTGGAGATGACGATTCCCGCCCCGTCCTTATCGGCCGTCACATAGGTGTCTGCATTTTGGTCGAGCACCTCTTTCGGGCCTTTTGCCTGACGGAACAGGTCGGTCCCGTAGGTTTCCCGGATTCGCTGGCCGGTTTCCTTCAGCACGGCTACATCTGTCGGAGAGAATTTGCCGTCCCGGTTGGGCGGGATGTTCAACAGGAAGGTGGAGTTGCCTCCTACGGCGCGTTCATAGATGTCGAACACATCGTCGGTGCTTCGTACTTTCTGGTGCGTGTCGTCCCGGTAGAACCAGCCTTCGCGGATGGAAGTGTTGGTTTCGGCCTGCTGGTAATGCAGGTATTTGGCTTTATAGAGCTGTTCACGGCTTCCGAGGTCTTTGTCCGTCATATCGGCGAAGTTCGACATCGTGTCCGGATTTGCCTGGTAGGGGATCACGTTCCATTCGGTCGACCGTGTGCCGCCGGCTTCATTGCCGCACCACCGGACATCTTCCCGTCCGAAGATAACGGCGTTGGGGGCAAGTGCCTTGATCAGTTTTTTCCAGGCGGGATAGTTGTAGGTCTGTCCGCCTTTCCGCTTGGGATGTGCCCCGTCGAACCATACTTCGTGGATCGGGCCGTATTCGGTTAGGATCTCGAAGAGTTGGTTGAGGAAGTATTCGTTGTAGTCGTCCACTACGAATTCGAAACGGGTCTTGTTGGCAAAAGGCCGTCCGGGGACTTCCCGCGGGATGGTCCGTTTGGTGTATTGGCTGAGGTTGCCGTACAGCCCTTCCGGGTTTTCGATATGGTACAGGTCTGCCGGTGACAGATAGACGCCTAACTTCAGCCCGTACTTGCGGCAGGATTCCGACAGGTCTTTCAGGATGTCGCCTTTGCCGTCGCGGAAACCGGTGGACATGATGCCGTGTTTTGTGTAACGGCTTTGCCACAGGACGAACCCGTCATGGTGCTTGACCGTCAGAATCACCATCTTCATGCCGGCTGCTTTCATGGCCTCGCACCACTGGTCCGTGTCGAGCTCTTTCAGGTCGAAGACTTTCGGGTCTTCCTTTCCGCTTCCCCATTCCAACCGGGTGAAACTGTTCGGTCCGAAATGGATGAAGGCGATAAACTCGTTTTGTAATGCTGCCAACTGGTTGGGCGAAGGCACGACATGGGCCGCTTTCGCGATGATGTCCGCGTGGCTGTCGCCAGCTTCGACCTTGATCGTGTTCTGGAATTGCATCTGCTTGTCCTGAGCTTGCCCCTGTAGGGACAGCATGGCTCCAAGCAGGAGGATAAAGGTGTGTTTCATGTTTATAAGCGATTATTATTGAATAGTGAAATTGTTTGTTTCTACGACTTGTCCGTCCCGGAGGAACACGACCTGATAACCGGCCTTGTCCGTCCATTCTCCCTTCTTGGGGGTAAAGGCCAGTTCCGTTTTCTCATACGGTTTTAGCGCCTTTATTTTCCGGCTGCCCATTAACATTCCGTTCTGTTTGACCTCGATGGTTGTCTCCCCGGAGGCCGAAAGCCCGAAGTTCCGGATTTCGACTCTGACTTCGTTTTTGTCTTTCCGGTAGACGGGACGCAAGCTGGACAGCAGGGGCGGCGTATAATCGGCATACGGCAGGCTCGCATAGCCGAATAGCATCTTTCCTTGCTTGTCTTTCCCGATCATCTTCGGGGCGAACTCATCCGGTGTGATACCGCTTCCCCGTCCGTCGAACGTGAGGATCAGGTCTTTTCCGGAGCTTTCGGTCCGGATCACTTGGCTTCCCCGTCCGAAGTTCACTTCGTTGTATGAACCGAACCGCAGGGACGGCACATCGATCTCCCGGAGCGGGTCGAAGCCTTCTTCCGCTAGGATCTTGACCCGGATGATTTCAGTGGAGGCTGTTATCGGTGTTCGGTTCAGGACGGACAATAACATCCCCTTGTTCATCGGGATACAGATATTCTTCGAACTGTGGTTGTCATTGCCATGATCGTCCCATTTGACGGTGTCGATGACGGCAAAGTTCATCTGCTCTACACGTCCTTGTTTGTCTTGGAATACTTTAGGACGTTCGTATTTAAACCAATGCTCGACATGCCCGTCCCGATGGAAGGAGATGCCGGGCACATAGGCTTCCCCTTGTTCCGTCACCCAATGGATGCCGTCTTTGGAACGTTGGTAGAAGGCGATACGCCCTAACCAGTCATTCACAATCAGGTGGTATTGCAGGGAGTCCCGCCAGATGACCGGGTCCTCGAACTCTCCTTTGACAGGCGGATAGACCCGCTTGTCCGTGATCTGTTCGTAAGGGGCGATGCCGTCTTTGCTGATCCAGATGCCTCCTCCCCGGCAAACCATCAGATAAGAGCCATCCTGCCTTTTGGCAAAGCTGAGGTTGCTCAGTCCTTCGATGATCTTCCGGTCGCGGGGATTGAACGTAAACTTTCCGTATTGCCAGGGGCCGTTGACCTGGTCGGCTATATAATATCCGTCGATGACATATACGACGATCCGGCTGTCGTTGAGGACGAAAGCCTCCGGGTTATGCCCTTTCCCGATTGTGTCTTGGATGGTGAAAGGCCCATGCAGATGATCGCCGGTTGCATGATAAACGGTTGAATTGGGCCATTCCATATGCCCTTTGGGAGCGCTTTCCGGCCATCCGCATACGAACAGATGGTATTTCCGGTCCGGCGTTTGGAGGATATTGCCTCCCCAGAACGAGATGTCGGGATGTTCGATACCGTTGTCGATATACCGGGGGCGTACGCTGTCCGCTCCCCACGTCTCTCCGGAGAGCGTACCTTCTGGCATTGCTTCGAAACGGTCCATGTAGCGTCCGCCTGTAATGAGGTGCTTCCATTCTGCCGGCCGTTCTCTTTCCGTGATTTGGGCGATGAGTGGCAGGGGAGCCAGACAGGCTGTTGCTAACAGTAATTTCAATTTTTGTATGTTCATATGCTTCTGTATATACGATATTTGCCCAGCAACGATTGTTACAAGGCAAATATAGCAGTCTTTCTTCACATAGTTAGTAAATGGATTCGGGTTTTTCCCGCGAAGCAGGTCCATACTGCGCATGATCAATTCTCTATCACTTCTAAAACATGGTGTTTTATCATATGATTGGAAACCAGTGTATTGCCTTCTTTAGCTTTTGAAAAAGCATATAAAATAATCGAATAAACAAATGTAAAAACGAATATAA
>OGGZ01002098.1_pt1 | contig 14530 bp, 10 predicted proteins | sample 1571371 | NCBI WGS metagenome assembly OGGZ01 (sample SAMEA2582025, study PRJEB24529) | metagenome | biome: Human gut stool | place: China | collected 2011
AAAAGCCGTCCCCTTGGGGAAGGTGGCAAAGCCGTAGGCTTTGACGGAAGGGGTACTGTGCCCGGCAGGGAAGAGGGTACAAAAAAACTCCCCCTTGCGGGGGAGAGGGCACGGCGCGCCGTGCTGGAAGGGAGTAGGGTTCAGTGTTCCTTTTTGCCCTGACGGTTCAGAACCCAGCCGACGGCAAACAGCAGCACACCGCTGCAGGCCAGCACCGGCACAGGCCAGTTCAGCTGACCAGTCTGGGGCAGAACGGGCTTATCCGGGTTAGAAGGGGAGACCGGCTTATCCGGGTTATCGGGGCTTACGGGGTTGTCCGGGCTGTCGGGACTTACCGGGTTATCGGGGCTGTCCGGGCTTACCGGCGTGTCAGGGGTATCCGGCTGCTCCGGGGTATCGGGGGTGTCCGGCGGCGTGTCCGGCGTATCCGGGGGAGTGTCAGGGGTGTCTGGGGGCGTTTCGGGGGTGTCCGGCGGGGTCTCCGGCGTATCCGGGATGGTAGCGCCTACCTTGGGGGTGGCGTCCACATCGTAGATCCAGCTGTCGCCATCCGGCAGGGGAATGGACACAAGGAAGGGCTTGATGGCTTCGTAGCCGTGGGAAGCCTCGGTCTGCATGACCAGATACAGCCCCTGCGGCAGCTTGGTAAAGTCGGCGTAGCCTTCCTCGTCAACGTTCTGCTGGGCGGCAACGGCGGGCACGGTGGGCAGATACTTTGCCAGCTGGTCAGCCAGCGTGCTGTCGGAAAGATCGCCCAGCGGCACGCCGCAGCCCGTAAAATCGCCGGTATAGGCGTAGGACAGGCTGCCGCCGGTGCGCTTGACGGCGGCAACCTGATACAAGGTCAGCTCGCCGCCGCGCAGGGGCACATCGTTGTGGGTGTCGTACAGACGGACGTGGAGCGAGCCCAGCCGCCCGGACACAAGGCTGGCACTGGTGGCAAACGCCGGCAGGGCGCAGCATACCACAAGGCACACAGCCAGCAGCACAGCTGCCAGACGATGACGCAGATCAATGCTTTTCATGTTCTTCACCTCTTGTTTTCTTGCGTTTGCGTGTGGAAAGCAGCATACCGATCAGCAGGATCAGCAGCATGGGCAGCGCCATGACGGGCGCAACAATGATAGGCTCTATCTTGAGCGCTTCGGCAGTAACACGGATGTGCTTGTACTGATCCGGGGTCTCCACGCGGTGGCCGCGTACCAGCAGGCGGTGGGTGTTGATGCCGTAGGGGGTGCAGGTCATCAGGGTGACGTAATCCTTGCCTTCAGTGACCAGCAGCTCGTCGGTCTCGGTGGGCAGCACGATGGAAATTTTGTCCACCTCGTAGGTGAGCACCCGGTCCAGCACGGTGATGGTAAAGGTATCGCCCACTTCCAGCTGGTCAAGGTTGGTAAACAGCTTTGCGCTGGGCAGGCCGCGGTGCGCCGAGATGACCGCGTGGGTGGACGCGCCGCCCACCGGCAGGCTGGTGCCCTCCAAATGGCCTGCGGCGATCTGCAATACGCTGTCGCTGGTGCCGTGGTAGATGGGCAGCTCCACGCCTATTTTGGAGATGGTGATGTAACCCATAATGCCCGTGCCGGTAATATCCAGCGTGTCGGCGTAGCCAGTAAGCTGATCCGGGCGGTAGAGTGCGTACTCGTTGGCGGCTACCTGTGCGTTAAAGGCATCGGCGGCGTCAAAGTATCCGCTGTAATCCGCATCGGTCATGTTGTCCACGTCCTGCGCGTAGCTTGCCACCGCGCGGGACTGGTTGCGCTGGTTGACGTAATCGCTGATGGTGGGGTATAACATCACGGATAGACCCACGAAAAAGACGAGGATCAGTATAATGGTGCTTTTGTTCTTTTTCATGGGCTACTCCCTAACGTTATAGTTTCAGGACCAGAGCAGGGGGCTTTACAGCCCCGCTCTGTGCAGGGGAAAAGGAGAAGTTAGCGGTTCTCCATGCGCTTTTTGGTAATGAGCAGGATGGCTGCTGCAACCATCAGGCCGCCGCCGATCACGTAGAAGATGGTGGTGCCGATGCCGCCGGTGCCGGGCAGGGTAGTGCCGACATTGTTCGCAACATCAAAGCCCACACCGCTACAAGCATTACTTCCGTTGACTACGACATTCGGCTGATGGTTAATATGATTACCGGCAACATCATAGGTGTTGTCAATGATCTTAATTTCCACCGGAGCGGTCAGAGCGTTATAACCATCGGGTGCTTTCGTCTCGTACAGATAATATTTGGTCTCGTCATCAAGACCCTTGATAGAGATCTTACCGCCAGTAGGGGTAGTCATGGTATAAGTAGTAGTGGTAGTGGTATTGGCAACTGTATAAGTGCCATTATTGTTATCTACGAGCTCGATCAGTTTGTCCAGATTTTTAGTGGGATTACCGTTCTTGTTGGGCTCCAGATCCAAACCGCTCACCTTGGAAAGAACGAACACTGCACCCTCCAGCTTCGTGTCGGGATTTGCACCGTCAACCTTGGTCGCATCGACCTTGAACGTCCAGTCATAGACCTTCTTTTTAGGAGTTTCGCCAGTGCCACCAGAGGTAGGATTGTTGCTGTATTCCAGATAAGCTTCGTTATCCTGACAACCTTTATCGTAAATCTTAGCGGATTCATTCAGAACGCCGGTATAGTAAGTGTAGAGCTTATCGTTAGCGTGAAGTACACCAGCTTTAACGGCGTCGATAATCTTAACAGAAACGGTAAATTTGTTGCTATTGGTAGGATCAACCGTAACGCTGTAGTAAGCAGCGTCCAGCACAGTGGAATCATTGACTTTAATGGTAATGTCAGCAGCGGTCTTGACCTTAGAGGTCAGCTCCGGGGACATGGTATCGTGAATCTCATAGGTGTAGTCAGTGTAACCGGTAGTATCAGGAACAGTGGTAATGGTGCGGAACTTAACGGTATCACCGATCTGGTTGTCGCCCACAACGCCCCATTCGCCGGTCTCATTGTGCTGGATCTCCTTGTCGAGCGTGACAGTGGTGTCCTTTGCTTCGATGGTAAGGCTCCTCACAATGTTCAGCATATAACGGCTGTAGGTTGCACCTTCCGGCATGATATCAGTTGCATCCTTGATGAAGTAGTAGCCATCGGGCAGGTTGTTAATGGTATAAGTTTTACCAGAAGCGGTAGAGATGTGCTTAGCAGAGGCTTTGAGGTGCTTACTGACAACCTTGGCAAAGGTGTTGACATCGTCAGAGTTGCTGGGAAGCCCTTCAAGTCTGGCAGCGAGTTCTGCGGCGGAAGTAGCACTAGAAGTACCACTCAGAGTGGCAGGTAGCTCAGGATCGGCGAGAATGCCATCGCCATCAACGCCGTCACCCCAAACGATGTTACTCAGAACATTGCCTTTCAAATCGCCGGTAAACACCTGATAGGCTTCATAGGTATGACCTGCCGTTTTACCATTGATCGTAAGCGTGTTGCTGCCAGTACCAGCTGCAAACGCCGGGATCGCCATGGCGCAAACCATAGCAACTGCCAGCAGCGCAGCCATGAGTTTCTTCATTGCTTTCTTCATGGAAAAAGCCCCTTTCTTTTTTCTGCCCCTTGCCGCCCCCTGCATTTTGTGCAGGGGGGAGGGGTGTGGTTTTGTTTGGATTATCGCGTAAACTTTGTGCTGGGCGGGGTTTAAGCTCCGGGCAGCCAGCAGGGAAGTACAGTTTAGTCATCTGCCCTCCCTTCGCGTCTGCGCTTGCGGTGGATAAAGCTATATGCCAGCGCAGACAGCATCATTGTGCCGCCCACGGCTGTGTACGGGAGTGTACCGGACCCGCCGGTAGAGGGAAGTTCGTAGTTAGCATCCTCGGGAACCTGATTGTAAAGCAGGATGGTGCCGCCGGTGATGCCGGTGTTGTTCAGGTCGTATTTAAACGTACCGGAACAAGCTGTTTCCTCAACGTAGTACTTGTAGGTGATACTGCTGTCAGCGGGATCTGTCAAAGGAAGATCGTTCCAGCTATAGCTCCAGTTGTTGGAATTATCCAAGGTGACGATCTTAACCCAATCATCAGGCTTTTGGCTGCCATACTGGTAACTCTTGCGCCGCAGCTCTACGGTTGCAGTGTAGGTGGAGTTGACCTTGTCCAGAGAAAGCTCTGTCTTGCCGTCCGTATCCAGCCAATGCTTGGCAACCGTAATACTGTTAGCGGTGTTGGGCATATACACAGCACTACTTTCACCACGGGCAAGGTAGGTCACTTTGTGATTATCAATTCTCTGGTTGTACTCCGAATCATTGACCCAAGTTTCACCGGTAGCAGTTTTAAACGCGTCATCTTGCTTTGTGTTGGAAAATGCACCCCACAGCAGGTAGATCGGGCTCTGGCTAAGTGCATAACCGTCGGGCTGTTTTGTCTCTACAATACGGTAGAGCGTACTGCAAAGCAGCTGAGCGCTGCTCGTATCATGGCTTTCCGCTGTCGCGAGACTGAAATGAATCTGACCAGAGTTGTCTGTTTCCAGCGTGCAAACCTCTTTAAACGCGTTTGTTGTGGTATCCCACTTTGCAAGCTGGAAGGTTGCACCGGGAAGTGTGACCAGATAATCGTTGGAATCCACCTTGTTCAGGTCAAACTTGCTGAACCGGACGGTAGCCGAAGAATCATAATTCACAACATGAGTATCGACCCATTTCTCTTCCAGACCGGAGAGGTTTGCATGGTTTTTAACTGTTACCTCCGTAGAGGAAGGATAAGAGATCTGATAGGTGTATTCCAGCACACAAGCCAGTTCATCCGGGACGGTGACGGTCATGGTGTGGCTGGGGCTGTCGTAGGTTGCCGTAAACCGATCATGGCCGATCTCATTTGTATGGTCTGCAACAATGTTGCCGCCAGTATCAAAGGTCACACCGTACAGATGGATCGAGCTCAGATCCAGCTCAGCAGAGGTGTTGGCAGAGGGCTCAAAGCTAAGCGTATCCGTCAGGGTCAGGGTGTTGCTGGTGGTCAGCAGTTTAGCGCCGGTGGGGTTGATAACAACGCTGTAGTTGATCTTCTTGGTCGCAAGCTTATTGCCGGTGTCATCGGTGCCTTCATCGACGATAGTGCCGGTCTTATAAAGCTTTTCATAGCTGCGTTTGACGGTGGTTTCCGTTTCTGCCTTATCGCCGTTCCATTCTGCGCTGTTGCGGTACTTGTTTTCCGTACGAAGATCGTCCCAAGAAGCGTCCTCCGCAACGCTGACCCAGTAGCGGATATAGAAAACCTGCGGTTTAGCAGAAACGTTATAGCCGCTCTTGATCGTAAAAGTGATCGTACGGTCGGTGTCGGTTGCGCTAATAGATTTCTTCGATACATCAAAGTTTTCGGATGTCGAAATCTTATAGTCTGGCCTGCCGTCAGAACCATGAATTGTTTGAGCAAGCCAACTCTGATGCGGCACAGAACCATCGTCGTTAAGAGAGAGTGCACCGACCGTGATGACATTACTTATGTCAAAGGTAACACCAGCAGGCAGGGTATCGGTGATCTCCAAATCTTTCGTAGTCAGCAAATCCTTACAGGTAAGTGAGGTGGGGATGGTCAACTCATAGTAGATCTTACCGTTGTTCTTTTTGTAATCCAGTTCACTGATCTTGCTGCCAGCTGCGTCAAAATTGTTTTCATTATAGACCAACTTTTCAAGCTTTGCTTCCTTGGACTTTTTATAGGTGTAGCTGGCATCGGAGGTCTTATCACCGGAAGCGGCAGTGTTTACAAATCGCCACGGCTCTTCTATGCCTGCATTACTGATGTCGGCAACGGTATGGTAGCTGCTCAGCACCATGCTGGTGGCATCCAGCGTTTGGCCATCGGCCAGCTTGGCGGTGATGGTAAACTTGGTCACATGGGCATCATTGTTAGTAGTCTGATTACCATATTCGTCATAATAGGTGACGGTAAACGTGACATGATGCTCAGACGCATTTGCCATTGTGACGGTTTCGGAGGAATTGAACAGGGTCAGGTGCAAGTTCGCGTTGATCTCAGCCTTCAACTCGGACAAGACCGCATAATGTGTGCCTTCCTGCTCAGCGCCAGATACCTCGGCATCGTGGATCGTATCCGTAAGGGTGATCTCGTTCCAACCAGTAGGGATGGAGACCGAGGTTTGCCAAGTCAGCTTTTTCTTGCCGGTTTCCAAGTCCTCTGCCTTATACAGGCTCTTGCTCAGATAGGAGTCGCGGTCGGTCACCGTAACATCACCGGAAGCGCTGTTGCCATCAAACTTAGCCTCATTTTTATAGGTGGTACCGACTGCGGTGCCATCAGGGACTTTCGTCTGGAGGAAGATCTTGTAGAACGTTGCGGTTTCCGATTTATCTGCCGGGAAGGTATAGGTGTAACCATCTTTCTTGAAATCCTCGGCAGAGACCGGCTTAATGTCGTTGCTCCAGTGTTCGCGCTGAATCGTAACTTCACCTACGACATCCAGCCCGTCAGGCAGAAGATCAGTAAAGGTTTTGCCGCGGAGATCTTCCCCATAGGGGTTTTTGATTGTGACTGTCCAAGTGATGATGCGGCTGTTGGCATCATAGTTGCCGCTCTTGGTAAGACGCGGCTCGGTGTTTTTGACCTCCTTGCTCACGGTACTGTCTTTGCCGTCGAACTCAGCCTTTACGTTATTGATGGATTGATAGGTGTAATCATCATGAACAGGAATGGTGGCGTGATACTGCAGAATGTATTGCTCACCGGCTTCCAGTTTGGGCAGAGCATCGTATTTGAGCTCAGTGCCCACATTGAGCTTGTCTTGATAGTCCGTTGTGACATCTGTTTTGTTGCCATCCGCATCAACCTTTATCAGTTTGATCGTACTTTGCTGATAGGTAGCTGCGCTGGGAAGAGAAGAATTTACGGTATCAAAGAAGTCGGTAATATTTACAGTAGTACCGGTGCCGTTTGTGGTTTTTGCAACCACTTCATAGGCGATATCAAGCGTCTTTGTTGCCGAATCGAATTTGATCAGTTCTTTTCCGGCTTCGTCTTTCTGCACATTCTTGGAAAGAGAAAGATCGTGGGTCAGATCCTCTTTTTTAATGGTAACAGAACCGGTCGTGCCGCCAAAATTGATTTCTTGGTTTTCCATGGAGGAATCAGAGGAGACAGAAGCCTTAAACTCAAAATCACCGTCAAAGGCTTTGCCGTCGGCAAATTCCTCATTGTAAGTAAACGTGACGGTGTCACCATCTATAGCGTAGGTGCCAACGATAACATTTTTACCGGTGGTACTGTCATGCCAAGTAATATTACCGGAGTGTGAAACACTGGGCAACAGCGTAATACCGTTGGGGAGCTTGTAGGTTGCAACGCGGTTGTCGCTGGTGATTTCGTTTGCAGCAAAACCGTAATTCAACTGCACCTTAACGGTCTGGCCGGGACGCACAATGCCGTTTGCATCTTTCCAAGAGGTCACATTTCCGCTGCCGTCTGTGTAGGCGGGAACCTGAACACTAACGTTCGTGATGTGAGTGCCCATATCAACAGCAGTAGCAGACACGGCAGCTGCTGCATAGGTGGAGGGTGCAGCGTACCTTGCAGCGCGGGAACGGGAAGGACGCACCGCAGAAGCAGATACAGTGTCGTATACGGTAGTAACGGAGCAGGAGAATACCGGGTCGATTTCAATAATATCCGAAGTGGTATCGTCCGAATCGGAATCGCCTTCGCTCAGCTCTATCTGCGCATACGCCACAGAAATAACGTTTTCCACATCAGTGTTGAACAGTGTTACCTCAGCCACCTTGCCGTCCACGTCGCCGGAAATAACGGTCAGCGTGCCAGCATCCTCGTCAACACTGCTCACGATGCCCACGGTTTCCACGGGCAAAGCGTCGGTCACAGTGGTGGTCTGCGGCTCAGCAGCGGGGGATACCACGCTGGGGGCAAGGGTGTCCGCGCCGGACACAGAGGTCACGGTGCTGGGTGCAGCGGTGTCAGCACTGTCCACCGGCTTTTCGGCGGGCTGCTCCGGCTGCGGATCAACGGGCTCGGGGGTAAGCACAGTGTCCTGCGTGCCGGAGGTGGCTGCGGTATCCTGTGCGCCGGTGCTGTCGTCAGCACTGGGGGCTGCATCCAGCGCAGAAACGCCGGAGTCCTCAAGCTCTGCGCTGTTTTCAAACTCTGTATCCACGCTGAACAGGTCGTCCAGATCCGGCTCTGCACTGTCGGCGCTGCTGTCCACAGCCACGGTGCGGGTGACGTACTTATTATAAATAACGATGTCGCCGGGCTGGGCGGCGCTGCCGTCCTCTTCCAGCAGCCAGTCCATGCCGCTCATGGAGCTGCGCAGGGCAAGCACGCTGGCCTCCTGCGGGATGGCGCTTTGGGGAATCTCGGCGTACTTCAGGCAGTAAGCAAGGAACATCACGTCCCACTCGCCGTAGGCATTGCCGTAGGACTGACCGTAGCGGGAGTAGTAGCGCAGGGTGACGCCGTCCGCCGGGTCGATCTCGAAGTTTTTCTCGCTCTGCTCGTAGCCCAGCTGGGTCTTTGCCACGCTGAGCAGATCCTCGTTCCACTCGCCGGTGAGCACGGCTTCGGCGTTGGCGGCCTGCCACTCCTCGGGGGTCTCAAGGTCGGCAGAGGTATCGCTCAGGCAGCTTACGGTGTGGTGATGCTCCGGCAGGGGGCACACCAGCACTTCCTCGTAGCAGGCGTCGGTGTGGTGGTGGTAGATGGGCTCTACGGTGTCCACCACCGGCTCCAGCGCCACAGGCTCTGCCACCGCCATGGCCACCAGCTCGGCGGTCTGGGTGGGCTCTACCACCTGCTCCACAAGCTCGCCCTCTTCCAGACCGCAGGTCAGCTCGTACTCGGTGGTGTAGCAGCTTTCATCGTGGGTATGTTCAAATTTTTCACAGATCAGGCTGCCGTCCTCGGGGTCGTAGCAGTCGTCATCGTGGACGTGCTCTTCCTCCAGGCAGGTCAGGGTCTGCACCTCGGTGTAGCAGTCATCGGTGTGCTCGTGGGGCACAAACTCGATCTGCGGCTCCAGCTCCAGCGGCATGATCTCTTCCTCGGCGCTGCTCTGGACAGCACTGGCGGCGGCAGCTTCGGCAGCGGCAACTTCGTCCGCATTTTCAAGCTCGCCTTCCGCGTAGCCGCAGATCAGCACTTTGTCGTAGCAATCTGCCGTGTGGGCGTGCTCCACCTCGCCGCACTGGTACTGCGCGGTCATAGAGATGCCTACGCCATGCAGCTGCCAGTTGACGAACAGGGTGGTGATCATGGCAAGCGCCAGCACAAATGCGGTGTAGCGCCGCAGCGTGTGCCGGTTTTCGCGGAACTGCTCCTTGTAGGTTTTAAGGATGTCGTTCATAACTTTGAGTACCTCCTCCCGGGCTCAATGGATCAACGAGAAACTGGACAGGGGCCATACCCTTAAAAACACCCTGCCAATGATCTGACTTTTTTCCACGCAGCCTATCACGCTGCTGCGGCTGTCGATGGATGTGGAGCGGTGGTCGCCCAGCACGAAGTAGCGGTTTTCCGGCACCTGATAGGGGAACCGGATGTCGCATTCGCCCACGGTCAGCGCGTCCACATAGGGCTCGTCCAGCACCTCGCCGTTTACCGAGACCACGCCGTTCACGTCCATATCGATCACATCACCGGGCTGCCCGATGATGCGCTTGAGCAAAAGCTTGTTCTGCCAGTAAAAGCCGCACAGCTCGCCGTTCTGGATGTGGTCGGATTTTACCAGCAGGATAATGTCCTTATCCTTTAATGTAGGGTTCATGCTGTCGCCGGAGACCTGAAGCACCGGTAAAAACAGCGTAGCCAGCAGCACAGCCGCTGCAGCCACCACCACCAATATATAGACCGTACTGCGCAGCACCCGCTGGTAGCGGTTCTGGTACGCAAGACGTTCACGTTCTGCGGCCACTTCCTCGGTGGAGGGGATGGAAGCAAACCGGATATCGCGTTTTTTCATGTTTCCTCCGAAGGCTGGCTGTCGGTGCTGCGGTACTGATCCAGCAGCTCGTTGGCCTTGCGGTCAAATGTCTGCCAGCGCTGCTGCACCTCCTGCTCGGCCTGCTCTACCATGGCGCTGCATTCCTGCCGGGTCTGCGCCTTCAGGCTGTCGGCATCTGCCTGCGCCTGCTCCAGAATGCGCTTGGCCTCGCTGCGCGCCTGCGAAAGGGTGTTGGCAGCGGCGGCGTCGGTGTCTGCAAGGTTGGCCTGCACCGAGTGCAGATAGTCATCGGCGGCGGCCTGCGCGGCGGCGAACACGTTGTTCAGCTCCAGCGCAGCCTGCGCGATGGAGCCGGCCTTTTCCAGCCGGAGCTGCCGGTCCTGCAGCTGCGCGGTAAGCGCGGCGTTCTGCGCCTTGAGCTGATCCTCGCTCTGCTTCAATGCATAAATAATCTCTATCAGTTCAGCGCGGTGCATCCGCCGCAGTTCACGATCTGCCATGTATGTCCAAACTCCCAAACTATAAAGTACAAGCCAGCGAAAAGGTTTTCGTAAACTACGAAAATACTTAACAAAAAAGGCTTAAAATGCGCTTGCCGCCGCGGTTTTTGCGGGGTACAATGGGTGCGGAAACGCTCCTTTACAAGCTGCCTTATTTTACCACATCCCATGTAACAACAATATAACAAAACAGACACAAAATCAAGAGATGACGCCAAAAAAATATCGCATTTTTTGTATTTTTTATGTATTTTTCCCCAAAAACTACTGCAAGACCCCAAAAACTTAAAAAGTTTGTTCATAATTTTGAGATGTGAAGTTTTGTACGCTACTGTACTGAACTGCTGCGCGCACGAAAAAACGGGAGCCGCACTTTTTCGAAAAAAAGCGCGGCTCCCGTATGCAGACTTTGGGGTCAGCCTTTTACTTGCCAAAGCTGGTCAGCAGGCTGTTCAGCGAGACAAAGGACTGGTAGATGACGTTGACGTTGTTGATGATGGAGCTTGCACCGGAGAAGATGCGGGCGATGTAGTTGAACACCTTGCCAACGTCCAGGAAGGACTGGTAGGCGCTGCTTGCACCGCCGTCCAGATAGGTCATCTCCTCGGCGTCGATCACGGCGTAGCTGGCGGGCAGTTTCAGGGTAGAAGTAGACATGGTAAGATCCCTTTCTTCATTGGTATCAATGCGTTTTACAGCGTTGTTCAGAACATGGTGGAGACCAGCAGGGTGGTAAGCAGGGCACCGGCTACCAGTGCGGGCCCTACATACTTCTGCCACTGAATCGCGGCGGGCTGGGTGGCGGGCTGCGGCACGGTGGAAGCACCGGCCTTGGCGATCCAGTGCGCGTAGATGGTAGCGTCGGAGGTGAACACGGTGGAAGTGGTCACCTTGCTGCCGCCCACCGGCTCGGTGTACCAGCCGTCAAAGGTGTAGCCCGTCATGGCAGGCTGCTCGGGCGTGCTCTCCAGTTTGCCGGACAGGTTCGTGTAGGTTACCACAGTAGAGCAGATGCCGCCTTGGGCATCCATACCAATGGCGAACACGTTCTGTTCCTTTTTGCTCCCTGAAGTGTTGCCGGCAGCAAACGCAGCCGGCAGCGCACAGCACAGCAGGGTGAACAGGCAGATCCCGACCACCAGCGTTTTCAGGAATTTTTTCATGAGATCCCTCGCTTTCCTTCACAAAGATGGAGACCCTGCCCCACCCGGGCGCAGCCCGGACAGCGGAGAAGTTTCTTCAATCTATATTTATCACATCCAGTGTACCAGAACCGCAACAAAAAATACAGCTTTTGGCTGAAAAAATAATAAAAATTATGACAAAAACGATTTTTACCCTTGCAAGATGAATTTTATGCCCCGATAGACCGCATTTTTTGAAAATTGCATCCTTTAAAACTTGTCTTTCGTAAAAACATGGCAGGAAATGGAAAGCATAAAAACAGCGTCTAAAAGCCCAAAAAATGACAAAAAACGCCGCAAACGCTCTAAGTGCTGCGGGGAAAAGGCTGCAAAAATGCAGTGTCCCTCTTGTGGAATGGCAGAAAATATGCTATACTTAGCTGCATGATGCGCCATCGCCAAGCGGTAAGGCAGGGGACTTTGACTCCCCCATCGTAGGTTCGACTCCTGCTGGCGCAACCAGAATGCCCCGGCGGCCTTTGCGGCTGTCGGGGCATTTTTGCGTCTGTTCAATAGCGGCGGTGGATCTTTTTAGTGGGTTTGCGGCGGTTCCAGTTGGCACACAGCAGCCACAGCCCGTAGATCAGGGCGGCGATCAGGCTGAGCACCAGCACCACCTTCAGGTACAGGCTGGTGAAGAACTCCTTCACCTTGTCCACCCCGAACAGCAGCGGATTGCGGGCTACGTCCTGCCCGGCGATCAGATCCACCACGCCGATGGTCTCGCCTGCCAGCTTCAGCTCCACTGTGCCTACCACATCGCCCTGCTGGATGGGCGCGCAGACGTAGTCCGGCAGGTGGAAGTATTTCTGGGTGACGGTGCCGTCGCTAGTGGAGGGCAGCAGGGTCATCATGCTGTCGTTGGGGTACAGCTGCAAGGTGTCTGTATCGGAGGAATACTTTACCGGGATCTCCGCAATGGTCAGGTCGGTGTCCAGCGCAGCCTGAATGGAAAAGCTGTCGAACACCCAGTCCATCAGTTTGACTGTCTCAAACAGGGCGGGACGGCGGTTGGCGTAGCCAAGGGTATCGCAGCTGTCGGGGCTGTCCATCACGCAGAAGATATAGGTGGCACCGTCCTTATTGCCCCATGAAACATAGCTCTGGGTGCCGGTATCGTTTTTAAAGGCAGTCACATTGCACATACCGCCCTGCATGGCGCTGCGGTAGTAGCTGCCGCCGCTGGCTTTGCTCAGCGCGGCGTTCTGGCTGACCAGCACCGAGGAGGAGCGGTGCTTCTCCTTGGCGGGCATGGTAAAGCTGGGTGCACCGGACACCTCTACAAAGGCGTCAAAGCTCATCAGGTAGCGCAGGATCAGGTACATATCCACCGCGCAGGTGGTGTTGCCGCTGTCGATGCCGCAGGCGTCCGTCCAGCTGCTGGCGGTGGTGCCGATGCGCTTGGATAAGGTGTTCATCTGCGCCACCCAGCCGTCCAGATCGCCGCCAGAAAGGGTGTATGCCACACCCATGGCTGCCTCGTTGGCGTTGCGGGTAAGCATGGCGTACATGGCTTCGCGGTAGGTGAAAGTCTCGTTGGAGCGCATATCTGCGTTATTGGTATTATAAACATAGTCCGAGATGGCAAAGGGCATCTGGAAGGTGTTGTCCAGCTGGTCGGCGTAGTTGGTCAGCAGCACGGCAAGGGTCATATATTTGGTCAGACCGCCGGCAGACACCTGCTTCGTGCTGTCTTTATCGTAGACGATGATGTTGGTATCAGTGTTGACGATATAGGCGCTTGCAGCCTGCACCTGATACACCGGGCTGGGGTCGAACATGGCTCCGGCGGGCAGCACAAGGCAGCTGAGCAGAAATACAAGCGAAAGAACCAGTGCAAAAATACGTTTCATGTGGACAATTCCTTTAAAAAGCGATAAAATATACTAAATAAGGCTGCGCGGTACAGCGCGCCGGAGGATCAATTTTGCAGCAAAAGTGCTGTGTTCTATAATAATAACAGGTTTGCCGGGGTGTTACAAGAGCCTTGCGGTGTTTTACACCGTTCTTTCGCTCCGGCAGGGAGGGCAGGAATGGTATATCTTACAGGGGACACCCACGGCGATATCCAGCGCTTCAAGCAGGGCAAACTGCGCTGGCTGGGCAAAAAGGACACCGTGGTGGTGCTGGGGGATTTTGGCTTTGTATGGGACGGCAGCGCCGCAGAGCGCAAACGGCTGGACTGGCTGCGCAAGCGCCCCTACACGGTGCTGTTTCTGGACGGCAGCCACGAAAACTACGACCTGCTGGCACAGTACCCGGAGACCGAGCTGTTCGGCGGCAGGGTGCAGAGCCTTGGCGGCAATGTGTACCATGTGTGCCGGGGCAGTGTGCTGGAGCTGGAGGGCAAGACCTATCTCTGCTTCGGCGGCGCGGAAAGTCAGGATAAGGATGACCGGGAGCCGGGCGTGAACTGGTGGAAGCAGGAGATGCCCAGTGACGAGGAGTACGACACCTGCCGCCGCAACTTAGAGACAGTAGACTACAAGGTAGATTATGTGCTGACCCACGATGCACCAAGCAGATTTTTGGATTTTACCGCCCTTGCCCTTGGCGAAAGCAACCGTCTGCACCTGTTTCTGGACGAGATTTTGCTCAAGCTGACCTACGAAAAATGGTTTTTCGGCTGCTACCACAAGGATGTGCAGCTTTCCACCAAGAGCCGGTGTGTGTTCTGTGATGTCATCCCTATGGGCGAGCGGCGCACCGGACTGTTCCACCGATAGGAGGGAATATGCAGGTCACAATAAAACTTGCCACCCGGGAGGGCGCGGCGCACATCAGCGGCATTCTGGCGGGTTTTACCCTGCTGGCAAAGCGCGGGGAGCTGACTTTGCGGGTGCAGGACGAGCGGCAGGGCAGTCCCCTTGCACGGGAGGCGCTGCTGGAAACCGAGATCAACGGCCGCACGGTGGTGTTCGATCTGATGG
>OGGZ01002103.1_pt1 | contig 14519 bp, 10 predicted proteins | sample 1571371 | NCBI WGS metagenome assembly OGGZ01 (sample SAMEA2582025, study PRJEB24529) | metagenome | biome: Human gut stool | place: China | collected 2011
GCAGTCGCCGTGTTGGGTCAGTCGACAGTAGGTGCGATCGAGGCGATATAGTCCTCGTAGGTGCCAAGACGGTCGGTCAGCTTGCCGTCCTCCAGCACCATAATGCGGTTGGCGATGGTCTGCACGAACTCGTGGTCATGGCTGGAAAACAGCACCACGCCCTTGAAGTCCATCAGGCCGTTGTTGACGGCGGTGATGGATTCCAGATCCAGATGGTTGGTGGGCTGATCCAGCACCAGCACGTTGGAGCCGTAGAGCATCATGCGGGAGAGCATACACCGGACCTTCTCGCCGCCGGAGAGGACCTTCACCGGCTTGAACACATCGTCGCCGGAGAACAGCATACGGCCCAGGAAGGCCCGCTTGAAGGACTCGGTGTTGGCCTCCGGGATCTTGGGGGTAAACTGGGCCAGCCAATCCACCAGATTCAAATCACAGTCGTTGAAGAAAGCGGAGTTATCCAGCGGGAAATAGCTGGTGGTAATGGTGGTGCCCCACTTGTAGGTGCCCTCGTCCGGCTCCATCTCGCCCATGACGATCTTGAACAGGGTGGTCTTGGCGATCTCATCCTCGCCTACAAAGGCGATCTTATCTCCCTTGTTCACCCGGAAGGACACGTTATCCAGCACCTTGCGGCCGTCCAGCGTCTTGGAGATGCCCTCCACCGCCAGGATCTCCTTGCCGCACTCCCGCTCCATAGTAAAGCCCACGAAGGGATACCGCCGGGAGGAGGCGGGCATTTCCTCTACCGTCAGCTTGTCCAGCAGCTTACGGCGGGCCGTGGCCTGCTTGCTCTTGGATTTGTTGGCGGAGAAGCGCTGGATGAACAGCTGCAATTCCTTGATCTTTTCCTCGTTTTTCCGGTTCTGGTCCTTCATCATCCGCTGGACCATCTGGCTGGACTCGTACCAGAACTCATAGTTGCCCACATACATCTTGATATGGCCGTAGTCCACGTCCACGATGTTGGTGCAGACGGTGTTCAGGAAGTGACGGTCATGGCTCACCACAAGGATCAGGCTTTCGCAATCCATCAGGAAATCCTCCAGCCACTCGATGGCCTGAATGTCCAGATGGTTGGTGGGCTCGTCCAGCAGGATGATGTCCGGCTTGCCGAACAGTGCCTGAGCCAGCAGCACCTTCACCTTTTCCTTGGCGGTCAGGCTGGACATTTCGCTGTACAGAATATCGTTGGAGAGGCCAAGGCCCTGAATGAGCCGGGACACGTCGGATTCGGCCTCCCAGCCGCCCATTTCGGCAAATTCGGCCTCCAGCTCGCTGGCCTTCACGCCGTCCTCGTCGGTGAAGTCCTCTTTTTCATAGAGGGCGTCCTTCTCCTTCATCACGTCATAGAGGCGCTGGTTGCCCATCATCACCGTATCCAGCACGGTGTAGGCGTCATACTGGAAATGGTCCTGCTTCAGAATGGACATCCGCTCTTCCTTGGGGATGATGACCTCGCCGGTGGTGGGCTCCAGATCCCCGGAGAGGATGCGGAGGAAGGTGGACTTGCCGGCGCCGTTGGCGCCGATGATGCCGTAGCAGTTGCCGGGAACGAACTTCAGCTCCACGTCCTTGAACAGGGTCTGGCCGCTGAAGTTCATGCTTACATTGTTGACTGTGATCATGTCGGTATCCTTTCATCACGGAGTCCGCGGTTTTCCCGCAGGCTCCTTTTATTATCCGTCATAGCCGGACAGCGGTCCGGACGGCAGACAGTTCCCCGCCGCCGCATAAAAAAGCGACGGCCAAACGGTCGTCACAGAACATTGTGCTGCCCAAAACTGGTACTATTATGTTGCTTTTTCTCTCTTTTGTCAAGTATTCTTCTGCATTTGTACAGAAACATACTGACAGTTTCTTTTTCATGCCGCTCTCCCGGCGTTTTTTCCTTGAAAGCCCCTTGACAATTTGGTTTACACATTGTAGACTGCAAGCAGAAGGTCTACATGTAGTAAACCTCGGAGGTGAACCTATGAGCGATTTGAAAATGGGGCCGGTGGAGACCCGGTTCGCGGAGATCATCTGGGACAGGGAGCCGGTGGGCTCCACGGAGTTGGTCCGACTGGCGGATGAGGCCCTTGGTTGGAAAAAGTCCACCACCTACACCGTTCTGAAACGGCTGTGTGACCGGGGCATCTTCCAAAACGAGGGCGGCACCGTCACCAGCCGTCTGTCCCGGGCGGACTATGACACCGCCCAGAGTCAGCAATTCGTGGAGGAAAGCTTTTCCGGGTCCCTGCCCGCGTTTATCACGGCATTTACCCGGCGAAAAAAGCTGACGGAGGACGAAATCGCGGAGCTGCAAAAATTGATCGATCAGAACAGGAGGTAGCGTATGGGCGAGTTTGTAATGCACCGGCTGTTTCCCATCGTCTGTAATATGAGTCTCACCGCCAGCGTGGTGATTCTGGCGGTGCTGGCAGTCCGCCTGCTGCTGCGGCGGGCTCCCAAGGTCTTTTCCTATGCCCTGTGGGCGGTGGTGCTGTTCCGGCTGCTGTGTCCGGTGTCCGTCACCTCCGCTGTGTCCCTGCTGGGAGCGCTGGGCGCTCCAGCCCAGGAGCGGACCGCCGTTACCAGCGTGGTGGAGTATGTCCCGGCGGACATTGTCCGCGATATGGCCCCCACGGTGACGCCGCTGCCTCAGGAGCCGTTTCCGACGGAACCCGGCGAGAACATCGTCAGCGCCGCCCCCAGCGTGACTCAGCCTGATGCTGCCCCGGTCTCACCCCTTAGTGGCCCGGTGGCGGTTCTGACCCTGACGTGGCTGACGGGCATGGCCCTGCTGCTCCTTTACAGCGTAGTCTCCCTGCTGCGGCTCCGCCGCCGCCTGGTGGGAGCCGTGCGATTGGAGGACAACATCTATCTGGCGGACTACATCCCCTCCCCCTTCGTCATGGGCCTGTTCCGGCCCAAGATCTACCTGCCCTCCACCCTGACGGAAACGGAGCGGGGCTACATCCTGCGGCATGAGCAGTATCACCTCCGTCGCCGGGATCATGTGGTGAAGCTCCTGTCATTTCTGGCTCTGTGCGTCCACTGGTTCAACCCGCTGGTGTGGGCGGCGTTCATTTTGGCGGGGAAGGACATGGAGATGAGCTGCGACGAGGCCGTGGTAAGGGAACTGGGCGAGGACATCCGGGCGGACTACTCCGCCTCCCTTCTGAGCCTTGCCACCGGCCGCCGCATCGTGGCGGGGATGCCCCTTGCCTTCGGCGAAGGCGACACCGGCGGACGCATCCGGAACCTGCTGAACTGGAAACGGCCCCAGCCGTGGATCATCGCCGTGTGCGCCGTGGTCTGCGTGGGACTGATCGCCCTCTGCGCCGCCAATCCCAAGGGGAGCGGCACCCCAACGGAAGATCCCCCGGCGGACCGGACGGAAACCGGCCAGTGGGCCAGCGTGGAGGCCTACGTCCAGCAGGTGATGCTGTCTCAGACGGAGGCCCGGTATTACGCGGAAAACGCCGACGGCACTGTCAGCGACCAGCCCCATACCGCCGCGGTGACGGATCGAAAGCTGGAATATCTGACGAAGGGCGGCGAGCTGGCCGGACTGGCTCCCGACGGCGTGTTGGAGGAATGGGAGTATTACTATCTGGTAAAGCTGGATGTGGACACGGCTTCGGTGGCGCTGGTGGGCGGACAGTATTATGACGACGAGGAATACTTCTCGTTAGATGATCGTCATGTAATAGTGGCCCTGCGGCACGATGACGGCAGCTACGACATCCTCTGCGACGACTCCATCAATGACGGCGGCGATTTCTTCGGCTATCACAACACCATGGAGGAGGCCATTTACGACTGGTATGTGACGGACCGAAAGCTGGATCTGCCGCTGTATGTGGAGGACTGGATCGACCAGATCAACTACAACAACCCCAATGACAAGCCCGGCAACTATCCCGTCCACCGCTACGATGTGGACGGCGGTTACCTCTATATCCCCGGCAGCGCATGGATCATGGCGGACGTGACGGCCCATCGCAGTCACGGTCACTGGGAATGGTATTCCGGCTATGATACCGGCTCCATCCTTACGGTAGACCGGTTCACCCAGACCTTGGAGGACGAATATATTACTTCCCGGAAGCAGGGCTTCGAGCCGCTGGACGATACCAAGCAGATCTGGAAACGGCGGCAGGGCGGCATAAACGAGCGCTACTACTTCTACCCCGCCGCCGATGGGAACGGCTGCTGGCGGATCTGGACTTTGTGGTCGGATCTGGGTATCAGCAATTACGTGCATATCTTCATCGAGCCTCAGGTGATGTATCTCATGGCGGAGAGCTTCACGCCGACGGAGAGCTTTCCCGCCGCCGGCGCGTCCACCCGGACTACGATGACCTCCACCTACCGGGCGGAGGTGGACGGGCGTGCCGCGGATCTTACGGTCTCCTACACGGTGGAGCAGAAAAACGGCGAGCCGCGGCTCTGTTCTCTGGACAGTGCCCGGGCCAGAAACGTTCACGGCTGGGAGCAGGTGCATCTGGCAGCCACGGTGGAGCAGCATCAGTCGCTGTTCGGTTCGGGCCTATATCAGTACCTCGTTCCAGTATCCTACGAGGCCGACCGGGGCAGCGGCTGGGAAACCTTTCAGGCCGTGGTGGAGATCTCGCTGACAGGGCAGTACAGCCCCCGGCGCGCCCTGACGCAAGAGGAGCTGGCCGCCTACAACGCCGTTATGGACCCTGCGGTCCGGGATGAGAGCGGTGACATTGTGGACTTTCACATCCAGCCCTTCAGTTACTTCTTTTCCTCCTATTATAAAAATGTTAGGAACCTGAATTTTGAGGAATTTATCCGTTATTTCCCGGACAGCGGCCAGGCGACCGAGGCGGAATTTGAGGCGTTGAAAAAGCTGGATGACTGGCCGTTCAATCGGGTGGCGCGCATGGAGGATATGCCGGTACCCATCCACCGGCACACGGTTTCAAGCATCAACGAGGTGCTGACCCGCTGGGGCGGCATCACCACGAGCGATCTGGACACCGCCGGCGTCTGCTATCTGGAGGAATATGACGCTTACTATACATATACCTCAGATTTCAATATGTTCTATTTTATAGCGGAATCCGGCGAACAGGTCGGAAACTACGTTTATCTGCGTAAATCTGTTGAAAACGGAAATATTGCAGTCCTGACCCTGCGTCTGACGCCGGGAACGGACGAATGGCAAATTGTGTCCCACTGGCGCTCGGGCAGTTGAACCGCATAAAAAGTCAGGCGTTGGAAAACCAACGCCTGACTCAGCGTGTCGAAAAGTCTTTTCTCCCCGCTGAGCAAGTTTTTAGAGTTTTATAAAAACTCTGAAAACTAAGGATTTCAATGGCGCAGGACACCCTTCTTGGGTTTCCCGCGCACCCCCTTCCTTACCGTTGCGGAGAATTCACTACTTTATCGATAGTTTCGTTCCTGTCTTGTCTTGTTTCATTCTGCTGAAAAAATGATTTTTTTCGGTGAAACTACTTTATTTTTCGGAATTTTTATATTATAATTGCCCCGCATAATTATTTCGACTTTAAACAGCCAAAATCCGCCGGAATAACCGCGGCCGGATTCTGGCGGGCGTCCCTCGGTGGGACAGGAACTGAGAACGATATGAAGCTAAATCGCAAAGGTTTTACATTGATGGAGATGCTGATCGTCATCGCGATCGTTGCCGTGCTGATCTCCGTCGCGGTCCCGGTGCTTTCCTCGCAGTTGGAAAGGAGCCGGGAGGCGGTGGATCTGGCCAACGTGCGCGCCGCCTATGCGCAGGTCTCCACAGAGGCCCTGCTTGGAAAGACCGATGTCACCGTCACGGTCAATCTGAAGCAGAAGCAGGCCGGGTGGCAGTCGGTGGACCCCGTGAACATCGGCGGCATCGTCCATTCCAAAAATGAAGGTGAAACAGATAACTGGAAGGGCGATGCGGCGCCGGAGGGAAACTGCGTGGTCTCCTATGATGAGATCCACGGTGTGGTGCTCACATGGAGCGGAACGGCAGCGCCGGGCGAGCCCAGCCATCCGTTCGATACCACGCACACGCAGTTTTTTGATAATGTGCTGTATAAAACCGACTTTTGGAAGAACGGTGAGGTAAAACAGTATAATTTTGAGTTTGACTCCCGCTGTCCGGACTCAAGCTACATCCCGCAGATCAAAGAAGCACTCAAAGGAAACATGACCAACAGCCTTCTGCAGCAGGAGAACTGCACCTGGGCTTTTTTAGGGGACGGGCGTGATGGATATACGGCGGACCGCTACCTTTTCTGGACCTCTCTTGACACGAACAAGGTCGGCGCCGGAGTGAAGATCCCCGTGCTCATCCAGACCGGTGACGGGAAATACTATGTTTCCGAAACTACGACCGGGGAGCGAACAAAGGGAAATGGAACTCAGAAAAAAACATACATTGCAGTATCCGAACAGATCACAGAGAAAAAAGACTATAAAAAGTTTTTGAAAGCTGAAGCGCAATACTCTTCTTTGACTGAAGCCTACGATGCCTATGTAAAGGCTCTGGCTGATCCAAAATATGAAGGCGTCCGTGCCACACAGACTTCTGCGCCGTAAGCGGGACCACGGCTTCAGACCTTGCGTCCCAGTCAAATCAAGATATAAAAGCACTTGCGCATGGAAGCAGGTGCTTTTATGGAATCGTCAGGTTTCCCTGCCGTTCAACCGTTCGCTTGCCTTTTCCCGATTTTCCCTGCTTTTATTATATACCGTACATCGATGTACGGTACAAGAGTTTTTTCGTTTCAAGGAAAATTTTTTTCAAAATGTAGGAAATGGGCGTTTCCTGTTGGTTAAATCGCCAAAACTCCTCTCCGGTCTCTCCTTCGGCCGCTGCCGCCCGGGTCTGACCGGCATTTTCCGCCGCTATCCCCTGTTTTCCGAAAGTTCCCGCCAAAAAAAGCCCAGAAACGTAACGTTCCTGGGCTTTGTCTATGTAGGCTTTTGCGCTGATTTTAAAAGGTGATGACCTCTTTGTCCGTTTCAAACTGGGCAGGCTCGCCGTTTTTGATGCTGCGGATGGTATCCAGCATCTGATTGTTGTGCTCCTCCGCCTTGGGGTCGTTGTTCCAGGTGTTCTCGTACTTGAAGATCACATGGGAGATGGAGCGGCCCTTCTTATGCTTGCGGAAGGAGACCTTCAGGTTCGTATACTGGTTGATAAAGCCCAGATTGACCTCAATGACGTTGCGCACAAAGTCACCGGCGCTCTTGTACTTATCGTTGCAGTCGAAGAAATCCCGCAGGTAGTCGATGGCCAGCACGATCTCGTCCGGGTCGGTGGAAATATCTGGGAAGGCCGGGGTGTTCTCCCCCTTGATGATGATATTCACCCAGCTGGTCAGCAGCTCAAAGAGGCGGATGGAATAGTTGGTGGGCAGTTTGATGATGCTGTCGTAGGAATAGAGGGTGAACATTTCGCTCAGGCCGATGAGGTACGGCTTCAGCTCGTCGCTGAGGCGGTAGGTCAAAGTGCCGTCCTTATACTCCACGCTGCTGAGCCAGTGGAGAATCTTGTAGTTGGGCTTGCCTTTCTTATCAGGCACTTCCTTGTCCCGAATGAAGATGACCCGCTGCATGAGGCTGATGTTGATGTCCTGCATGGAGCGGTAGACATTGGTCTTAGGCACCTCCAGAAATTCCGCCAGCTGCGAGACATTGACCTTGTAGGTCCGCAGGTCCTTGTCCCCCTTCATGATCTGGGAGACCGCCAGGCGGATCAGCTTGGATTCCATCAGCGTCAGATCGGACTGCTTGCTCCGCAGCAGCTCGTTGGCCTGCACGATATTGAAGTCCTTGCTGTAACGGATGGCGATGCCGCTTTCCCCGGACAGATTGTCCTCCGGTGTCTCCTGGATCAGCGTATAATTGTCACGCTCCTCAGCGTCTGCATTTACATCCGGGATCTGGATCTGTTTTTCTTCCATGTTCTTCTCCTCTGTGCGGCTTTTTGCAAATTCATTTATTATCATATTCCATTTACGAAAAAGAGTCAACCCAATTTTTCGAAGTTTGTGGTTTTTCCTTCCTGCCCCTTTGACTGGCCTGCTGTCTGCCCGGGCAGCCGCCCTGCCCTGCTGCGGCAGCCCTTCTGCTATTCACGAGGTTTTGATTCTTCTAAGCCGCCTATGAGCCGATTCTGCTTATGGAATGCTGCATTATTCACGAGGTTTTGATCTCGTTTTGGGGATTTACGAGGTTTTGATCTCTCCCCTCTCCCGCCGAAGGGCATTTACGAGGGCAATGTCACTCCGGCAGCCTATTTACGAGGTTTTGATCTCGTCTATTGTACCATTTTCGGTATGATCGTTCGAAATTGCTGTTTATCGGTAAGCTCTGTAAAGCATTATTGCTTTTCACTGCTTTTTGTGAATTTCAACCCCTCTTATGCGGAGCAGCCCTGTTTTTCCCGCCTCTTTTCCGGCAAAAATCAACGTTTTTCGTAGAAACCGCCCAATCTGACTCTCAATATCTTGTTGCTTTTTTATGAAAGTGAATCACATTTGGTGTCCACCTCCGGCCTCTCCCAGCGTCACCCCATTTACGAGGTTTTGATCTCGTTTTGGGGATTCCGCACGTCGGAGAGAGATACAAACCTCGTGAATCAGCTCCCTGCGCCACGCCAGCAGAGAGATCAAAACCTCGTGCATAAAGCCTCCGGAACTTGTGTGCTGAAGATCAAAACCTCGTATATAGCAGCCCGTCTGAGTGTCGGAGGCGAGATCAAAACCTCGTATATACATTATATATAGTATATATATTGTCTTTCCTGAGATCAAAACCTCTTAAATCAAGTCTCCCTGGGTGAAAATGCGAGATCAAAACCTCTTAAATCATGCCAGAAACGGCAAGTGGAGAGATCAAAACCTCGTGAATAATGCAGCCTTCCATAAGCAGAATCGGCTCATAGGCGGCTTAAAAGAATCAAAACCTCGTATATACGCGGGCACCGCCCATTTTTTCGTGGTTAAAATGTTCTTAAATTAGAAGCTTTTCGAGAAATCGCCTGTGGATCTCCTAAATTTTGTTCCCGGTTTTTTCGTCATTTTTTGAGGGCAAAATTGAGACATTGGCCTCGTAAATCAGCTGATTTCGGTATGAAAAGAGAGATCAAAACCTCGTATCAAAAGATACATCCCTCGTACTTCAGAGATAAAACCCTCGTCTATATACGATACAAACCTCGCAGAAACGAGATACAAACCTCGTACCGGGAGGGGCGATACTTATTAAATAAAAATGATAAAATAGAAAAAGTTCTATAAAAGTAGGAAAAACCGACTGAGGTCCCCTACGGGGACTCAGTCGATCCTGCTTTTCGAAGAAGAAGCTTTCTGATATTTACAGGGAAATACGCTCCTCCGACTTCCAGTCAGGAAAACAACTCCATTTCCTTCGATCACAGCGGAGAAACAGACTCTCCGGAGCAAGAAGCTGGAAGAGCAGCGCTTCAATTACGCTTTCTATACGTTCGTCTACTCGGATTCCGAGCCTAAAATCTTCAGAACCAGCTATTCTGCCGACACAAACGTGCTGGAACAGGAAAATGCATGGGAGCGCTGACCGAAAAATGGGCTCACAGGCAAAAGAACACAGAGCCAAGATAACGATACTGCCTTGCTCTTTTAGAGTCTCTCGGTTGTTTTACCCTCTTTTTGGCGACATTTGAGTCATGGGTCCGCAGAAAATCTGCAAAACCCGGTTTAGAACGGTGACAGATCGGTTAAGCTGATGATAGGACCTGTTCTTTGGCTGCGGAGCATTCGGGAGCGATTTGAATTCCGCTATGCGGGAATAAGTTTACATAAAACTTGGCGCAGAAGCAAACGGACCCCTGGACCGGCAGAAAATTATGCCAAGTTCGTCTTTGTGTTCCCATGCTCTAGTCCTTGACACTCAAGGCTTTGGAGCCTTTGGAAACACAAAAGCAAACAGACATAAGATCAAAAATGAACCGGGAGGAAATGATAGATCGCCACAAGTAAACGATTACGTTAAAAAATTAGGCCAATGCCATATACTCATAAGAGGTCTTACAAGAAGAATTTCCTTGCGTACATCGGAGTCGGCGTTGCCTAAAACAGTATACCCAAATGAGACGGTCCCTGTAAATACAGGCCATTGCCCGCGGCCTCTCCCCTTCCCGCAAGGAATGACAGTCGAATGACTGGCTTGCGCTTCCACAAAAGCTGCTGATCGACAAAAAGCAAATATCATGTCGAAAAAGGAAATATCAAGGCCAAGCCAATTTTTTATTTCCGATGGTTCGGCGCTCAAAATATATGCAAGATCTCCCAAAAATCAATTCCCAATTCCCTTTTGTGTTCCTGTGCTCTCCTGAGCCCTTGAAATTACAAGACTTTAGAACCTTTTTAAAAACAAAGTCGAACTGGGACAAAATCAAAAAGGAACTGGAATAAAATGCAGGCTGCTCAATCTCGCATTTGCTGGGATCCTCCCCTCGTGCTTCCGTGAAGATTAGAGGGAGGATGAAAGGATAAAGCGGAATTGGAACCAAAAGAACCCCGGAGAGCGCCCTGTTCAGGTGCTCCCCGGGTAGTTCAGATCCATGATTCACTTCACAACAGCCCCCGCAGATCCAGATAATCCAGCAGAAAGCTGGTGCGGACGGCACCAATACTCGCATTCAACCGATGGGCCAGCTCCAGCATGGCCTCCTGAGTCCCCGGCAGCAGATACACATTCATTCGATTGGAGCTGAGATTGACGGCGTGATTTTTGGTCAGCGTGTAGATCTCAGCCATTTCATGAAGTTCATAGTCCGCTGGCAGGTCTTCCAGCGTTTCTTCCATGATCACCGTCAGCATTTTCGGGACGGAATACCGGTTTTCCGCAGCCAACTGCCGCAATCGGTCCATCAGACCGATATTTACCCGCATTTTCACGGGGACACGCTGCTCCGGGCCTTTTGGACGGGCCATTACTGTCCGTTCCGCAGGAGATCGGCCAGCTCCGCGGCCTCCTTGGCCAGCTTATCCAGACTTTCGACAATGGAACCGTCCCCATCGGCAGCGTCCATTTTCCGCAGAGAATTCAGCCGCCGCTTGCTGGAGGTGATTTTAGAGAGGTCAAACGTGACCTTCTCATACTTTCGGATCAGCGTGGCCTTTTGGGTGCGGACCGCCACATCTCCGGCGGGCTTGGCGTGAACCGGCGGAATAATGGCTTCTTCCAGCCGGGCCAGCTCCGCTTCCCGGCCGTTGGTCATGCGGGCGGCCTGAGCGGCACGGTCCGTGATCCGGGTGACATAGGTATGCTCCAGAGCCTTGTCCCCATTGGACATCTGAATGGCCTTATTGATGGCATTTACATAGAGAATCTGCTCGCTGGGTTCCAGCGGGCAGAGCGACAGGGCCTGTGCGTGAGAAATGGTGCCATTTTGGAAGAATTCCTTCACATCGTCGATCAAGGACTTGTCAAACTGGGTGTAACGCTGGACCGTGGAGTCCGTCATCTGGGTACGGGACTTGAAATATGCCTCGGCAGCCCGGCGATCTACCTGAAATTTCGCCTGCAAATTGTCCAAATACCGGGAAATGCAGGCTTGAATGGTCTTTGCGTCACCGGAAAGGCCCCGAACCATGATATTTGCCTCATCCAAAATGATGAGTTCGGACAGTTCATCCAGACCGGTGTAGGTCTGGGCCTGCACCCGATCCCATTTATGGGCCTTCTGGCCGGTGGGATCGCTTTCCTGCTCCCGCTTTTGCAGCAAACGCAGGGCTTTTACTCGGCGTTCACCGGAAAGCAGCATAAATGTGCCGTCCTCCCGCTGACTGACCACGATGTTGTGCAGCAGGCCGTTGCGTTCGATGGCATCCGCAAGCTGCTGGATACTCTCGTCATCATCGTTGCAGGACCAGAGGTTATGGGGGTTAAATTCAATGTTTCGCAGGAGGATCCGGGTCAATTCCGTGCCTTCGTTCTGGAAGGACATGGCGATCTCCGTTTTTGCCAGATGGTTTTTGGTAGATAATTCCTGGGAACCTTGGGGAATTTGGCTTTTCAGCTTATCAAGCTTACCCATTATTCGTCAGCCTCCTTTTTTGCTAGACGCTGTTTGATCTCATTCCAGAGCTGCATGTAGTCAACGGAGGGATTGGATTTTTTGGCGTAGCGCACCACCGGTACGGCGGCAATGGTGCTTTCTGGCACGGCGCTGCCCTTGCGGATGCCGGTTTTGAAGAGAACAGAGGCGTATTCCGGGTTTTCCTCGAACATTTGCCGCACCAGATTGACGGCAGCCGTCCGCTCCACCTGGGTCAGAACCACGCCTAAAATGTCGATTTTGACATCTTCCCGGGTCTCCAGATCCAAAATCATGGCCAAAGTGGTCTCAAAACCCTCCAAAGAGAAGTTATCACACCGGACAGGGATCAGAACCTCGTCGGCGCAGAACAGGGCGCTGATGGTGAGGTTGTCCCGGGCGGGAGGGGTGTCAATGACGATATAATCATAATCATCGTTGATATTGGCCAGACAGTGGATCAGGAAGGTGTAGTTCTTCATCTTGTACTCGTCCGCCAGCAGATCCAACTGATGAACGGCTCTGGGAGTCTGAGCGGTGCTGGGAATGATATGAACGCCCTCCACGTTGGTAGGGTGGATGTAGGGAGCCAGATCCATCCCGCCCAGATCGAAGTTCATGAACATATTCACCAGACCGTGACCCTTGTAGAAGTTCTCGGCCTTCTTGTGCTGGGTCAGCATGTAGGTGGTGTTGGCCTGCTGGTCCATATCCACCACCAGGACACGTTTTCCCTCGGCGGCCATCAGAGCCGCCAGATTGACTACTGTGGTTGTTTTGCCGGTACCGCCCTTTTCGATGGCAGTTGTCAGGATCAGAGACATAAAACCCCTCCGTTTTGCGTATTTCGGGAGATTTACCCCCGGTTTTGCTGTATTTTTTGCGTTCTCATTATAGCTTGCCTTTCATAGAACTGTCAATATAATACTGCACATTTCTCGGACTTTTCCCAAAAGAAACTCAAATGACACGGACCCTGTAAATGAACCGACAGCAGAACAAACCCACTTGACACGGACCCTATAAATAGCGGCAAGGAGTGTATAACCTAAATGAGACGGACCCTATAAATAATAGTCAAGAGCAGAAAGCCCAAATGAGACGGTCCCTGTAAATCCGCCTGATCCCGCAGCGGAATGAGGGACAGTCTCATCATACCACCTGCCACCCGGTATTTTTTGTCGGAGACTGACAGCTGAAGACTCAAAAGGAGAGGGGAGGTGTCAAAACAATATGTTAAAAAATTAACGAGCAAAGGTAAGGTCGATCCCGCTGCTCCGCACACGCCTGTTTCCCCTCGGAAACAAATCGTGGAAACCGCAGCCACTTTGTTGTATACTATACAGAAAACCAGCAGGGAAGGAGGGGAGCGTCATGCTTACCGAACAGCTGACCGCCGACGCGGCAGCGCTGCATCAGGCTATCCTGCGCCACGGCGGCGAGGTCTCCCCGTTCTTCTGCGGAAAAGAACTGGGCTGGGAGCACCGCCGCATCGCCCGGGCCATGGAGGAGCTGGTGGCCGCTGGGATCATAGACCCAGCAGCCGCCATCCTGCCAAAGCTCCTGAAACAGCGGAAAACGTACACATTCCCGGAAATTCAGGCCATTTTTGCGGACTTTCCGGCCTTTGCCCGGGCCGTACACGCCGTGGAACACGCTGCGGGCCGCCGCCTGCCCACGGCGGATCTCAGCGCCCTGACGGAGCTGTTCGACTTCCACGGCCTGTCTCCGGAGGCGCTGGAGCTGCTGACTGCCCAGTGCTGCGACGAAGCCATCCTCCGGGGCGAGGAACGCCCCACGGCCCGGCGCATCGAAAAGCTGGGCCTGGAATGGGCCCGTCTGGGCGTGCGCTCCCAGGCGGACGCCGTGGCCGCGATCCGGCGGATGGTCCGGCGGGAACAGACGGTGGCGGAGGTCCGCCGTCGGCTGCGGCTGGACCCGGACGCGCGAATTTCGTCGGATGACGCCTACATCGCCGCGTGGCTGGACTGGGGCTTCTCCCCGGCGCTCATCGAGCTGGCCTTCGACCGCACCGTGCTGAACTGCGGCCGCCTGAACTGGAAATATTGTCACGGAATTCTGGAAAGCTGGCGGAAAAACGGCCTGTTCACCATGGCGGACGTTCTGGAAAAGGACGCGCCGCCCCAAAAGCCGGAAACCGCGCCGGAACCGGAGGACCCGTGGCGCTACATCCCCTGATCCCCCGCGAAAACCGTTATATTCGGACAGAACTTGGTAAGTTCTGTCCGTTTTTTGTCCTCCCCCGCAAACCACTATATAAAAAAGAATGCCCCGGCCTCAGTTACACAGACCTCCTTAATGTTACAACCGTGTAACAAATCGGTGTAACCACTTGCATTTCAAAAAGTCGAATGTTATCTTAGCATTACAAAACAATGTGATCGAAACTTACCCCCGGTTCAGATATTGGGTAGGCTAGCCACGATATGTAAATCGGGGCGGTTAA
>OGGZ01002123.1_pt1 | contig 14381 bp, 6 predicted proteins | sample 1571371 | NCBI WGS metagenome assembly OGGZ01 (sample SAMEA2582025, study PRJEB24529) | metagenome | biome: Human gut stool | place: China | collected 2011
AGAAGCTTCAGACCGTATCTTTTGCTTCAACCCAGTCGCAGTTTAATGTGCTGGACGTTCAGAATTTCTCGGAGGACGGCGTAGTGTTCTCAACGGCGGCAACCGTTGTTGAGCTTCTGGATAACGGCTGTAATGTATCTTTTGCCAACGGTGAACGTTCGGGCTGGACGCTTGAAGATGATGAAGTGATCGACGGCGACCTAAACCTTTCGAGAGGTACGCTTGACCTCAACGGACGCAAGCTGACCGTTACCGGAAACCTTATTCAGTCGGGCGGTAACGTGCTTGTAAACGGCGGCGAACTGGAGGTTCAGGGAGATTACCGTGTTCAGGCTCTTAATGGCGGGACTTACACAACAAGCTCCGGCACACTCACTATGAAGAACGACTCCGACGCCGTAAAGGTAGGCGGAGATTTCGTCATGCAATCAACTAAGAGCCATAGCGGACTTCTGTCTGCGGGCGTTCTGGAAATCAGCGGAAATCTTACGCAGCTTTCGGGCGGTTCGGCTTATAATTTTTTCACCACAGGAACTCATACCATTATACTTAACGGTTCTGGGAAGCAGACAATAAATATATACGACAACTATAAGGACTATTCCCGAATCGCAAATCTGAAAATTGAAAACACTTCTGCCGAGGGTGTTAATATAGCAACCCGTGTTTACATATTAAACAATCTGTACAACACAGATTCAGTTGTGACAGGCAGCTCTAATCTCTATATTACGGCAACGACCGAGTTCCCCGATAGCAGATGGAACTATGACGCCAATTTTGTGGAGAACAGAACTGTTCCCGCAAATCTCAGCATTGGTGGTTCTGCGTATATAAATGCATCTCTTACTCTTGCAAGTAATACTGCTGTTGAAAATGGGCTTAATGTTAATAGCAATCTTAATCTCAACGGTTACACCCTCAGTGTAGACGGCGACATATGGCTGAGTAACGGATACTTGAACGTGAACAAGGGCAAACTGTATGTCGGCGGCGACCTGAACGTCAGCAGCACAAATAAAAACTACGGTTTCGGCTATCTTACCATGCAGAATGACGAGGATTATATCCTTGTAAACGGGAATATGTATGCTTATCCCGTTTATAATTACAGCTCACTCACTGCGGGAACTATTGAACTAAAAGGTGATTTCGCACAAAAATATTACCCCGGCAGTCACCAGAACAACTTCTACTGCTCCGGCAGCCACAAGGTAATTCTCAGCGGCGAGAAGCTTCAGACCGTATCTTTTGCTTCAACCCAGTCGCAGTTTAATGTGCTGGAAATCACAAAGCCTATTGACATTGGATATGTGTTCAACGACAATGCAAAGTGGAACGAACTTGTTGAGAATTATACGGACGTTTCCGCACCCGCTTCGCCGACAAATCTGCAATTTGTACGTTCTACATCAACATCTATTATGATGAGATGGACAAACTCGGCGGATATTGGTAAGCTGAACTGTTATGAAGTTTATCGTAACGGGAAACTTGTGGGTACGACAAAAAGTGTTGAATTTATAGATAACGGGTTGAATACCCATACCAAATACGAGTATTATATCGTTGCGTTGGGATCAAATGGAGTACGCTCCGAAAAAAGCAACACTATTAAGGCTGCTACAGATGTAGACGCTTACGCTCCCACAACGCCCACCGGTTTACAGGCCGTGGTTCGCGCCGATGGTACTGTTTATCTCACATGGATAGCTTCTAGTGATAATGTTAGTGTTGACGGATATAATCTGTACCGCAACGGCGAATTTATCGGGAATACTGCGGGTACGGCATACAACGACAAGAATGCTGAGCCAGGTTATCATGAATACTATGTTGAGGCGTACGACAATGAAGGAAATAATTCTCTGTTCAGTAGTAGCGTATATGCAGATAATATGCCTCCGGAAAAGCTAGTTCTGCATATTAGTGCAATTACGACAATGCAGATTTCGTTCAAATGGGACGCAGAAGACAATGTTGGGATAGACCACTTTGAGATTTATAAGAACGGTGAATTTTTCAAAAACACTACATCCAATGAATATACTGACACATCTGTTGCCGCAGGCAATGAGTATTCATATTATGTAGTTGCAATTGACACATCAGGGAATATTTCTGAAGCGAGTGACACGAAGAAAGTGTTCGCAAAGAACGACGAGGAAAAGCCCCAAATTGTAATAGCAAATCAGACGCTTTCCGAAAACAGCAAGTCATTAAGAATAGTATGCACGGATGATGTTATGCTTGCTACACTAAAGGCCGAGATAAAAGTTCCTTCATCAAATGAATGGTGCTCGGTTAAAACTCAGCTTCTTAGCCAAAAGAGCCAAATCATTAATCTTGACCTTTCGGATTATCTGACAGACAGCGGAGAATATAACATCAGAATAAACGTTGCAGACGCGGCGGGAAACACAGAAACCGTCGAGTCAGGGTTTACCTATGCAAAAAATGAAATGACGGAATTCGAGGTTACAGCGACAGCCGACGGCTGCTCTATCAGACTTGATTGGACTTCCGCATCTGATAACTCCAATGTTTATTATGAGATTCGCAGGATAAATCCTGACGGAACTGAAAAATACATAACAACTGTTGGCTCGGATAAGACCTACTATATCGACAGTGGATTGTACCCGCTATCCACATATGGATATTTTGTAATTGCGCATGATAATAATCTGTATACAGCGAAGAGCAATACGATTAGTGTTGTTTCCGGAAAAGATACAATTGCGCCCACAGCAAGTCTACAAGGTGACAGCATATCAATTGAGGGGTATTCACTTTCATTTGACGGTTCACTTTCCAAGGATAACTTCCAAATCAAATCATACAAATGGGATTTTGGTGATGGAAGTAAAGCGGAAGGCAAAAGCGCAACCCACGCCTTTGCAAACGAGGGTGAATATACAGTAACCTTGATAGTAGAGGACGAATCAGGGAACACGGCTTCTGACAAAATGACGGTTACCGTGTACAACAAAAACTACAGCGTTACGGAAATTCTGGTGACTGACGAAAGTGGCAGACCTATTTCCAATCCCGCAGCATATGTCGAAGCGTCGGGTACAGCATCGAACCTGTTCTACGGAAATAAAGATGGTATTCTGCTTATTATTGCCGAGAATGGTACGTATGATTTCAGCTTTTTTGCAAACGAATATATGCCGTTAAAGCAGAGCTTTACTATTAACGGTATGAGTATAGACAATGCTCGAATGAACATTTCTTTGACAAAATCAGAACTTATATCAGCTGAATTTAATGTAAAAGAACTGGATATAAACGAAATCGAAGATTTGGGCATTGATGTTACAGCACCGGAAAATCAATATGTTAGCAAGGTTGAAATCCGAATCCGTAATAATAACGGCGGTAGCGGAACAGATGAAGATCTCGGCAATTTCAGTGTTTGTGTTGATAATGACGGAGAAATAATTCAGATTGAGCATAACGGCAACTTTATAGCGCCGGTTAAGGGCGTTCTGAATGTTGTTAGCACATCAAACGACTCCGGCTCAAAAACATCTACCTCAATATCCTCCCTTGGCGGTGGCATAAATAACAAGGCTTCAGATAAGAAAACCAAGCAAGCAGAAACTGTTTATAGGTTAATCAACGGAACTATGGTCAGCCTTTCAGTAACCGAGTATTCTTGGCTTAAGGATTTTTATGAGGTAAGTATTTCCTTTACAAATAATGCAGGGGCAGGTTTTGATATTATCAATCCTCAAGCAACGCTGATTCTTCCCGACGGACTATCATTAGCGAATAATGTCACGGGAAAATCAATGACCCAAACAATGAATCCAATTAATGGCGGCTCAACCGAAACAGTGTCGTGGATTATAAAAGGTGAATCACATGGAACCTACAATATAAGTGTTGACTTTGAGGGCGTTCTTTCGCCTTTTGGAATACCCGTAGAAGCAACATTCATAAATGGCAATCCGATAACAGTTACCGGTGGAGATGCTTTGAAACTTACGCTCACCGCTCATCAGTATTATGCAGACCTTACGCTTACAAACGTTTCTGACAAAGATGTTAATAACGTATTAATTAACATTGATACATGTGCCAAAATAAACGACGCAAGTACCATTATCGTAAAATATCCGAGTGGTCTTATTGAAAAAATTGAGTGGGAGGATGAGAAGCATGACGCCCTTAAGAGCACTGTCTACCTTCCTGTAAATATGACCTCCGACACAGATATATTTTCTCTCAGAACACTTAAACCCGGCGAAAGCATAAAGGGTCAATTATGGTATAAAAACCGCGAAGTAGACGACTAACTGAACCAATCAAATAACCAAGTTGAAAGGAAAAACAATGAAGAAACTGATTTCTTTATTCATGGCAGTAGTAATGCTGTTCGGAATAGGCACAGAAACTTTTGCTGCCTACGAAAGCGATAAGGTCCACACTTACGAGAGTACAAACTGCACCATAGTATACAGCATAACCAATGAATGGAGCGGAAATCAGCAGATTTCCGTATCCATCACAAACAACAGTGAAGAAACATTACGTAACTGGGCAATAAAGTTCGACAATACGGGAACCATTTCAAACATCTGGAATGCCTCGGTGCTGAAAAACGACGGCGAGATGTGTGTTATCCGCAACAATGGATACAATTATGAGCTAACTCCCGATGCAACGGTTGAATTTGGCTTTATGCAGCAGGGTGAAAACCTTTCTTTGCCCGAAAATATCACCTTGTGCAGCAAAACAGAGGATTCCACCGCAAGTACAGAAATAAGCTACGAGATTCAGAATAACTGGGGTGAAGGTTTTATCGCTGCAGTTACCATTAAGAATATCTCCAACGAACCTCTGGAAGCTTGGAAACTGCACTTCAAAGGTACTTTTGAAATCTCTTCTATCTGGAATGCAAATCTTCTTTATACAGAGGACGACAGCTTTAATGTTGAGAATGATATAACCACTACTCCCATTGCTACAGGCGAAACAAAAACTTTCAGCTTTGAGGGCAAAATTGCTCTGGGTAAAGAGCCTGTTATGTCTGATTTTATGCTGACCTCCATTGTGATAGATATGGAAGCAGGCTCGGAAAATTCTGATTCCGGTGAAACCGGAGAAACGAGCGAAACTGGAGAACCAAGCGAAAGCCGCGATACAGAAGAAACCGAAGAACCTGATACTCCTGACCAGCCTGTTGAACCCGAAGAAGCAATGATTTTGTGCTTCGGTGAGTATAATGAAGAAAAAAACGCACTTGGTATCTTCTGGTACTCCACAAACGAAGGCAAAGTATCGGTTTTCGAGCGTTCGAACGAAAACCCGTGGACGAAGATTGCGGATATTGACGAGGGCAATTCGTATACATATGAATTATCAAAGGATTTTCTTGCAAAACAGATAAAAGTTAAGCAAGAAACTGAAAGTGGCACACTTGAATCCGTACCGTTCGTTGTTGCATGCACAGAGAATGGGTATGCTTGCACTTGGCTTGACAGTGATGAGGACGGACTACCCGATTATCTTGAAGAATTGTACGGTACAGACTCGAATAACGCTGACACGGATAGCGACGGGCTAACCGATTATGAGGAAATACTTTCTCTTGGTACAAATCCGTTGAAATATGACACAGATGAAAATGGCATAAATGATGCCGATGATGACATTGATGGTGATGCTCTATCCAACAAGGCAGAGCTTGAACTTGGAACAAATCCTGCCGATGTCGATACGGACGGCGATGGTTTATCTGATTTTGATGAGATAGACAAGTATAACACCGACCCTCTGAAAGCTGACAGCGATGGGGATACTTTGAGTGACGGCGACGAAATTGCAATCGGGCTTGACCCTAACAATCCCGAAACCTTTGGTGTACCCGATGCAGAATACAAGGTTGAGCAGACTATTTCTGCGGACAATGAGCTTTTTAAGAGCATAAACGCCGAAGATTCACCATATGAAATATCTGTGGAACTGACTGCTTCGGGTAATGCAACTGCACAGCTTTCTGCAAACGAAAGTCCTTTTTCTGCAATTACCAAAAACAGCGCCAGACTCGGCGGGGCTGTTACTTTGTCATACCTTGAAGGTGAGATTGACAGAGTTAAGATTTCTTACAAGATAGATGACAAGTATATCTCCAATGATGGTAGTGAATATGCTGAGAATTGTCTTGACTTATCAGGAATAAAGAGATATAATATATTCAGATATTTTGATGAATTGAATATGCTTCTGCCAGTTGCAACGGAATTCGATGAGAATAACAATACTCTGTACGCTGTAACCGATGAACTGGGTACTTACTGCGTTCTTGATATGGAGATACTTATGCGTAATCTTGGCATTGAGCCTGAGGAAAGCATAAGCGTTGAAACTGTGGAAAGAATCATGTATTCGGCGGCAGTAAACTCCGAAGAAGAGAATATTGAAGATGCTACTGACGGCGAATATAATATTATTTTCATAATTGATGACAGAAGCACAGTTATTTCTGAAGTACAATTTGACAATATAAAGGAACAGATTCTTGAGTTTGCAGAAACCATAGTTGCAGAAAAGCGCGACCTGAAAATAACGATATATAATCAGTCCGCCTCTGATTTTAGCGAAAACTGTTGCGAACTGAGCGGAACTTTTGAGCCTAAAGACCATGACTACGAATCAACTGGTGGTTTGTCCGGTTTAATAGGGAAGCTATCCTCCTCAAATTCGGATACGGTTGAATTAATGGGCGAGAACTGTATCATTTCGGATGGATTGACTGAAGCAATAAGCAATTGCACCAACAATACCAAAAATTACATTTTTGATATTTATGCACAAGATGATGCGGTATATGACACTAAATTATGCGACAGTATTCTGAATGCTGCTTCGGAAAATAAGGTAAATATCAGCTTAATAAGCGATACTGATGCTCTGACCGGTTTCCAAAGCAAGCTTACAGATTCGACAAACGGAATCGTTCTGGATTATAGCGATAATTTTGCAAGCAAAATCTATGAGCATATATTTGAAGAGGAATATGTTCAAAAAGACATACCAAAATATGATTATGGAGCGGAATTTGACGCTATTCTGGCAACTGGGCTTCAAAAGGTATGCCTGAATAGTGAGCTATATCCTAACGGCACTAATCCATTCGGAGAAGATACTGATACGGATATGGACGGTCTTTCCGACTGGGACGAGGTCAATTTAGAATACTGGGAAGAACAGAGACTCATTACTTATGATGAGAAGCACAATGTTATTCTTCCGACCATTGGACAGTGCGCCGAGTTTACCAAGAAATCCTATGTTTACGAGGGGCTGAAAAGGCTTGAGGAAAGCTCGGATTATGCGACTAAGCTGCTCAACACTCAGGTTATGCCTATTTCCTCCGATCCGACACACAGCGATGGAGACGATGACGGATTGCTTGATTCTTACGAAAAGAATCATGGCACAAACCCGTTAAACGCTGATTGTGATGGTGACGGGTTGAATGACGGCGAAGAATACAAATATGGAACCTATCCGTGCAACAAGGACTCCGATTACGATGGTCTTGATGATAAATTCGAGATTGACAACGGTCTTGATCCGCTTAATCGCGATACCGACGGCGATGGATTTGAAGATAAAGAGGACAAGAATCCCAATAAATATGATGTTGATTGGGAAGCAATAGGTCTTGATATTCTTTTCTCCAGTACGACATTCTGCTTTGATTATCTTGATGGTGTCATAAAAGGCGACTTCATTCGTGAGCCAAATCTTGCTCAATTAATTGGTATAATACACGGAAGTTTTATACCGCTTATTGATCTTAGAGATGTATTTGCCAATCTTGTTTATGGCGATATTGTCTTTGCCGGGTTAAGTGCTATTGGTTTGGTTCCCGCTATTGGTGACGCGACAAAACTAGTTAGCAAAGTCGTTGATTTTATTGCAACCGGTGCAAAGAATGCTGACGAGATTATAACTTTACTCAAAGTCATCAAAAGTGTAGCTCCAAATGTATTGAATGAACTGAAGCATTCTGATGAGTGTATTGATGCTATCAAACTACTTTCGCACAGTGAACTTCTTGATTTGTTTGCTAAACAACCCGCTGTCAGAAAAGCTTTGAACAAAGCTATATCTTCCGGTGATTCTACTGACGAGGTCATAGATATTTTCAGAAGATTTGACGCAGATGATACGCTTCATTTTTTCGATAAATTCGTTATTAACACAGACGCTGCTTCCATAGCAAAATATGGAGAAAATTATAGTAATATTCTCAAAAGGGTTTCCGGACACGAGGATGAACTTATTCCCCTTATGGCTAAGGTCACGGATTCTCAGGCAGCAAGAATCTTAAATCTGTCATCTGAATACGGCGAAGCCGCAATTAATGCCCTTAAAACGTGCGGACCTGAGAATATTGACACTATCTCATTAATTATCCGTGAAAGCAAGATTTCGGGCGATGCGGTCACCAACTTCTTAAAGGCTTCATCAAATTACGGGGACGCACTACTTGAAGCAGTCAATAAGTGCGGCGTTAAAAACGTTGACAAGCTTACCAATCTCGTGCGCCGTTTCAATGGAGAAAATTCGGCTATTATCCTCAATCTGGCAAGGAAATATGACACGGCAACTGCTATCAAACTTCTAGATGTTATGACCGAACATGGTGATACCATGATTAAGGTTATTAGCAAGTATTCTGAACTTCCGGCGAAAACTGTTGAAGATTATTATAAGATTTTTGACAAGTTCGGTAGTAATGCAGACGACCTGTTTAAAAATGGCGAAAGGATATTTGGTCAATTTAACGGTTTAGATGAGGCTCTTAAATCTGAGGCCGCAGCTATTTCCTTTGCTTCAACCAAAGCCGGCGATAAATGTTTTGTTACTGTTAGCGGCGTGTATACATACAACAGGACAATAACCGTTTCTGAGGACATAGCTAAGGAACTGCGAAAGATAGATTCCATTCCTGCTGTTACAAACCCCGAAACAATTGAAAAGGGGAAACTGTTCACTAAGGTTTATAATGACCTGTTAACAGACGAGTACCTCAAGACAATTACAGACCCGGATATCCAGCACGAATACAAAAAACTGGTTGATGCGATTTCACAAGCACGTTTAGATGCAATTGAATATAATAAAATTTCCGTTGCAGATTTAACGGGTATAGTTGGCGAGTATTCGTTTGAAAAAGAACATTCAATAATTAACTGTGCGGAAGTATGGGCAGCAAGGGAGCATATCTTAGCAGGCGGAAAATTTGACGAATTGTTTTTAGCAACTCGTCACTTTAAATCGAAAGACAGCAAATTTGGAACTTTGTTTGCTCCATGTAAAAATTGCCAGCACACTTTTGTAGATATCATTTTTCAATTAGATGAATAATCTATTATCAACAAAATTACAGGAGGATACTATGACCAAACAGGATTTTTTTGAGAAGCTATCATCGGCAGGTTCTGTATCATCATTTATGGAATATTCTGTAGAAGGGCTTGAAGCGAAAATCCATAAAGTTTATCCCGATAAATTTGACATGAATAAAATCATAGATTTTTTTCTGACAATCGGCGGTTTGACTTTTAAACGTTCTGAAAAAAAGTCACATGATATGTTGACGTTTGGCTTAAACTGGGTACGCGCCGTTGAGTATTGGTCAGATATCAACTGTGTTGTTAACGCAATTGGCTATGTGGAAAATTGTGCCGGAAGAATAGAGGACTATTTTATTTCGGAACAGGGCAAATTCTATAACCAAGACCACAAACTTATTGCCGAGAATATAGAGGATTTTGCAGAATACATCACTACTGTGGAATATGATTATCACCCTGAAATTACACAGCGAACATACGATATGCTGCGGTTTTTCGGGTGGTACGAGGGCAGGCACATCGACACGACTGCGTTTGAACAAGAGATGAATCGGCGCGGAATCGAGTTGTCTAAGGAACAGCTTGATTTTTTCGCAGAGTTTAGCGGTCTGTGCTTTTCATTTAGCAGCGACTTCTGGTGTTTTGATTCTTTAGAAGGAATTTTGGCGGAGGATAAATACTATGTTGAACAATCTTCAAATGATGGCAAAAACCCATACAAGATAATCTACTGTGGTGACACTATGGGCGGACCGCTTGCGGTTGACCCGAGCGGTATTATAAACTTCTTTTGGGGTTTCCCTCAAGGCAGGACAACAATGGAATGTATAAACCACCTGTGTGAAAACGTGGATAGGGACTGCAAATGGCTTGCTCCAGGACAGGACAATTAATAGCTTGATTTGAAACAAGGATCCCCCCTTTCGTACCGCATAAACTGTTGGCATATCACCGAACCATCGTCTGACACTTGACAGTTTCCAATTCGAATCTGTGTGGTCGATATTCTGTAAGTTTTCATTCAATCAATGTTTTTTGTGGCAACATCTACCTTTTTCACATAACATGAATGGAACAGCCCGCTAAACGTTTAGCGGGCTGTTTTTATCAGCTTAACCGATATATAAAACAGAAACTTTGGAAGTTGCGCATAATAAACAATGTGAGGAATTGTGAATACAAAATAAATTTTCGATTTTTATAAAAATTTTTAAAATTATTCGACCAAAACGCAATTTTGGATTGGATATTGTGTACAAAGGGGGGAAAAGCTCCCTTTCAATAAGTCGGAAGGAGGTGAACCTTATGGCGCAACCTTCTTTCGACAAAGCTACGGTTGAACATCAGTACGACACGCTGATTAAAAAAGTTCTGACAGGTGAGGCAAAGAACTTTAGAGCAGAACTATCAAAGCGTAGAGCAATCGAGGTTTTTTTCTCGGATTTGAGCGAGAGCTTGATTGAGAAATTAGGGACTTATGATGAATGTCTATGCGAAAGTTTCTCGTTTGAGATAAATGGATTTGACATCATTATAAGGAACGAGCTTCTTGCTGAAGCTATCGAAAACCTGCCGGAACGAAAGCGTAATATCATTCTTATGTCCTATTTCCTGGATATGAAAGATTGTGAAATCGCTGAACTGCTCAACCTTGTGCGAAGCACCGTAACATATCATCGGGAAAACGCACTCGAAAAGCTAAAAAGGTACATGGAGGAGAATGACAGATGACGAAAGAAAACAACTGCAAAGCAACAATGCTTCCGTTTGAAGTCATTGCTGCGGCTACGCAGGGCGACATTGACGCTCTCTGTAAAGTGCTTGAGCATTACGATGGCTATATTGCCAAGCTTTCCACACGTCTGGTGCGTGACGAGTACGGCAAATCTTATCCTATGGTTGACGAGGATATGCGCAATCGGCTCAAGATACGCCTTATAGCTCGAACACTTGCTTTTAACACATAAGCGTAAAGTTTCTTTATTCTGATGTGTTCAGCTCTTTGACAACAGAATACCATTATTTCAGATACGTTCCTCTATACAGCCCATTGTGGTTGAAAGCGAAAGTAATGCGCCGCCAAGACGTTCCCTGATTTATGCTAATCGGACAAGCAAGGGTGCTTAACCCATTTGTGCCAAAGAGTTTCCGAACATCATTTCATATCCGAGCGAGAAAGCGTAAGTTGCAAAATATCAGCGTGGCTGCTGATACGCCAAGACCTGTATAGGGGGATAATGATACTTCCGTCCGGTCATTTGAGTGAGGGCGGCATTGCGAGAACCGCATTGAGGTGAAACTCCTATGAAGTCGTAACAGAGCCACATCTGTAAGCCTGCGACTGTCTGAAATAATCCCGTTCTGTCGGGGATAAGTGAAAAATACGATAGACTGATTTTGAAATTACACCGAAATTAGATACTATGAGCCGAGCTGTCTTTCGGCGGCTCGACTTATAAATGTGATTTCGGTCGCAATTCTGTAAAGGAGATGAGGTTATGACAAACGTTTCGAAAGAAATTAAGGCAGAAGAATTGGTGGATATTCGTCCCGTATCGGTTGATATGGAGCTGCCGAAGGAAGAACGCATATCAGAGTTTGTACGGCAGATTAAAAATCCGTACCTGTTCAAGTGCGGAGGAATGCTTGTAGAAGCTCCTTGAAAACTGAATAGCAAAGCAAACACATAAGTTGCAGAGCTGTGCTGTTTCTGACAGACAAGCGCCAAGACATTCCTGCTTTCGATCTGATTTGGTATCTCATTATCCGTGACCACATACTTTTTTTGCGCGAGAATAAAAGATACCATATCACCTGCCGACGGTTCGCAGGCGCCCTAAACGCATAGGGCGTCCTTAAAGGAACGAGCGCATTTGCAGCCTGCAATATAATAATACTTTCGGTGACGGCAGAGTAACCCGCAGGGTTATTCGCCCACAGGAATGGGCAGAGGTGAGAATCCTATGTGCGAATGCGTAACTACTCGCAGTTTGCTTTGAGAAATATATTCAGAAAAATGGGTCGGACTGTACGCAGAAAAACGGAATGTCCGACCTGTTTTAGATTGTAGTCTGCTTACATAAACCAATGGTAACGACATTGGTTTATGTAAGTAAATTATAAGCGAGAAAGGAGCTGTCAATGGAAGTCAGCAAAATAAGCACAGAGGAAGTAGTTATTGGCAACACCACATACGTTGTGAAAACCAATGCCAAGAACGTTTCACCAGAATTTGTAAAGAAAACAGTTAAGAAAATTCTTTTCGGCACTTTAAAGCAAAAAAGTTAGAAAATCTATGGACAAACCCTTCCAGCCATGATATAATATAAAGGTAAGGTCTGCGTTTGTTCAAGCGGCGGGAGGAGGACATTTATGAACTTGAACAGCGCAATAACCGAAAGCGGTGCAGTCACCGCACTCTATTGCCGGCTTAGCTGCGATGATGATAACGATGGCGAGAGCCTCTCGATTGAAAATCAGAAGAAACTGCTTACACAATATGGTGACGAAAAAGGCTTTTTGAACACCAGATTTTACGTTGATGACGGAATATCCGGAACGACATTTGAGCGTGACGGTTTCAAGGCTATGCTGAACGATGTTCAGAACGGCGAAGTTAAAACGGTTATAGTCAAGGATATGAGCCGTTTCGGAAGAGATTACATTCAAGTGGGTATGTACACGGAAATTTTATTTCCGCAGAACAATGTCCGTTTCATCGCAATTAACGACAGCTATGACAGTGCAAACGGCGACAACGACTTTATTCCGTTCAAGAATATCATGAACGAATGGTATGCGAAAGACACAAGCAAGAAAATTAAGGCGGTCAATCGGGCAAAGGCACGGGCGGGCGAACATCTTACTTCAAATGTGCCTTACGGTTATATCAAGAATCCTGATAATCCCAAGCAATGGATAATTGACGAAGAAGCTGCCGAAGTTGTTCGAGAAATATTTCAGCTATATTTGCAGGGAATGAATACAAACCAGATTTCAGTAAGTCTTAGCTCCAGACAGATATTGGTTCCAACGGCTTATAAATCTATTCACGGGATCGTCAATCGTAAATTCACAGATGAAACAAAATTTTTGTGGAATGGCGGCACAATAACACGCATACTTGAAAATGGTTCCTATGTCGGTAATACGGTAAACGGGAAAAGCATGAGAAAATCATTCAAAATCAAGAAGCGCATAAATGTGTCGCAAGAGGAATGGCAGATTGTCCCTAACACCCAAGAAGCGATAATCGACTGTGAAACTTGGAATTTGGTTCAGAAGATCCGACAAGGACGACGGCGTAATGTAAAGCATAACCACCAGATACCGGTTTTGTCGGGGCATCTTTTCTGTGCTGACTGCGGGAGGAAACTGTACTATGTTAAGCCGCCCAAGCAGGCTGAATACTATTGCTGTTCCGGATTTCGCAAACGTATTAATTTCTGCACAGGGCATTATATCAGGGCAGACGTTGTGGAACAGCTTCTGATACGTCAGATAAACGATGTAATGAAGTTTGTTTCAGAATACGAGGACGAATTCGTACGCCAGGTCATGGAACGAGGAACAGCCGAACAGTTGAAACAGACAAACTCGCTAAAGAAAACTGCTGACGCGGCTAAACGGCGCATTGAACAAATCGACAGCGTAATCTCTCAGCTCTATGAGGACAAGGTTGTCGGGGAAATCACCGCCGAAATGTTCACAAAGCTCTCGGCAAAGTACATAGCTGAACAAAAAGAGCAGTCCTCAGTGTTTCAGCAGGCTAGGAAAGATCTGTCTGACCTTGAAGCCAAGAAAACTGATGTTGGCAAAATCGTTGCTATTGTAAAGAAGCATTCGCATATAACGGAGCTTTCGCCGCAGATTCTCAACGAATTAGTCGATAAGGTGGTAGTTCATCAAGCTGAAAAGGTTGATGGCAAACGCCGACAGGACATTGAGGTTTACTTTAACGGTGTCGGGCAGATTTCGTTCGACGCAGAAAAAAAGTCC
>OGGZ01002133.1_pt1 | contig 14335 bp, 13 predicted proteins | sample 1571371 | NCBI WGS metagenome assembly OGGZ01 (sample SAMEA2582025, study PRJEB24529) | metagenome | biome: Human gut stool | place: China | collected 2011
ATATGGTGTCCTCTTATGGGGATTATGATACCGGCACCGAGCTGTCGGCAACGGATCGGATAGTTACGCTGTCTACCTGTGTCAATTCCAGACGGAATTACCGCTATCTGGTACATGGAAAATTAAGCAGTGAGATCATCACAGAGGAATAAAAGAATCGTGCTGGTGTGAGAAGAAATTTCTTATGCCAGCTTTTATTATGGGAGGAAATGTAATGGGAACAGCATTGGTTATGGAACATGCAAACGCACTGGCACAGATGATAGTCAGTGAAAAGGACAAGTTATTTGATGAAAGAGTGGAGGCTCTTGTAAAACTTTATAGAAGGGCGGAATTTTATCTGAAGCAGGGATTTCTGTAGAGCATCGTCTGCGAGTTCCATCGGAAGAAAGTGGAAATGATTATGCAGGCGGAAACAAAAGGAGAGATTACGGAAATACTGAAGTTATCAAAACCGCATTTTGACGGGAAAAAATTTGTCTATACCTCTCCGTATGCTGTGGAAGAGGAAGAGCTTCTCCTTTGGTCTCTGACATCACTGCAAGGTCCACTCCGGGATGAAGGGTATCGAAGATATCGGGAATTATTTGAGAAGTGCCTGCCGGAGATGGCAGAAAAGATTCCGGCGTAGAACAATGGCATAACAAAGGAACGAAAAAACTATCTTTTATTTTACTGTAATTTCACTCTTTATTGAATCTGCAATACTTTACAAAGTTTTTTACGGAAAAATGCTTCGGATTAAGATACTTAACGCCAGTATCTATCAACTCAAATTTTTCATAATCAAACTCAAGTTTTTCATTGTTTAAGAAATCATCATCTATCCATAAAGCAGGTAAAATATGCTCACAATAATCAAAGTATCTTCTGCATTCAATACATTCTTCGTCTAAAGACTCTACACCAACATAATGAATATTATAATCTACAGTATCGTTTATAAATCTTTCAAGGAAACTGTTCAAAACAAAGGCTACTCTATCATCACAATATACATAACCAATTAAATTTTTATCTGTGATTTCTACACATTCATTATACCCGTCTACTGATGAGTCGTAGTATATAGCATACCAATATGCTTCTGGATTTCCTGCTTGTGAAAGTAAATAATTTCCAATAACAGCTTCCAAATGTCCACATAATGAAATCCATTGATGTTTTGATAATAAAAAAGTGCTTGGAAATGTCATAGAAGAACCCATTAAAGAAGAACCACGGCTAATGCTTGGAAATGCCCTGCTTGAAAATACCATTAATTTAGTTCTTTTCATATTTGGTAAGTGGGGAAAAATTAAAGGGCTAACCGTTGAAAAGGATTACAGACAGTTAGAACAACAGATGAATGACATCCTGCGGGAAGTAGAAGTACAGGCATCCTTAGATGCCACGCAGTGCCGTTTCTATCATGAGGGAATACGCATTACCTATGAAGAAGTGATTGAGCGGATTTTAGAATACATGAAGCCGGATTATCTAAATGAGGAGGAAGAAGAACAAGACGATACGGAGATTCACGATGTTTCCGACTGGGAGAAAAAGTATCAGCTCGGATTGTGGCATAAAATTGTCTGGAAATCCTACGAAACCAGTATTAGCAAAAAGAAGTTATCCGCCAAAGAGCGGGCGGCAGGGCGAATTGGAAATGACTTTTACATCACGGGCTATCAGTGCCCGGAATGTAAAAAGCCAATGTACATGGTGGTTTATCCGAAAAATAAAGAGTTTCATATCGACACGGACGAGGGCAGGGTTATTCTTGCAAGGGCATATACCTGTATGGACTGTCATCGTTTTTATACGCCAAAGCCCTACAAACTGCTGATGGAAGGCAGTATTTATATGATGGATTTTGAGGACGATAACACGGCGTATGAGGATTATCAGGAACTGCTCGGCGCAGACGGACAGCGTATATCCAACAGCCGGTTTAACCGTTATGAGAGCAGTGCGCTACAGTCCGATTTTGAAAATGAAGCGGATGACCGTCTGGAAGAACTTTATAACAATATGCCTGAAATGTCTGTAGAAGAAATTTTTGATATTGCCGACATGCTGGATTCGGAATTCTATCCGCAGTCCCGGCGGGAAGCAATTGAAGAACAGGTAGACAAAGCGGCGGCAGATAAAGGCATGGACCGTAACGTTCCGCCAAAAAACTGGCAGAAGCACCGGGAAAAAGTGCAGAAAGAAAAACAAAAGAACGAAAAGGCACAAAAGGAAAAAGAGAGGTCAGAATCTGCGCAGGGACGGTCTGATGAGAAAGAACCGTCAGCAAGATACAGTACGCAGAATCTGCAGGAACAGTGGGATGGCGGACAAGTCAAAGACAGGACATTTACGGACAGTCAGACTGCGCCGCAAGACGGAACGAACCGACCGGACAGAGCAGCAGACGATTACGTGACATCACAGGACAAAGCTGCACCGTCTACAGCCGACACCCGGACACAAAAGCAGGGTACACATGTACAGCTGCAGACCAGCGGGGCAGACGCACCGCAGTCACGCAGAACTTCCGAAGAAGAAATTGCGGCTTCCCAGAAGGAAGTGTTGTCTATCGCACTGGCAGCAAAAAGCAAAAGCTATGCGGAATTAAAAAAGGCCTATCATACGATTCTTGAAAAAGACTGTCCGCAGTCGGCCAAAGATAGTGTGGCAGAAAATGTCAAAGACTGGATGCAGAAGCGCGGTGAGAAAGAACTGCAGGTGTTGGTAGAGCATTTTCCACAGCAGTATCAAAAGAAAGTCTATCAGCAGTTTCGTCAAAAATTTGAGGAATATAACGATATTGATAATACAAAATATATGAAGCAGCTTGAGGAAAAGCGTGATATGGCAGAGCAGAGCGCGTTGAAAGCATTTGTCAACCAGCAGAAAATCCGCCCGGGGGATAGAAAAAAGCTGTTGTCACTGGCAGAAGCAATCCGTCCTATGGAATATGAAGAAAAGAATAAACAAATCATCATTGACCAGCTAAAAGACCGCGTAAAAGATATTGACAGGAAAGCAATCGAACAAATCTGTCCGGACATTTTTGAGATGTCCTTTGACGAGGGGAAAGAAGCCTATCAAAGAATTGCGACAGGAGATTTTCTGCCGGAGCTAAAGACGGATATGTTAGGCAGAATCCGCAAGCGGCTTGAAGCCATGAAAAAGGATGAATGCAGAAGTCTTGTCAATAAAATGATTCGCGATACCGGTATTTCGGAGCAGACCATGGAAGGCTTTTATCCGTATGATATCCGCCGCATGAGCAATGAAGCCTGTGAAGATACCGATGCCATTATTGCAAATAATGCACTCAATACCTATGCGGGCGGAGAAGCATTTGAGTATCCGCTTCTGATATTTGATTCAACAAAAGGTGAAAACGGTAAAAAAGGCTTTGTGCTGACACCGGATCATGTCTACTACAATGGCAGTATGATGGCGGGAACGGTAAAGGTGCGTAATATCAAGGAATTTTACGCAGAGAGCGGATTGTTCCACAAGGGCATTTATATCCGTACCATGAATAACGGAGAAATGAAAATTACCGGAAACTACAAGGCAGATAAAGAAAAAATGGAACATTTTCTTGCTAAATTAAACCGCTTTATCCAGTATTTGCAGGAAAAGCCGGAGTCCCGCAGCGTGGAATACCTTGCCGAAGAAAAGCATCCGGTAAAATGCTGTTACCGCTGCGGTTATGTCTATGAGGGCGGCAATATCTGCCCGAAATGCGGCAGCCGCAATAACGACTAAAAGGAGTATACAAATGTTAGTAAAAATATATACAATGACCCACAAAAAATTCGATGTGCCAAACGACCCGATGTATGTTCCGTTACAGGTCGGCGCAGAAGGAAAAGAACCGCTCGGCTATGTGAGGGATAACACCGGGGAAAATATTTCCGCGTTAAATTGTTATTACAGCGAATTGACCGGGGTATACTGGATATGGAAAAACGATACTGAATCGGATATTGTCGGTGTCTGCCATTACAGACGGTATCTGTTAAATGAAAAAGGTGTGATGTTCCGTAAAGAGGAGATTGAAAAACTGCTTTCCGAATATGACTGTCTGACCAGCCGTCTGCTGACACTGGATTTTTCATATCATTACGGATTTTCCGACAATCACAATGTGCGGGATTTGGACGTGACAGGTGAAGTTATCCGTGAAAAATATCCGGAGGATTATCCGCTGTTTGAAAAGCTTGTCCATGAAAACCACACGTATTTTGGCAACATCTGCGTGATGAAAAAGCCGCTCTTTGATGCGTACTGTGCATGGCTGTTTGACATTTTTGCCGAGGTGCGAAAACGGATTAACATCGATTCCTATGACAGCTATCACAAGCGGGTATTTGGGTTTGTTTCGGAATTTCTGCTTTATGTGTGGGTGACAAAACACAAGCTGCGCGCATATGAGTGTATGGTGGGTATGATTGGCGAAAAGGCAGAAACAAAAGAAATGAAACAGCGGCTTGCGGATTATTTTGCGGAAAAAGATATTGTGGGTGCAAAGCAGTATTTTATGGAAATGTATACGAAACGACCGGATGTTTTAATGGAAGCGTCGGACATTACGGGCGATTTGCGGATTTGTATGCAGATAATTGCAACTGCGGAACGGGAGCTTGCCACAACCGGCGGCAGCATTTTAGACAGAAGCTGCACATTTGAAGATTATATGCACCTGTTTAAAACATTAAACGGCATTGTCAGAAGGTACTGCGTAGGCAGACAGACCACAAAGGATAAGGAAATGCTTGCAAAACTGCACTTATCGGAAGAAGCCGTCTATGTTTCCGTGCTTGCATTTTGCAAAGAAAAAGAAAAAACAGCAGAAATTCTAAATCAGATAAACATGGACATTTAGAGTGTAATGTGCTAATTTTAAGATAGAAATGCGTAATACAGGCTGCGTATTGCGGCAGAAATGGAGGGAAGTATGTCAGTTCAGGATTATATGAGTGCATCTAAAATCGGAAAAAGAGCATATCATGCCTGTGTCAACAAAGGCAGGTATCCATATCTTCCGGTATTGGAAAATATTGTAGATGAATCAGACATTGAGGCAGAGGTCAGTCTGGGAATCGACCAGATTCCGCTGCGGCTGGTTGTGGGAACGTGTAATGCGGGACGGACCAATGCCTTTGCAGATAATTTTATGCCGATTCTGGATTGGGGAACGGAATTTTCAGCAAAATGGGCGAGCTTAAGTGACAGCCAGAAAAATGAAGGCATCCGTGACCCGATTAAGGTCTATGAGTATATGAACAAGTTTTATGTACTGGAAGGCAATAAAAGAGTCAGCGTTTTAAAGTATTTTAAGGCTGTGACAGTCAATGCCGAAGTAATCCGTAAAGTGCCGAAGTATTCAGAAGACCCGGATGTTAAGATTTATTATGAGTTTATGGAATTTTATAAATGTACGAAGCTTAATGACATTTATTTCAGCAACGTCGGCAGTTTTCCGACCCTGATGAAGCTGGTCGGCATCAAAAAGGGGGAAAACATGGATGAAGATGCGAAAAAGGATTTTGTATCCTGTTTTCTATCTTTTAAAAACGCATATGATGCCAGAGGAGGCGAACGGTTTGATTATCCGGCGGGCGATGCATTTTTACGCTTTATTCATATTCACGGTTATGAGCATGTAAAGGATATGCTGCCGTCGGAAATGGCAAAAAATGTGGCAAAGACGTGGGCAGAGTTTGAACTGCTTTCTGAAAACAATGCCGTTGAGCTTCGTATGGATCCGACTTTAAACGAACCGAAAAAGAATATTTTAAGTTATCTGCTGCCAAAACCGGGAAATGGAAACAGAAAGCTAAAGGTCGGTTTCATTTACGAAAATACACCGCAGGATTCGGACTGGTGCTATACGCATGAGCTTGGCCGGCAGTATATTGACGATACATTTGGCGATCAGATTGAAACATTAAGTATTACGAATGTCAAACCGGATAAAGATGATGTGGCTGCCATTGAAATGATGGTTAAAAATAAGGCAGATTTAGTTTTTGTGACATCACCGTCCATGATTATGGCCTCTTTAAAAGAAGCGATTGCGCATCCGGAGGTCAAGATATTGAACTGTTCGCTGAACACGTCACACAAATATATCCGTACCTACTATGCGAGAATGTATGAAGCAAAGTTTTTGACGGGACTCATTGCAGGTGCGTTGACTGATAATGATAAAATCGGTTATGTAGCAGGGTATCCTGTGTACGGTGTGACGGCAAATATCAATGCTTTTGCGCTGGGAGCAAAATTTGTTAATCCACGGGCAAAGATTTATCTTGAATGGTCCTCTGTAAAGAATAGCAATCCGGCGGAAGCTTTTAAAAGAGAGGGTATCCGTTATGTATCGGATCAGGATATGATTACGCCGACCAGTACGGCACGCAGGTTTGGATTGTACAGCATAGATGATGAAACAACCCAGCATATCGCGATGCCGATGTGGCACTGGGGTGCATTTTATGAAAAACTGATTCAGAGTATTTTAAGCGGCTCATGGAACAGGGAACAGGATGCAGATAATGTAAAAGCGCTTAATTACTGGTGGGGACTGTCTGCAGATGTGGTTGACCTGATTATGTCAACGAAGCTTCCGGTAGAAACACAGCGGATGGTTACAACCTTTAAAGAGATGATTTCAAAAGATTTATTTGAACCTTTTGCGGACGAATTAAAAGATCAGAAAGGTAAGGTACGTAATCAGAAGGGCAGGGATCTGACACCGGAACAGATTATTACCATGGACTGGCTGCTGGATAATGTGATTGGTAAAATACCGGAACTGGAGGAGCTTGAAGAAGGCTGTGAGCCGATTGTAAAGGCACAGGGCATTATTCACCACGGATTATAAATGTAGAAAGTAGGAAGGCGGCAAAAAGAAGCTGCCACAATGAGAAAATATGAAGATACTGATATTAGCAGATGTGGAGTCAAAATACTTATGGGATTATTTTGACAAAAGTAAATTAGAAGGCGTTGATTTAATCCTGTCCTGCGGTGATTTAAATCCGCAGTATCTGTCTTTTCTGGCATCCTTTACGCAGTCACCGGTGCTTTACGTCAGAGGAAATCATGATGACTGCTATGAACAGACACCGCCGGAGGGCTGTATCTGCATTGAGGATAAGATTTATACGTATAAGGGGCTGCGGATTATGGGACTTGGCGGTTCAATCCGTTATAAAAAAGGTATCAACCAGTATACACAACGACAGATGCAGCATCGTGTCAGCCGTATGTGGCTCCAGTTAAAATGTAAAAAAGGCTTTGATATTTTGCTGACCCATTCGCCTGCTGCGGGCATTAATGACGGCTTTGACAGTGTACATCAGGGATTTACGGTATTTAACGAACTGCTTGACACGTATCACCCGGCTTATTTTATTCACGGTCACATACATAAGAATTATCAGGCAAACTTCGTGCGGGAACAGCAGTACAACGAAACAACGATTATTAACGGATATGAACGTTATATTATTGATGTTTAATAACAAAATAAAGTAATTTTGCAAAAAGTGTTGCATTCTGTAAGTTACTGTGATAATATCCTTTCAGAACAAAAAGACAAATGTCCGCCGTACAAAGACAAAAGCGGAAATTTGTTCTTGAAAAAAGAAAAGGGAGAAAGAACATGAGTGAGAAGTTAAGAGTTGGTATCCTTGGCGGTACAGGTATGGTAGGACAGAGATTTATTACACTGCTTGAAAATCATCCTTGGTTTGAGGTTGTATTGGTTGCAGCGAGCGGCCGTTCCGCAGGAAAGCTTTACGAAGAAGCTGTAGACGGACGATGGAAGATGACAGCACCGATGCCTGAATTCGTTAAGAAGATGACTGTTTATGATATGGATAAGGATTTCGATGAAATCGTATCAAAGGTAGATTTCGTATTCTGTGCAGTAAACATGCCAAAGGATGAAATCAAGGTATTAGAGGAAAAATATGCAAAGGCAGAAGTGCCGGTTGTATCTAACAACAGCGCAAACCGCTGGACACCGGACGTACCAATGGTGGTACCGGAAATCAACCCGGAACACTTAGAGGTTATTGAGGCACAGAAGAAGCGTCTTGGCACAACAAGAGGTTTTATCTGTGTAAAGCCAAACTGCTCAATTCAGAGCTATACACCGGCTTTAACTGCTTTAAAAGAATTCGGACCAAAGCTGGTTGTTGCAACAACTTATCAGGCAATTTCAGGCGCAGGAAAGACTTTTGAACAGTGGCCTGAAATGGTAGGAAACATCATTCCTTACATCGGCGGCGAAGAAGAAAAGAGTGAAAAAGAACCATTAAGACTCTGGGGTAAAGTAGAAGACGGAAAGATTGTTCCGGCTACAGATACTGTTATTACTTGCCAGTGTGTACGTGTTCCTGTATTAGACGGACATACAGCTGCTGTATTTGTGAACTTTGAAAAGAAGCCGACAAAGGAGCAGATTATTGAAAAGTGGAGAAGCTTCCGTGGCGAACCACAGGAATTAGACCTTCCAAGTGCACCAAAGCAGTTTATCCAGTATTTAGAAGAAGATGACAGACCACAGGTACAGTTAGATGTTAACTATGAAAACGGTATGGGCGTTTCTTTGGGCCGTTTAAGAGAAGATTCTGTGTTTGACTATAAGTTCATCGGTCTTTCACACAATACATTAAGAGGTGCAGCAGGTGGTGCTGTATTAATTGCAGAATTATTAAAGGCAAAGGGATATATTACTTCTAAGCAGTAATATGCAATAAAAAGTATAATATATGGCACAGAAAAAGACTGTTGCTTTGATGTTTCAAAATCGTCGAAGCACAGTCTTTTTTTGTTATGTATATTATTTTGAAATCCCGCACTTTAGTTGACATTAGTACGGCAGAATGGTAAACTAAATTCATATAATTTGTTGAACGGTTATGAGGTCAAGGGATAAAAATATGGATGGTAATGAAGAATTAAAGGAAAAATTATTAGATCACTCAATGACACGGGAAGAATTATTACTGGAACATACACATACATTTATTGCAGAATATTCTTATAAAACAGGACAGCTGGAAATTTATCCGGAAGATGGTCATTTTGTTGATTTTGATAGAAAGTCTTTGGATACGGATTTTGAACATGCCTTTTATAAAACTGTATTTAAACGGGATTTGCCACTGTACCAGCAGTTGATTGATTTTTCAGGGGTGACACACAGTGTTCAGCGGGATGCCAATATCCGTCTGTATGTTGTGCCGCATATTTATGAGTGGTTTCGGATTTCAGTGCTGTATTATATTGATGAGGACGGGGAAAGAGACCGGATTGTGCTGGCATTTACCAATGCCGAGAAAGAGCTGGAGGCTGTGCATGAACTGAAATCGCTGGTAACCGTGGATTCCCTGACACAGCTTCCGAATATCAATACCTTTTCCATGCAGACATGGGAATTGTTAAAGAATCATCCGGAGCGTGAATATGCCATTGTGCGGATGGATATCCGGAAGTTCCGCCTGCTGAATGAGTTTTATGGGACAAGTGAGGGCGATAATGTTCTCCGTTTTCTGGGTGTGAAATTACAGGAGTGTATGGATTCGGAAGAATTGTATACATATTGTCATCTGACTTCAGATATTTTTGCGGTCTGTATGTCCAGTGACATGGAGAGCATTTGCCGCGTGATTGACAGCATCCAGACTTCGATGAACCATTATCCGGTTAATTTTGAAATGGTCATGTCCTTTGGAATCTATATCATTACGGAAAAGGATAAGCAGGAAAGAATTCCGGTTGTAACGATGGTTGACCGTGCGGCAATTGCACAGCGGGTTAAGAATAATTACATGAATAAAATTGCCGTTTTTGATGATAAAATTGCTGAAAAAGAATATGCGGAACAGAATGTGATTATGGAGATGAATAATGCACTTGGTAGTGACCAGTTCCATATTTATTTACAGCCAAAGGTTGATATGATTACAGGCAGAATTGTCGGTTCAGAGGCACTTGTGCGTTGGATTCATCCGACAAAAGGTGTGATTTCCCCGGTGGATTTTGTGCCGATATTTGAAGGCAACGGCTTTATCTCGGAAATTGATTTTTATATGCTTGAGCAGGTTTGCAAAATGATCCGCAGATGGCTGGATAAAGGTCTTGAAGCAAAACCGGTATCAGTAAATTTATCCCGCAGCAATCTTTACAGCCCGCGTATTTTAAATGACATTATGACCTGTGTGGAAAGATACAGCGTGCCACATGATTTGATTGAATTTGAGATTACGGAAAGCGCATTTGCAGTTGATAATATTCATCTGAATCAGTTGATGGAACAGCTCCAAAAGAATCATTTCAGAGTACTGATGGATGATTTCGGAAGTGGTTATTCATCATTGAATGCACTGCGTGAGCTGAGTGTGGATATTTTAAAAATTGATATTAAATTCCTGCCGGTCAGCCAGAATGATAAAAGGGCAGATATTATATTAAGAAGTGTAACGCAGATGGCAGACCAGCTGGGACTGGAAATTGTTGTGGAAGGCGTGGAAACCGAAGCGCAGGCAGACCTGCTGAAAAAAATGGGCTGCAGGATTGCACAGGGGTTTTTATATTATAGACCGATGCCGATTGAAGAATATGAGCGTGTATTGAAAAAACAAAAATAGGGGAAAGCAGGAAATGAGTATGGAAGATTTGATTTTAATTGTAGATGATGCCCGCTTTGCAAGAAGAATAGAAACAAAAGCTTTGCAGGATGCGGGGTTTGAACACATTGTAGAGGCAAAGACTGCAAAAGAGGCATTGCAGATTTTTGAGGAGCAGGCACCGGAGCTGACATTGCTTGATATTACACTGCCGGATAATTCGGATCTGACACTGCTGCGGACAATGATAAAAATCCGCCCGGAAGCAAAGATTGTCATGAATTCGGCAATCGGCCAGGAACTGATTATTCAGGATGCACTGAATGCGGGAGCAAGAGATTTTATTACAAAGCCTTTTAAGGAGAAAGAATTTATAGAGAAAATCGTTAAAGTGATGAAGGGGAATTGATAAGGGGGAAAGCAAATGGAATTATTTCAAGGAAATGGCCAGTTAGATGAAGACGTCGAAGACATATTATATGAACTGGGAAATGTCGGCGTAGGAATGGTTAGCACAACGATTGGTTCAATGCTTGGTGTGCGGGCTGAAATCGGTATCCCGGTGATTACAAAAGCAGATATGCATATTGTGGAACAGATTGATAAAAAGCAGACTGAAAAGATAGGAATCTATCTGAATTTTGCTAATACACTTAACGGTGCGGTTCTTTTATTGATGGATATGCAGTTCATTCATCAGATTGTGGAAGTACTGCTGGAACAGCCTGTAGCAGAGCAGAAGCTGCTCACGGATGAGGAAAGTGCATCTGCCATTGCAGAATTTGCCAACATTATTGTGGCGTCTTACATGAATGCAATGGGAAGTTATACGGGAATCCGTATTTTTGTGACACCGGTAAGTGTAAAATTGGGCTATGCGGATGAACTGGTAGAGGATGCGTTGCAGAATTTGAATTTATGCTGCAATGAAGCGATTTGTGTTAATACCGGACTTTCTACAATTGATGCAAATGGCGGGGGACTTAGCGATGTCGGGCATTTTATTATGATGCCGGATGATGTGTCAGTGCAAAAAATTATGGAAGCAATTTCTATATGAGGTGGACAAAGCAATGGATGAACAGTTTGAAAAAACAGAAAATTCTATGAGCATTTACTATACTGTAAATAAGATGCTGATTGCATTACACATGGCGTTGCTGGTATTCTTTGTTGTGATGAGGGTTTATGTCATGGTGGCTTTCTGTGCGGCGGGGATTGTTGTATATATCTTTTCATACCGGCTGCTAGATAATCAGATGAATAAACACTATTACAAGATTACGTATTATGAAATCTGGATATGTGCGGCAGGTTCAGCCTGTATTATGGGACCGGAATACGGATTCCATCTGGCATTGATTGCAATGCTGCTGCCGGTAGCACTGGCTGTCAATACAGAAAATTTGGGGAATGATACGCGCTTTTTTAAATGCAGTTTTACGAAAAAAGAGGGAGTTTTTTTAGTTGCTGCAACAATTATTGTTTATGTCATGATGAAATTGGGAACTTATCATGACAGTTTTTTTGGCAGACATATTATTCTGCATAATTCGGTATTACAGAATGTTGTTTTTTTGGCCAATACGACATTTATTATTATATATATCTTTTATTATTTAAGCAGTTATGCAGTATATATTAATAAGAGTGAAGAATTTTTACGGCAGAAAGCTGATTATGATGAACTGACAGGGCTGTATAACCGAAACCGTATCCGTTTTATTTTAGAACACAATTATGCGGCAGCAAAAGAGGGAAATAATCCGTTTGGCGTTGCTATTATGGATATTGATGATTTTAAAAAAATTAATGACGGTTATGGACATAATGCAGGCGACTTTGTGCTAAAGCGTTTTGCGGGCATTGTAGACGGCATTGTAAGAAAATGCGAAGGACAGATCGTAGCCGGAAGATGGGGCGGAGAGGAATTCCTGATTCTGTATTACGGCGAGAATAAAGAAGACTTTTATATGCTCTTGGAGTATATCCGCATGAAGATTTACGAGGCACAGTTTTTATATGACCGAAACAGATTAAGTGTTTCCGTAACAATCGGTATGGCAGCGTTTGCAAAGGATATGTCTTTGGATGAGATTATCAACAATGCGGATATGAAGCTGTATGAAGGTAAAAAGAGCGGTAAGAATAAAGTTATGTAATGATTAAATAAGAGCTGAAATGACATCACGGCAGAGCTGTGATGTGAAATCGGAATATCAGAATATTGTGAGAATGGAGTATCAGATGAACAGCGGATATTTTTATGCGATGCTTTCCAGAATGAAATATATTAACCGCTGGGGGCTGATGCGCAATACGAAAAATGAGAATTTAAGCGAGCACAGTCTGGAAACGGCATTTATTGCACATGCATTGGGCATTATTAATAATGAAGTGTTTCATGGCAGTGTGAATGCCGAACATCTGGCAGTGCTTGCAATGTATCATGATGCAACGGAGATTATCACGGGTGACATGCCGACACCGGTCAAGTATTACAGTGAGCAGATCCGCAGGGCATACGGCGAAGTCGAAGATATTGCGGGGCGCGAGCTTTTGACCGCCATACCGGAAGAACTTAGAAGCCGTTATGAAGAACCGCTTTTGGAGTCCTCATGGAATGAGGAAGATTACCGCTTTGTCAAAGCAGCGGATAAATTATCTGCATGGTTAAAATGTATTGAGGAACGGAAAATGGGCAATACCGATTTTTACGATGCAGAGTGTACAATTCAAAACGAATTGGTAAAAATGCAGCTTCCCGAAGCAGATTATTTCTGCGAACATTTTATTCCGGCATATACAGAAACGATTGACCGGTCGGGAAATGCAGCAACGAATGGAGAATAAATGTGGGAAAATCAGTATTTATAGCGGAAAAGCCGAGCGTTGCGCAGGAGTTTGCCAAAGCCCTGCATGCGGACTTTAAAAGAAGGGACGGCTTTTTGGAATCAGAACAGTATATTGTGACATGGTGTGTCGGACATCTTGTGACAATGAGCTATCCTGATAAGTATGATGAACGTTTAAAACGCTGGAGTTTTGACACACTGCCGTTTTTGCCGAAGAAATTCAAATACGAAGTCATTCCTGCGGTGGAAAAGCAGTTTCAGATTGTAAAGGGTCTGCTGACCCGTGAAGACGTCAAGACGATATATGTATGCACCGACTCAGGACGGGAAGGAGAGTACATATATCGTCTTGTTGAACGTATGGCAGGCGTTAAGGATAAAGAGGAAAAACGTGTCTGGATTGATTCCCAGACAGAAGAAGAAATTTTAAAAGGAATCGAAACGGCAAAAGATCTGTCAGAATATGATAATCTCTGTGAAGCCGCTTATCTGCGGGCAAAGGAAGATTATCTCATGGGCATTAATTTTTCAAGGGTACTGACGTTAAAATACGGCAGAAACATTTCCAATTATTTAAAAATGGACCGTGCCGTTGTATCGGTCGGCCGTGTAATGACCTGCGTGCTGGGCATGGTAGTGCGCCGTGAACGGGAAATCCGCGCATTTGTAAAGACACCGTTTTTTAAAGTTATCGGTAAAACGGCGAATTTTGATGCTGAATGGCGCGTCTGTGAGCAGAGTAAATATTACAACACGCCGTATTTATATAAGGATAACGGATTTGTTGATAAAGAGAAAGCACAGGAGCTTGTTACATTTTTGTCAGACCCGCTTCCGGCACTGAAACGGCGG
>OGGZ01002142.1_pt1 | contig 14302 bp, 13 predicted proteins | sample 1571371 | NCBI WGS metagenome assembly OGGZ01 (sample SAMEA2582025, study PRJEB24529) | metagenome | biome: Human gut stool | place: China | collected 2011
GCCGCCGCCTACACGGTCAACGATGTGCATTAAGTACTCCTTGGAGAAGTAGCTCTGACCATCCTCGTAAAGCATTGCTGCCCAACGGTTATCGTTTGCGGAGATGGAAGTTCTTAATGTGATTGCAACCTTCTTGAATCCAAAACGGTCTGTTAACTTCTGTGCAACCTCTTTGTAGCCTTCCTTGTTCAGTTCGCCTGCGGTAACCTCTGTACCCTCAGACTTGATGCCGAATACGTCGTTTGCATCTTCCTCGTTGGAGATACATACGTCTACATACTTGCAAAGCTCGCCCATCACCTGTCCGGCTTTCTCCTTGGACCACAGCTTGTTGCGGTAGTTTAAATCGCAGCTTACAGTAATGCCCTTAGCCTTTGCAGCCTTGCATGCCTCTAAGCAGATTGCTGCAACGTTGTCACCAAGTGCAGGAGTGATTCCTGTGAAGTGGAACCAGTCAGCACCGTCAAAAATCTTATCCCAGTCAAAATCAGCAGTCGTTGCTGTTGCAATGGAAGAACCTGCGCGGTCATAAATAACCTTGGACGGTCTCTGGCTTGCACCCTTCTCAAGGAAGTAGATACCTACACGGTCACCGCCGCGAACGATATCAGAAGTGTCTACACCGTACTGTCTTAATGCATTCACACCAGCCTGTCCGATCTCATGAGCCGGAAGCTTTGTAACAAAGCTTGCATCCATTCCGTAGTTTGCAAGAGATACTGCAACGTTTGCCTCACCGCCGCCGTAAGTAGCGCCGTAGGTACCAGCCTGTACAAAACGATAGTATCCTTCCGGTGCAAGACGAAGCATAATCTCACCAAATGTAACGACTTTCTTTGCCATTATTGAATCCTCCTAAATGTATGTTTCACTATGTGAAACCGTGTTTCATTTTCTATAATAAAATTATAACATCTAATACCAGAATGTCAAATATGTTTTTATTTAAGTCCAAAAAAATTCCAAATTATTTCCGATTTTCACTTTTCTATTTTAGCAGGATGATATATAATAAAAACAGGTTGGTTCACATTACAGAACTATGTTTCGTAATGTGGAACACACATATCGTATCCATAGACACAGTGTGCTGCATTTTCTCATAAAACATTCTTTTTGAGATGCCGTGACGTGTCGGAATTTTTACTTTCTTATTTATTCTTACATCATCAGGAGGAGATTATTTATGGACCGTAAATACGATGTCATCACTTTGGGGGAGATTTTACTCCGGCTTTCCACGCCGATCAACGGACGTCTTGCACAGGGCGATACGCTGATGAAGCACCTCGGCGGCGCTGAACTCAACATTGCTTCCGAGATCGGGCAGCTCGGCCTTAAGACGGCAATCATTTCAAAGATTCCGAACAATCTGCTGGCCGCTTTCATCAAGAACCAGCTCAACGCTTCCCGCGTCAGCGAGAATTATCTGATCGAGGATCACTCGGACGACAGCCGCGTCGGCATCTACTACTACGAGTACGGCTCCTACCCGAGAAAGCCGCGTGTGGTCTATGACAGAAAACATTCATCCATCAACAATATTGACATCAAGGACGTTCCGGCTACCATGTTCTACAACACCAGACTGTTCCATACCAGTGGTATCACCTTAGGACTCGGCGGCAACGCACAGAAGTTTGCGATCGAATGTATCCGAAAGTTCAAGGAGAACGGCACCCTGATCTCCTTCGATGTCAACTACCGCGCGAACCTCTGGAGCGGCGAGGAGGCAAGAAAATGCATCGAATCCATCCTTCCGTATGTCGATATCTTTTTCTGCTCCGCCGACACTGCCCGTCTGACCTTCGGCAAGACCGGCACGATTGAGGAGATTCAGAAGTCCTTCTGTGAAGAATATCCGATCTCCGTGGTTGCCTCGACTGAGCGCACTGTCATCACTCCGAAAAAGCACGACTTTACCTCCATCATCTACTCTGCGAAGGAAGACCGCTACTACAGTGAATCTCCTTACAACAGCATCGATGTGGTCGACCGGATCGGAAGCGGTGACGCCTATGTCTCCGGCGCTCTCTACGGTTACCTAAGACATCACGACTGCCAGAAAATGTTGGAGTACGGCAACGCCATGGCAGCCATCAAGCACAGCGTTATCGGCGATATGGTCTTTACCGATCTCGAGGAAATCGACGGCATCATCGCACAGCACAAGGATACTTCCGGATTCCAGCCTGAGATGAACCGCTAAGTATCATTTTCCTGCGAAGGAATGAAGCGTGCGCCTGCCGCACACTTTGCGCGGCAGATAAAAAAATGATGGCGGCAGTCCCGCGGATACTCTCCGCCGGACTGCCGCCGTTTTTATTCTGAATCTTCTCTATGGTTCCGCCGCCGGCTCCTTTCATCAGAGCCGGCTCTTTTCCGGAATCACGATCTTTTTCTCTTCTGTCGAAGGAGAACGTTCCTCATCCGCCTCCGGAGCATTTCCGGTGCGGTGTCTCTTCACATTTTCGCAACCAGTGCATCCGGCACGGTGATGTGATCCAGATGCCAGATCTCATCCACATACTCCTGAATTGTGCGGTCGGAAGAGAATTTGCCTGCGTGGGCCGTATTTAAAATAGCGCTCTTCGCCCATGCCTGCTTATCCTGATAGTACTCCACAATCCGCTTCTGCGCATCCACATAGGAACGGAAATCCTTGAGGATAAAATACGTGTCTGCATACTGCGTGCACTGCGTGTTGAGCAGTGAATTGTAGAGATCACGGAACAACCCCGGATCGTTCGGCGAAAATGTGCCGTCCACAAGCTGATTTACCACCTTGCGGATACCCTCGTCGCTGTTGTAGATCTGCATCGGATCATAATCGCGGTTGCGCTCATGCGCAATGACTTCCTCGGAGCTCATGCCGAAAATGAAAATATTCTCCATTCCGACTTCCTCTGCCATCTCCACGTTCGCGCCGTCCATGGTACCGAGTGTCAGCGCACCGTTTAACATGAACTTCATATTGCCGGTACCGGATGCCTCCTTGCTGGCAGTCGAAATCTGCTCGCTGACATCCGCAGCGGAGAAGATCAGCTCTGCGTTGGATACACGGTAATCTTCAATGAATACGACTTTTAATTTGCCGCCGATGGACTTATCGTTGTTGATCACATCAGCCACATTGTTGATGAGCTTGATGGTCAGTTTTGCACGCTTATATCCGGCTGCTGCTTTCGCACCGAAGATGAAGGTTCTCGGAACGATGTCCATATTCGGGTTATCTTTTAACTGGTTATAGAGATACATCACATGAAGGATGTTCATGAGCTGTCTCTTGTATTCATGAAGACGTTTTACCTGAACATCGAAGATGGATCGCGGATCGACATCGATGCCGTTGTGCTCCTTGATGTACTTTGCAAGACGGATCTTGTTCTGGTACTTAATATTCATGAATTCCTGCTGGCACTTCTCATCATCCACATAAACAGAAAGCTTTTTAATATTGGAGAGATCTGTGATCCACTCATTTCCGATCTTATCGGTCACCCAATCTGCAAGCAGCGGGTTGCCGTGAAGCAGGAAACGTCTCTGGGTAATACCATTTGTTTTATTATTAAACTTCTCCGGCATCATCTCATAGAAGTCACGAAGCTCCTGTTTCTCAAGGATCTCTGTGTGAAGCTTCGCAACACCGTTTACAGAGAAGCTGCCGACGATTGCAAGGTAAGCCATGCGGACCTGTCCGTCGTAAATGATCGCCATTCTGCGGATCTTCTCGTTGTCACCCGGATATCTCTGCTGGATCTGGGCTACAAAACGGCGGTTGATCTCCTCAACGATCTGGTAAACACGCGGAAGCAGACGGGAGAACAGCTCGGCCATTTTTCAAGAGCTTCAGCCATGATGGTGTGGTTTGTGTAGGCACAGGTCTTTGTCGTGATCTCCCAGGCCTCATCCCACTCTAAGTTCTCCTCGTCAAGTAAGATACGCATTAACTCAGCAACCGCAACGGTCGGATGTGTATCGTTTAACTGGAAGGATGCCTTCTCATAGAATTTATGGATATCGTCATGCTTTTCCTTGTACTTTTTGATGGCACGCTGAACACTTGCAGAAATAAAGAAATACTGCTGTTTTAAGCGAAGCTCTTTTCCGGAATAATGGTTATCATTCGGGTAAAGGACCTCAATGATGGTCTTCGCCAGATTCTCCTGCTCAACAGCTTTCTGGTAATCGCCCTTGTCGAACTCGCTTAAGTTGAAGGTATTCACCGGCTGTGCATCCCAGATTCTTAAAGAGTTTACAACATTGTTGCCGTATCCCATGATCGGAATATCATACGGAACCGCCATAACGGACTGGTAGCCCTTCTGTACGAAATGGTTTCTCTTTCCGTCCCATTCTGTCTCCACATAACCGCCGAATTTGACCTCCGTCGCATACTCTGCGCGGCGGATCTCAAACGGATAGCCGTCCTTCAACCACTCATCCGGGACCTCGATCTGATATCCGTCACGGATCTGCTGTTTGAACATTCCATAACGATAACGGATGCCGCAGCCATATGCCGGATAGCCTAAAGATGCAAGGGAATCCAAAAAGCATGCCGCAAGACGTCCAAGACCGCCGTTTCCGAGTGCCGGATCCCGTTCCTGATCCTCAATGGAATTCAGGTCAAAGCCCAGTTCAGAAAGTGCCTCCTCGATCTCCTTCTGCTCACAGAGGCTGATGATATTGTTGCCGAGGAAACGACCGGTCAAAAACTCCATGGACATGTAGTAAACGATCTTCGCATCCTGCTTGTCGTACTCTTTATGAGTCGCGATCCAGCGGTCGATGATCATGTCCTTAACTGCAAGTGCGACAGCCTGGTAAACCATAGCCGGAGTCGCCTCGTCGATCGTTTTGCGGTAGATGCTCTTTACGTTAAACACAATGGTCTTCTTCAGTTCATCCTTGTTAATTGTCTGACTCACCCCTAAAGTCCTCCTTTATACTCTCTTAATGGCCGGATCCCGCGCCATGCCTCTTCAGGCCGCGTCTGTGATCCGGTCAATGTGAACCCCTTATTTACAGGAAGGTTCCGCATTGCGGGTCTGTCCATAAATATTGTTCATGAAATCCCCGCGCTGCGGAACTTTTTCCTGTTGTCATCCGTCTATTTTGTCACTTTCACTACGCCGAATACAACATCCTCGCCGTTGATGTTCCATTCCTTCGTGTAGCCTGCCATCTCTCCGAGCATAATGTTGTCTGCCATGACCTCGCTCTTTAACTCGTCCGCGTACTTCTTGATCAGATCCGCGATCTTCTCATTCTTGTCCGCGTAAACGTAGATGTGGTCCATAACCTCAAATCCGGCCTCTTTACGCATGGTCTGGATCTTGCTGACGATCTCACGGTAGAAGCCTTCCTCGAGAAGCTCCGGTGTCAGTGTTGTATCGAGAACAACGGTCACGGTGTTGTCTGCCTCGGATACATAGCCTTCTGTCTGTGCCATATCGATCAGAAGGTCATCCTTTGTGAGAACAACTTCATTTCCGTCAAAGTTGAAGGTCAGAGCGCCCTTCTCGTTTAAGGTATCCATCGCAGCATTTCCGTCAAGCTCCGTCAGGGCTTTCTTGATATTTCCGAGCTGTTTTCCGTACTTCGGTCCTACCGTCTTAAGCTGCGGCTTGAAGGTGTAGGAGGTAAAGCTTCTCACGTCGTCTGTGAACTCTACGGACTTCACATTCAACTCGTCCTCGATGATTTCCTGGTAGAACTCCGGAAGCTTCTCCGGTGCCTTTACGAACATCTTCGCGATCGGCTGACGGTTCTTGATGTTTGCGGTATTTCTTGCCGCACGTCCCATCACAACGATCTTTAAGACCTCATCCATCTTTGCTTCCAGCTCGCTGTCGATATGCGCTTCGTCAACGGCCGGGAAGTCGCAGAGGTGGATGCTCTCCGGAGCTGTCTTATCGATGGATCTTACAAGGTTCTGGTAGATCTCCTCCGTCATGAACGGGATCATCGGAGCTGCTGCCTTACTGATCGTCACGAGAGCTGTGTAGAGAGTCATGTAAGCGTTGATCTTATCCTGCTCCATGCCCTTTGCCCAGAAACGCTCACGGCTTCTTCTGACATACCAGTTACTCATGTCATCCACAAACTCCTGAAGTGCTCTTGCTGCCTCCGGGATGCGGTAGTTCGCAAGGTCATCATTCACTGCCTTTACCGTAGAATTCAACTTGGATAACAGCCATTTATCCATAACCGGAAGCTTATCGTACTCCAGTGTGTACTTGGTCGCGTCAAAGTTATCAATATTCGCATAGAGAACGAAGAATGCATAGGTGTTCCAGAGAGTACCCATGAACTTTCTCTGTCCTTCCATAACGGCCTTTCCATGGAAGCGGTTCGGCAGCCACGGTGCGCTGTTGATGTAGAAGTACCAGCGGATCGCGTCGGCACCATATGTCTTCAGGGCGTCGAACGGATCGACCGCGTTTCCTTTGGACTTACTCATCTTCTGTCCGTTCTCATCCTGAACGTGACCGAGAACGATAACGTTCTGGTACGGCGGCTCATTAAAGAGCAGCGTGGACTCAGCGAGCAGGGAGTAGAACCATCCTCTTGTCTGGTCAACGGCCTCAGAGATAAACTGTGCCGGGAACTGTTTGTGGAAAAGCTCCTGGTTCTCAAACGGATAGTGATGCTGTGCGAACGGCATTGCGCCGGAGTCGAACCAGCAGTCAATAACCTCCGGTACACGGTGCATTTCTTTTCCGCAGTCCGGGCAGGTGATCACTACATCGTCGATAAACGGACGGTGAAGCTCAACCTCTCCCTTGTCTCCGTCCATCTCCTTGCTGTATTTCTTAACAACATCCTGATAATTCGGGCTCATCTTCTTTAATTCTTCACGGCTGCCGATGCAGTGCATCTTTCCGCACTCACACTGCCATACCGGAAGAGGTGTACCCCAGTAACGGTTTCTGGAGATTCCCCAGTCCTGGACGTTCTCCAGCCAGTCGCCGAAACGTCCCTTACCGATGGATTCCGGAATCCAGTTGATCTTATTGTTGTTGCGGATCAGGTCATCCTTCACCGCGGTCATCTTGATGAACCAGGACTCTCTCGCATAGTAGATCAACGGTGTGTCACAGCGCCAGCAGAACGGGTAGCTGTGCTCGAATGCCGGTGCCTCGAATAACAGACCTTTTTCCTTTAAGTCTTTTAAGACCATCGGATCCGCCTTCTTCACGAATACGCCTGCATACGGAGTTTCCTTTGTCATGTCGCCCTTTGCATCTACAAGCTGTACAAACGGGAGATCATAACGGCGGCCTACCTGGGCATCGTCCTCACCAAAGGCCGGTGCAATGTGTACCACGCCGGTACCGTCTGTCAGGGTTACATAATCCGCGCATGTCACGAAGTATGCTTTCTTGTGCTGTTTCTCACAGATCTCAACTGCGCAGTCGAATAACGGCTCGTACTCCTTGTACTCAAGGTCCTTACCTGTGTAAGTCTCGAGGATCTCGTAAGCAGGAGTTCCGTTCTCCTTGTCAGCAAGCTTCCCGAGAACAGTGTCAAGAAGAGCTTCCGCCATGTAGTAGGTATAGCCGTCTGCGGCCTTTACTTTTGCGTATGTCTCCTTCGGATTTACGCAGAGAGCCACGTTGCTCGGAAGAGTCCACGGAGTCGTTGTCCATGCAAGGAAGTATGCGTCCTCGCCTTTCACTTTGAAGCGGGCGATGGCAGATTTCTCTTTTACATCCTTATATCCCTGGGCAACCTCATGGCTGGAAAGCGGTGTTCCGCAGCGCGGGCAGTACGGAACGATCTTAAAGCCCTTATATAAAAGTCCCTTATCCCAGATCTGTTTTAATGCCCACCATTCGGATTCGATATAGTCATCATGGTAGGTAACATACGGATTATCCATATCAGCCCAGAAACCAACGGTGCTGGAGAAATCCTCCCACATTCCTTTGTATTTCCAGACGCTCTCTTTACATTTCTCAATGAACGGCTCAACACCGTACTGCTCGATCTGCTCTTTTCCGTCGAGACCAAGAAGCTTCTCGACCTCAAGTTCTACCGGAAGTCCGTGGGTATCCCATCCGGCCTTACGCGGAACCATATAGCCCTTCATGGTGCGGTATCTCGGGATCATGTCCTTGATAACACGGGTAAGTACGTGTCCGATATGCGGCTTGCCGTTTGCGGTAGGCGGTCCGTCATAGAATACGTATGGGGTTCCTTTTCTGCGGCTGTCGATACTCTTTTCAAAGATCTTTTCATCTTTCCAGAATTTCTCAACCTGTTTTTCCCTGTCCACAAAGTTCAGGTCTGTTGATACTTTCTCGTACATGACACATTTCCTCCAATCAATGTTTTGCGCATAACTTTCTCGTTGTTATGCTCTTCGTGTTTTGTGTGTCGTATGCTGAATTAGTAATAAAAAAGCCCCGTTCTCAATGAGAACAGGGCGAAAATAACGCTTTTAACCACCTATTGCTGCATACTGACATATGAGTTCCCTTTAACGGCGGAATCACCGGGTACACTTACTTTCCAAAAGCAGTACCGCTTTCAGGGTTCGGCTTCCAGCTCGGGAGTGATCTTCCTTTCACGAAAAAGCACCGGGCTTCCATCGTCCCCGGCTCGCTTTGGCTTTCTGCTTGTGAACCTACTGTCTCCGTCATGGCTTTTTTCTATGGATTGTCTGAATGTAACCATCGAATCTGTTCATAGTTACATTTTTTTACACTCAGACAAAATAATGATGTTGGGGTCAAAAGGTCTTTTGCCCCCTTTGATACCGGATTGTTTCGCACTACGTGCTTCCGCAATCCTCAAAAACATTCGTAATCCGCTCATTTTTCTTTGAAAAATGGCTACTTACTCATGTTTTTGGCGGGTCAAGAGGTCAAAAATCCTCTTGCAAGCAAGCTTGCATCAGATTTCCGACCTTTTGACCTTGGTATCAAAATAATTATAGTAATAAGGTATTTAAAAGTCAAGGGAATCCCTCGGGAGTTGCGAAATCTTTCCATATTGATGCCGTCTTCCTGTTTTCTTTCTTAACTTTTTAGGCACATTTTACGTTCTTTTGAAGTGTTCGTTACTTTTTTAACACGCAATTTGCCTTTTCGCACAAGAACTGATATAATCAACCACAACACGTTTGACAGCCGCCCGGTTCTTTTGGGGTGAACCGCACTTAAGCTGTCATTATCGTCCGGCATTTTTATACGCTCCGGACTGCTGCGTTTAATATTCCGCTGACACTTACCGCGGAGAAATTTAAGGAGAAACATTATGAGCGAACGAAACCTGACGCTGCTTACAGATCTCTACGAGCTGACCATGATGCAGGGTTACTTTCATGCAAAGGATGCAAATGAGACTGTCATCTTCGACGCATTCTACCGCACAAATCCGGATGGAAACGGATTTGCCATCACGGCCGGCTTAGAGCAGGTTGTCGAATACATCGAAAATTTACACTTTGATAAGGAAGATATCGATTATCTCCGCACCACAGGACTCTTCGGGGAAGATTTTCTGGAGTACCTCTCCACCTTTAAATTCACCGGTGATATCTACGCGATCCCGGAAGGAACCGTCGTATTCCCGAGAGAACCGCTCGTAAAGGTCATCGCCCCGATCATGCAGGCCCAGCTTGTTGAGACCGCGATCTTAAATATCATCAACCACCAGAGCCTGATCGCAACAAAGACTTCCCGGATCGTCCATGCAGCACGCGGAGACGGAGTCATGGAGTTCGGTTTAAGACGTGCCCAGGGTCCGGATGCCGGAATCTACGGTGCGAGAGCCGCTATGATCGCCGGCTGTATCGGTACTTCCAACGTGCTCTGCGGTCAGATGTTCGATGTCCCGGTAAAAGGAACCCATGCCCACAGCTGGATCATGAGCTTCCCGGATGAGCTCACCGCGTTCCGCACTTACGCAAAGCTCTACCCGACCGCCTGCATTCTTCTCGTTGATACTTACGATACCTTAAATTCCGGTATCCCGCATGCGATCCAGGTATTCAAGGAGATGCGCGAAGCCGGAATCCCGCTTACCTTCTACGGGATCCGTATGGACAGCGGCGACCTCGCCTACCTCTCCAAGGAAGCGAAAAAGATGCTGGATGCAGAGGGCTTCACGGATGCTGTGATCTCCGCCTCCAACGATCTTGATGAGAATCTGATCACAAGCTTAAAGAACCAGGGTGCGACCATCAACTCCTGGGGTGTCGGAACAAACCTGATCACCTCCAAAGACTGCCCGTCCTTCGGCGGCGTTTATAAGCTCGCTGCGATCATGGATAAGAAGACCGGCAAATTTATCCCGAAGATCAAGCTTTCCGAGAACGAGGAGAAGATCACAAACCCGGGCAACAAGACCACCTACCGTATCTACGGAAAGGACAGCCACAAGGTCATCGCTGATATCATCTGTCTCGTCGGCGAGACGTTCAATGAGGACGAGCCGCTGTTGCTCTTTGACCCGATCGCAACTTGGAAAAAGACACTCCTCGCTCCCGGAACCTACACGATGCGTGAGCTTCCGGTACAGGTATTCAAGGACGGCGAGTGTGTCTACCACTCCCCGAAGGTCATGGAGATGCAGAAATACTGCAAGGAAGAGCTCAATACCTTATGGGATGAGACAAAACGTCTCGTAAACCCGCATGAGGTCCATGTGGATCTTTCCAAGCCGCTTTGGGATATGAAGCATGAGCTGTTAGACAAGTATCATTTTGAGTAAAACAGGAACTTCTTATAACTTTACCAGGAGGTAATTATCATGAGTGCAACAGATATCGCCACATCCATCGATGTGGATCTTGACTTAATTTATGAACAGACAAAAGCCGTTGCAGAGGAACTGATCGAGATCGCCAATATGAAACCGGGCCAGATTCTGGTTGTTGGCTGCTCCTCCAGCGAGATTGCTGCCCATGTGATTGGTTGCTACTCCAGCAGTGAAGTGGGTCAGGCTGTCTTCACCGCTCTCTCCAACGTGACAAAAAAACATGGTCTCTACCTCGCCGCCCAGTGCTGCGAGCACTTAAACCGCGCCCTGATCGTCGAGGAAGAGTGCGCCGAGAAATATGGCCTGGAGATGGTCAATGTAAAACCGCAGTTAAAGGCAGGCGGATCCTTCTCCACCGCCGCATGGAACGAATTCGAGCATCCATGCGCTGTGGAATATATCCAGGCACACGCCGGGATCGATATCGGTGACACCTTGATCGGTATGCATCTGCGCCATGTCGCCGTTCCGGTCCGCACCACCATCAAATCCATCGGCTCCGCCCATGTTGTCTGTGCGAGAACACGGCTCAAATATATCGGCGGCGAGCGGGCTGCTTATCAGAAATAAAAAAGGGGCTGTCGCACTAACGTGCGGCAGCTCATTTTATATATCCAACACAAAACGCCGAGCTTCGAAAAGCCCGGCGTTCGTGGTATAATCAGTTTATGCGACTAAACAAAATAATACAGAAACCGTTCATTTAAGACCAATGATTCTGCAGTGTTTCGATATCATACGGACAGGGATAACCTTCTCCAGATGATATATATGATCATGGCCGGTTACTTCGAAGATGATGCTTCGGATGAACTGACCAATGATCCTGTTTTTAAAGCTGTACTTGAAAAATCCGCATTAGCATCTCAGCCAACCGTATCAGGATTCTTTAACCGCATGGATGAAGATACTTTAAAGCAATTCCAGGAGATCAGCCGGATACTCAGAAAAAGGATCTACAGCATCCAGATGCCTCAGGCCGTGATCCTGGATCTGGATTCCACGCTCCTCGCAGCATACGGCAAACAGGAAGGCAGGGCATTTAACTTCCATTATCAGAGTAATGGCTACCATCCGCTCGTCTGTTATGACGGAATCACTGGTGATCTGATAAAAATCCAACTCCGTGATGGAGCGGCTTATTCCTGTACCGGTGTAACCGATTTCCTGCAGCCGATTCTCGACGAGTACCTGAATGATTATCCAACCATCCATCTCCTGCTTCGCGGCGATAGTGGTTTTGCAGCTCCTGATCTCTATAAACAGTGTGAGGAAAACGGAACAAGCTATGTCATCCGGCTGAAGGGAAACAAGGTTCTCCGTGAAAAAGCGTCGTTTCTTGCAGATGCACTTACCAGTCGGACTCAAAATAACAAGGTAGACTACGCTGTGGTTTACGGTGAATTCATGTACAAAGCTGGTCCATGGCCTTATGAAAGACGCGTTGTGTGCAAGATTGAGAAGCCAGAAAACCAAATGGTTTACATGTATACCTTTATCGTCACAAACATGGATTCCTCACCAGAATACCTTATCAAATTTTACTGCAAAAGTAGTTCGTTCAGCAAGATATATCACATTCAAGCTGTGCAGCAGCTGTCCATATAAAGAAGAGTTTTATGACACCCTTTCTGCAATAGGTAAGCTGGATGTACAGCTGGAATAGCAACTGTCAACGAACCTTGACAGCCTGATAATTGCTCAAAAACTCGTCATAGGGATTTTATGCCCTTTTTTCTGACAAATTGAGAGAAGTTATGGCTGCATGGATCATTTTTTCAATTCATGGTGCAAGGTTTAGGTTAGAAATTGCTCCGTGAATAATTCAGGTTTGAGCAAAGTCTTTATGGAATCCATAATTTGTTCGTAAGTAATATCTTTCGCATAAGAAAACTGCTTGCGATACTTGTCCCACATTGTTTTGAGTTCCGGGCTTTCTTCGATGTTGTAAAGAATAGAAGGAACATCTGCAATCTGTTCTGTAGTGCCACGATGCTTGGCAGTTGCACTTAACGCATCAGCAAATACCGCATTATCGAATTTCTGCGTTGTGGTCAGTATATAGGTATCGTAAAAATCTCTGGGACGAGTATTGAACACGCCACGGCGTAAAATAGTTTCAACCTTTTCGGCCATGACGGTTTCAATGTTGTATGCCCACAGCTCATAAGATTTCTCATCATCGAAAATTTCAGAGAAGTTGTACTGCACCGCATGGGGTGTAATAGCATCACCGGTGGACACATCAATGCTAAGTGGAGTCAGCAGAGTATCAAACTTGGCGTTCAGCATGACACGGTATCCGCCGTAAATATCATCTTCACGGATGGGCGAAATTGTGCCAATCTCGAATACAACGCCGTCATCGAATGCGATGTCACAAACATCTTCCAACGCACTGCGAATTGCTTCCGGTGTAAGGGGCAGATTTTTAAGAGTGGTGTCCATATCCATGGTTGCGCGGTTGTCGAGTCCGACAATGGCGGCTACCAACATACCGCCCTTTAATACAAACTTCTCTTTGTATTCGGAAGCGGAAAGGCGGACAAGCAGACGCTCAAACATATAGTTCTGCAGAATGACCTGTGCAGGGATATTCTTCTGTTTTGCGATATTGCGAATTTTCGCCTTCAAACTCATTGCTTTACTCACAGAAGCACCTCCAAATATTGACGCAACACTTTTTCAACACGCATCTGTTTTGCATATGTATTCAGTTGGTTTAGGTTTTTCTTCGGGCTTGCGGCGTACATTTTAAGTGCCGCTAAAAATGTTTCAGTTCCCAATTTGTTACGGCTGCGAATTACATCACAAATGGTGCGTTCAAGATCGTATGCAGGAACATCATTTCCAGCAGGTGTTCTCATCGTTGTTTTGCCAAGTTCAAACAATTCAGGCTTGATATAATACACTTTGCATTCAGATTTAATTGCCGCAGAAGGAATACAACCAGACGGTGCAGTAACCGTATGCTCAAATGGAGTACGGTCAGAAATTCCGTGAAGGTAAAGAGCTGTTTCGTGAGAAAAAATGATTCTTTCTGAACGGTTACTGATTGCCAATAATTCATCCTGCATATCATCGGGAAGAATGTACTGGCCTTTTACAATACGATGGATTTTATCTTCTTTGCACAACTTATAAAGCATCGCCTTGGAGATGCCGCGTTGCGCTGCTATTTTCGTTTCAATAATTCCGCCATGCGTTTTTGCAATAGCGGTGAGTTCAGTCATGTAATCCATACACTCACCTCGGTTATAATAACTCAATAATATTATACTTATAATTACGATTAAAGTCAATATCTTGTTGGAAACATTCGAAAAATATTTACAATTAAATTACGACTTAAGTAAACGGCAATCTAAAGCAAGACATTTACCATACACCAAAAATCGAACAACAACAGAGGGAAACGGACAGACCGCCTATATAAAGCCGCAGAACTATGAGATTTCGAAAACCCGAAAATACAAAAAAGACATCAGCAGAAGAGAAAACATGGAGTATCACGCAGACAGAGACAGCT
>OGGZ01002151.1_pt1 | contig 14250 bp, 9 predicted proteins | sample 1571371 | NCBI WGS metagenome assembly OGGZ01 (sample SAMEA2582025, study PRJEB24529) | metagenome | biome: Human gut stool | place: China | collected 2011
CCTGCGCACAATCACCAAAAACCACCGATAGAAAATAGCAATGTTGTACGAAGAAATCTGCCCAAAACCCCTTGCAAAATCACGATGAGCTGAGTATAATACCACTCATGAAACGCAAAACGTCCTGCCCCTCGTCCGGCAGGGCGTTTTTGTCGGTAAAAATTTGGCAAAGAAATGTTAAGTGACCGCCCGGGGAGGGGCTTTGTATGACAAAAGACATGACACAGGGCAGCCCGCTCAAGCTCATCCTTGCCTTTGCGGTGCCGCTGATGCTGGGCAGTCTGTTCCAGCAGTTCTACAATCTGGCGGATACCATCATCGTGGGCCGTTTCGTGGGCGTGGATGCGCTGGCGGCGGTGGGCAGCGTGGGCGGCCTGAACTATCTGGTGCTGGGCTTCGTCAACGGCATCGCCTGCGGCTTCTCCATCCCCATCTCGTGGACCTTCGGCGCGAAGGACTACCGCGAGATGCGGCGCTACACCGCCAATACCGTCTGGCTGAGCCTCTTTTTCGCCGTCGTGCTCACGGTGGTGACGGTGGCCCTGACCCGGGCGGTGCTGGTCTGGACCAACACCCCCGACAACATCATCGACATCGCGGACATCTACATCCGAACCATCTTCTGGGGCATCCCCTTCACCCTGCTGTACAACGTCACCAGCGCCCTCATGCGCGCGCTGGGCGACAGCAAGCGGCCGCTCTATTTCCTGCTGGTGGCCAGCGTGCTGAACATCGGCCTCGACCTGCTCTGTATCCTCACCTTCCGGATGGGGGCGTTCGGTGCGGCCTTCGCCACCGTGTTCAGTCAGGCGGTGGCGGGCATCGGCAGCCTCATCTACATCGTCCGCCACTACCCGGAGCTGAAGTGGAGCGGGGAAGAGGGCCGTCTGAGCGCCAGCCACTGCCTCAAGCTCTGCAATATGGGCATCCCCATGGGCCTGCAGTGCAGCATCACCGCCATCGGCAGCGTCGTGCTGCAGGGCGCGGTGAACGGTCTGGGCAGCAGCATCGTGGCCGCGCAGACCGCAGGCAGCAAGGCCGCCCAGTTCCTCAGCGTGCCGCTGGAGAGCATCGGCACCGCCATGACCACCTACGCCAGCCAGAACATGGGCGCTCACGACCTCAAGCGTGTGGACCGGGGCGTCAATACCGCGCTGGGCATTGGCTGCGTCTACAGCGTGGCATCCTTCCTCATCCTGCGTGTGCTGGATGTGCCGCTTATCAGCCTCTTCCTCGAGAGCAGCGAGGTGGAGATCATGGCGAATGCCCGCAGCTTCATCTTCTGGAACAGCGTGTTCTACATCCCGCTGGCTGTCCTCATCATCTACCGCTACACCATCCAGGGCCTGGGCTATTCCGGCCTTGCCATGTTCGCGGGCGTGGCCGAGATGGTCGCCCGTGCCATGGTGGGCTTCTGGTTCGTGCCGCTCTGGGGCTACTTTGCGGCCTGCATCGCCAACCCTGTGGCATGGTTCTTTGCCTGCTTCTTCCTCATCCCGGCGTACTTTGCAGTGCGCAAGCGGCTGATGAAAGAAAATGCATATGGGGTGGAGGATTGACCCTCGCCTACAGCTCCCCTTCGGGGGAGCTTTTGTTGTATTTACAAATCCCCCCAAAACCGCTATACTATATATAGTTGTGTCAAAACGAGGAGGCGGGACGATGGAGCAGGAGCTGGAACGGCTGGAAGGCACGGTAGAGGACATCATCTACCTGAACGAGGACAACGGCTACACCGTGTTCGAGGTGTCGGGCGGCGGTGTCATCACCGTTGTGTGCGGCGTGGTGGGAGAGCTCCACGCGGGCGAAAGCGTCGTCTGCCGGGGCAGGTACGAGAACCACGCTACCTATGGCCGACAGTTCCACGCACAGGAGTGCGAGACGGATATGCCCAAAGACCTCGAGGCCGTCTACGCCTTCCTCGCCAGCCGGTCACTGCCCTACATCGGGGCTCGGACGGCGGATAAGATCATTGACAAATTCGGCGCGGCGGCGCTGGAAGTGATCGCCAACGATCCCGCCCAGCTCACCCTCATCCCGGGCATCTCGGCGGACAAGGCCGACCGCATCCAGCAGGAGTTCAAGCGGATGTTCGGAATGCGGGAGCTCATCGCCTATCTGGCTCAGTTCGAGATCAGCCCCCGTCGGGCGATGGAGGTCTTCCGCACCTTCGGGCCGGGGGCCATGCAGGCCATCCAGCAGAACCCCTACCTGCTCTGCGGGGAGCCGCTGCAGCTGGACTTCCGCCACGCCGACAGCATCGCCCAGTATTACCAGATGGCAGGGGACTGCGCCCAGCGGCTGGAAGCCGCCCTCCTGCGCACCCTGCGCCACAACGCCGGCAACGGCCACACCTGTCTGCCCCGGGCGCAGCTGCTGGAAACGGCGTCGAACTTCATCCACCAGCCCCCCGAAAAGCTGGCGGCGGCGCTGGACAGCTGCATCCAGACCGGGAAACTGGCGGTGCGGATGTTCGACGGAACACCGTATATTTATCTGCCGGATCTGCTGGCCGCAGAGCAGGACATCGCCGACCGTCTGGCCATGCTGACCAGGCGCGGGAAGCAGACGACCCGAGACCTCGACAAGAACATCCAGATCCTGGAACTGGCGCAGGGCTTTGCTTACGCGCCGCTCCAGAAGGAAGCCATCCGCAAGGCCATGACCGAGAACTGCCTTGTTCTTACCGGCGGCCCCGGTACCGGCAAGACCACCACGGTCAACGCCATCCTGCAGCTGCTCGAAAACGAGGCCGAACGGGTAGCCCTCTGCGCTCCCACAGGCCGCGCCGCCAAGCGTCTGAGCGAGCTGACGGGCCGGAAAGCCTCCACCATCCACCGTCTGCTGGAAGTGGACTACACCGGCGGTGTGGTCAGCTTCATCCACAACGACAAGAACCTGCTCAAGTGCGACGTCGTCATCCTCGACGAGATGAGCATGGTGGACGTCAAGCTGTTCCAGGCTCTCATTGCGGCACTGCGGTACAGCTGCCGTATTATTATGGTAGGCGACGCCGACCAGCTGCCCAGCGTCGGCCCGGGCAATATCCTCGGCGAGATCATCCGCTCCGGGCTGGTGCCGACGGTCTGCCTCAACGAGATATTCCGGCAGGCCGCTCAGAGCCTCATCGTGGAGAACGCCCACCACATCATCTCGGGCGAACCGCTGAAAAAGGGCGGAAAGACGGACGATTTCTTCTTCCTCGAAGCCGACGGCGATGCGGCCCAGAAACTGGTCTGCGACCTTGTGACCACCCGTCTGCCCCGCAGCTACCAGTTCGACCCGGTGAAGGATATTCAGGTGCTCTGCCCCACGAAGCTCGGCCCCACCGGCACCCAGGCCCTCAACGCGGAGCTGCAGGCCATGCTCAACCCGCCAAAGAAGGGCAAGCCGGAGCTGCAGAGCGCGGCCCGGATCTTCCGGGTGGGGGACAAAGTGATGCAGGTGCGCAATAACTACGAGATCACGTGGCAGCGCATCGGCGGGGAACAGGGTGTGGGCGCCTACAACGGCGACATCGGCATCGTGGAGTCCATCGACGTGCGCAGCCGCTCCATGGTGGTGCGGATGGACGACCGGCGGCTGGTCTACCCGGCGGAGAACCTCAACGAGCTGGAAATTGCGTATGCCATCACGGTACACAAAAGCCAGGGCAGCGAGTTCCCGGCGGTCATCCTCCCGGCGGCGCAGGTGCCGCCCCGCCTGTGCTACCGCAACCTCTTCTATACTGGCGTCACCCGCGGACGGAAGCTCTGCATCGTGGTGGGCCGGCGGGACGTGGTGAACCGGATGATGTCCAACATCCGCCAGAACCTGCGGTACAGCGGCCTGGCAGCCTTGCTGGCCCAGGCTCTGCCCCCGGAGCAGGAGAACCTCTCCGATTGAAGATGAAACTTTACGAAATGCCAAAGCCTCCCCTCGATAGGGGAGGTGGCATCGCGCAGCGATGACGGAGAGGTTTTGTCCCGCAGTGGCTCACGGTCAGGCTGCCCTTCGTACAACCTCTCAGTCTCGTCGCAAGCTCCTCGCCAGCTCCCCTAGTAGGGGAGTCACTGGCGAGTCGGACGAGTTCACGCTGGACGCTGAAAGTCTGATAGGGCGTGAAAGGTAGTGCCTTGCTGTGAAGGTCAGGTGTTTTTAAGAGGGTTTCTTTTTGGATACACCTGTGTTATACTATAATGTGTTTTGATGACCCGCGCCCGGAGATGGGCGATGGAAATAGAGAATGGGCAGCAGAGAAAGGAAATATCACGATTATGGCACAGAATGACATCGGTATCGATCTTGGTACGACGACCATCATCATCGCGCAGGAGGGGCAGGGCGTCGTGCTCAACCAGCCCAGCGTGGTGGCGGTGGATACCCGCAAGAACTGCGTGCTTGAGGCCGGCGACAAGGCCCTTGCAATGGTGGGCCGCACGCCCAACTACATCTCCGCCATCTTCCCGCTGAAGGATGGCGTCATCAGCGACCACACCATGACCCGGGAGCTCATCTGCCGCTTCGTCAATCAGGTCTACAGCTCCCACATGGTCAAGCCCCGTGTGGCTGTCTGCGTGCCTGCTGCCATCACCGGCATCGAGAGCGACGCCGTGGTGGAGGCCGTCATGGCTGCCGGTGCGCGTCAGGTCTACCTCATTGATGAGCCCATCGCCGCAGCTCTCGGCTCCGGCATCGACATCACCGTGCCGGATGGCCGGATGATCATCGACATCGGCGGCGGCACCACCGACATCGCCGTGCTGAGCCTCGGCGGCAAGGTCAAGGCCACCAGCGTCCGCGTGGCCGGCAACCACTACGACGAAGAGATCCTGAAGTTCGTGCGCAACAAGTTCAGCATCGCCATCGGCCAGCGCACCGCTGAGAACCTGAAAAAGAACGTGGCCTGCTGCCCCCAGAAGGCAGATTTCAACGAGACCATGGAGATCAAGGGCCGCAGCCTGCTCACCGGCCTGCCCGTGCGCGTCAATGTCTCCACCGCCGACCTCTACGAGCCGGTCATGCGCCTGAGCGAGCAGATCGGCACCGCTGCCCATCAGGTGCTGGAGAAGACTCCCCCGGAGCTGGCCGGCGACATCTACCGCAACGGCGTCGTCCTCACCGGCGGCGGCGCACAGCTCCACGGCCTGCCTGAGTACCTGAGCCAGGAGCTGAAGGTGGAAGTGACCGTTTCGCCTGACCCCGTCAACTGTGTCGCGCTGGGTACGGCCATGAGCCTGCGTCTGGGCGACAAGCTGGAGACCGGCTTCATGGACGCCACCCCCCGCATGGGCCGCCGCTGAGAGGAAAGCGCTGTTCACAGAACCGTGAAAAACAACATGATTTTTGTTCATAGTTGTTGAATCGACCCGGAAAATATTGTATAATATCTTCAAATCGCTTTTTGCCGCCCGCCCCCCGGGCGGCAAAGAAAAAAGTAAATAGGAGGAAGACCATGGATTTAGGTTATGATGTGATCGTTACCATAACCGGTATTGTGCTGGTGTTTCTGATCCTCGTCCTGCTGATGGCCATCATCACGCTGGAGGGCAAGATCTTTGACGCCATGAACGGCAAGAAGGCAGCTGCCAAGGTTGCTTCTGCTGCAAAACCGGCTGCTCCTGTGAAACAGGCCGCTGCGCCCGCTCCTGCAAAGGCTGCTGCCCCGCAGGTCGAGGCCGGCATCCCCGGCGACGTTGTGGCAGCCATCATGGCAGCCATCTACTCTATGGGCAACGGCAAGTATGTGCTGAAGGCAGTCCGCCGCGGCAAGAATGGCTGGGGCAAGGCTGGCGTCAACGACACCACCGCACCCTTTTAACACAGGAGGAAAAACATGACTCAGTTTATTGAGACTCTGGTCGGTATTTTCCAGAGTTCCGGTTTTGCCCAGTTCGGTGAGCCGGGCGGCTGGCTGTACGCAGTGATGATCTGCGTGGGCTGCTTCCTGCTCTACCTCGCCATCGTCAAAGAGTTCGAGCCTCTGATCCTGCTGCCCATGGCTTTCGGCATGATCCTGGCCAACCTCCCCGGCAGCGGCGTCATCCACATGCAGTACTTTGTCGGTGACGGCCTCGAACACCCGATGTGGGTCGAGATTCTGAACAACGGCGGTCTGGCCGATATGCTCTACACGGGCGTCAAGCTGGGCATCTACCCGCCGCTGATCTTCCTCGGCATCGGCACCATGACCGACTTCGCACCCCTGATCTCCAACCCCAAGAGCCTGCTGCTGGGCGCTGCCGCTCAGTTCGGCATCTTCGGCACCTACATGGGCGCTCGTCTGCTGGCCGCTACCGGTCTGGTGGACTTCACCCAGAAGCAGTCTGCCGCCATCGCCATCATCGGCGGCGCAGACGGCCCCACCGCTATCTTCGTCACCTCCCGTCTGGCTCCTGAGCTGCTGGGCTCCATCGCCGTCGCGGCCTACAGCTACATGGCTCTGGTGCCTGTTATCCAGCCGCCTATCATGAAGGCTCTGACCTCCAAGAAAGAGCGTACCGTCGTGATGAAGCAGCTGCGCACCGTGACCAAGACCGAGAAGATCATCTTCCCCATCATGGTCACCATCATCGTCTCCCTCATCGTGCCGGATGCCGCCGTTCTGGTCGGTATGCTGATGCTGGGCAACCTGATGAAGGAGTGCGGCGTCGTGGATCGTATCCAGAAGACCGCCGGCAATGAGCTGATGAACATCATCACCATCTTCCTGGCTCTGTCTGTTGGCTGCACCACCTCTGCAAACACCTTCCTGAACAGCCGCACCCTGTTCATCATCGTGCTGGGCCTTATCGCATTCTCCTTCGGCACTGCTGCCGGTGTTCTCTGCGGCAAGGTCATGTATATCCTGACCGGCGGTCAGGTCAACCCCCTGATCGGTTCCGCTGGCGTTTCCGCTGTGCCTATGGCTGCCCGTGTTTCTCAGAAGGTCGGCCAGAGCGAGAACCCCTCCAACTTCCTGCTGATGCACGCAATGGGCCCCAACGTGGCCGGTGTTATCGGCTCCGCCGTCGCTGCTGGTATCCTCATCAACATCTTCGGCTAAGCATTTCCTGAGATCCCCGCTCCATCGTGGTATTGACCGCGGTGGGGCGGTTTTTGTTTGCATTGTTTTTATGTACAACTTTTTTGAAATGTGATATACTATATTTTAAGTGATATATCCAGAAATGATTGAAAAGAACAGGTGAAACAATGGCAACAGATCTCGCACAACAATTCTGCGCTTTGCGTGATACGTATATTGAAAAGCAGTTCGGACGCCTGAACGATATGCAGCGGGAGGCGGTGTTCACCACCAACGGCCCTCTGCTCATCCTCGCGGGTGCAGGCAGCGGAAAGACCACCGTGCTGGTCAACCGCATCGCCAACCTCATCCGCTTCGGCTCGGCCCACGGCTCCAGATGGACGCCCCGGGAGGTGACGGAGGACGATGTGAAAGCCCTGCGCACCGCCATCATGACCGGCACCGACGCCCCGTCGTGGCTGGACGGGATGCTGCGGAAGGACGCCGTCCGGAGCTGGAACGTCATGGCCATCACCTTTACCAACAAGGCCGCCGGTGAGCTGAAAGAGCGCCTGCGCCGGATGCTGGGCGGGGAAGAGGGCGACGAGGTGTTCGCCTCCACCTTCCACTCGGCCTGCGTCCGCATTCTCCGCCGCTGGGCCGAGGAGATCGGCTACCCCCGCAGCTTTACCATCTACGACAGCGACGACTCCCAGCGTGTCATGAAGGCTGTGTACAAAGAGCTGAGCGTGGACGACAAGTTCTTCCCGGTCAAAAGCGCCATCAACCAGATGAGCCGCTGGAAAGACCAGCTCATCAGCCCGGAAGAGGCCCTGAAGACCCCGGCCCGGGACACGAAGGGCGCGCTTGCGGCCAAGGTCTATGCCGCCTATGAAAAGAAGCTCAAGGAGGCCGGCGCTTTCGACTTCGACGACCTCATCTACCAGACGGTCATCCTGCTGTCGGAGCACGAGGACGTGCGGGAGTTCTACCAGAACAAGTACAAATACCTGCTGGTGGACGAGTATCAGGACACCAGTGTGGCCCAGTTCCGGCTCGTGAGCCTGCTCACCGGCCCGGAAAAGAACATCTGCGTCGTGGGCGACGACGACCAGAGCATCTACCGCTTCCGCGGCGCGACCATTGAGAACATCCTCAACTTCGAGCGCATCTATAAAGGCACCAGGACCATCCGACTCGAGCAGAATTACCGCTCTACGTCGAATATCCTGAATGCCGCCAACTGTGTCATCCAGCACAACACCGAGCGCAAGGGCAAGACCCTCTGGACGAAGAACGGCGAGGGCGACAAGGTGCAGGTCTACACCGCCGAGAACGAGCAGGACGAGGCCAGCCATATCGCGGACGTCATCGGCCAGCACCTCAAAGAGGGCGGACATCTAGCCGACCACGCCATCCTCTACCGGATGAACGCCCAGTCGGCCCCCATCGAAAGCTACTTCACCCGTGCGGGCATCCCGCATAAGATCGTGGGTGGCCAGCGCTTCAACGACCGCAAGGAAGTCAAGGACATCCACTCCTATATGTCCATCGTGGCGAACCCCCGGGACGATGTCCGACTTCGTCGAATCATCAACGAGCCTGCGCGCAAAATCGGTGCAACGACCATCGAAGTCATCGCGGATTTGGCGGCTCAGCAGGGCATCAGTATGCTGGATGTCATCTCCCATGCCGACCAGTACGCCAAGCTCAGCCGCGCCATCGCGCCGCTGTTCAAGTTCTGGGACATCTACCAGAAACTGCAGGAATCGCTGGAAACGAAGACGCTGGATGAGTTCGCCTCTGATGTCATCGAGATCACCGGCTACCGCGCCATGCTGGAAGCCGACGCCGCCAAGGGCCACGAGGATGCCGCCGACCGTCTGCAGAACCTCGGCCAGCTGGTCAACAACGTCAAGAGCTACTGCGACCAGCACGGCGAAGAGGCCTCGCTGGAAGGCTATCTGGAGGACATCGCCCTCATCAGCGACATCGACAGCTACAACGAGAGCGCCGACCAGGTGGTGCTGATGACCATTCACTCGGCAAAAGGCCTTGAGTTTCCCTATGTATTCCTCATTGGCATGGAAGAGGGGGTCTTCCCCAGTGAGATGAGCAAGTATTCTGAGGCTGACCTCGAAGAGGAGCGCCGCCTGGCCTATGTGGGCATCACCCGCGCCAAGAAGGAGCTTTACATCTCCAACAGCGTCACCCGGATGCTCTATGGCCGCACCCAGCGCAACGAGCCCAGCCGCTTCCTCCGGGAGATCGAGCCGGAGTACATCGAAGAGACCCGCAGCCCGGTGCTGGAACAGCGCTCCCGTCTGGGCGGCTGGGGCAGCGGTTACGGCAGCGATACCGTGCCGGGCGGCGCGTCGGGCTACTCCGGCCCCTCCGGCTGGGGGCGTGCGGCCTCCGGTTACGGCTCGGGCTATGGCAGCCGCAGCGGCTATCTGAATAGAGAATATAACGCACCAATGTCCAATAATCGAGGCTTTGGCTCCGATCACGCGGGCCGGGGAAGTGCTTCGTCGGGCTATGGCGGCTGCAGCTCCGGTTCGGGAAGCAGCGGCTTCGGCTCTGGCTATGGCCGTCCGGCAGCGCCCAAAGCGCCGGTCAGACCCGCAGGCGGCGGTGTGACCTCTTCGCCCCGTCCGGCAGCGGCATCCACCGGCCCCAAGCACTATGAGCCGGGCGACATCGTGGAGCACAAGGTCTTCGGGCGCGGCAAGGTGCTGAAAGTCAAGCCTGCCGCCGGCGACCAGATCGTGGAGATCAGCTTCGAGAAGGTGGGCGTGAAGAAGACCATGGCCAACTTTGCGCCCCTTGTGAAGATAACGACGGAGGAATGAGAAAAAATGATGACTGTCCGATTGATAGCACATACGCCGGAGCCGGAGAAGGTCGTGGCGGCCGCGGCGAAGCTCTGCTACTCCGACGCCCACATCACCGACCTGCTGGACGGGCTGGATGAGGAAAAGACTGCCCGCTTCCTGACCATGCTCAGCGATCTGGGCCACGCCAGCCCCATCGAGCACGCAAGCTTCACCTTCGGCATCGAGGGCGTCAGCCGTACCCTGCTGGCCCAGATCACCCGTCACCGCATCGCGTCCTTCAGCGTCCAGAGTCAGCGGTACGTCCGTCTGGACGATTTCCGCTACGTCATCCCGCCCGAGATCGAGGCCATCCCCGAGGCAAAGGCGGCGTTCATCGAGAGCATGAACGAGGACGCCAGGCGCTACCTCGACCTCGTGCAGAAGCTGGAAGACGGCCACACCGCCCGCCTGATGGCCGAAGGTCTGCCCGAAAAGCAGGCCCGGGCCAAGGCTTCCAAGCAGGCCAACGAGGACGCCCGCTTTGTCCTGCCCAACGCCTGCGAGACCAAGATGGTGGTGACCATGAACGCCCGCAGCCTGCAGAACTTCTTCCACCTGCGCTGCTGCAGCCGCGCCCAGTGGGAGATACGGCAGCTGGCCGAAGAGATGCTGCGGCTGGTCTACCCGGTGGCACCCCATATCTTCCGCACCGCCGGCCCGGCCTGCGTGTCCGGCCCCTGCCCGGAGGGCAAGATGTGCTGCGGCCGCACCACTGAGGTGCGCGCCCAGTACGCCGCGCTGAAAGGGGAGAAGGCAGAATGAGCAAGGGCAGGCTTCTTGTCATCGAAGGGCTGGACGGCTCCGGCAAGGCCACCCAGGCAAAGCTGCTGGCCTCCCATCTGGCCGAAAGCGGTCGAAGGGTGATGGAGATCACCTTCCCGGACTACGAGAGCGATTCCAGTGCGCTGGTAAAGATGTACCTCTCCGGTCAGTTCGGCGACAAACCCGACGACGTCAACCCTTATGCGGCGTCCAGCTTCTATGCGGTGGACCGGTATGCCAGTTATAAGACCAAGTGGGGCAGCTTCTACGAGGCGGGCGGCATCGTCATCGCCGACCGCTACACCACGTCGAACGCGGTGCATCAGTGCTCCAAGCTCCCGCCGGAGCAGTGGGACGACTTCCTCCGCTGGGCCTTTGACTACGAATACAGGCTGCTGGGCCTGCCCGCGCCGGACGCTGTGGTGTACTTACAGGTAGACCCCGCCGTGAGCCAGAAGCTCATGACCGGCCGCTATCATGGCGACGAGAGCAGGAAGGACGTCCACGAAAAGGACATTGAATATCTGGCCCGCAGCCGCCGTGCCGCCGAGTACTGTGCGGTGCATCTGGGCTGGGCCACCGTCCATTGCACGGAAAATGGAGCCATGCGCACCATCGAGGAGATTCAGGCCGAGGTGCGGGCGCTGGCGGAAAAAGAGCTCGGATAACCGCGAAAATGGGAGGGATACTATCGATGTATCGTTTGATGCAGCCGTCGGATGAGGCGGCAGTCGTGGCACTGTGGCAGAAAGAACGCGGCGACAGCGCTGAGTTCATCAAGACTGCTCTGGAAAAGTTCGCCGGGGCGGAAAATATCTACGTCGCTGAGGAAAATGACGAAATCGTCGCTGCGGCGCTGGCGGTCCCCGTCACCCTCAAGGGACGCAGCGGCAGCTACCTCTACGGCCTCTGCGGGCAGGGAAGCCTGATTCTGGCAGGACTCGTGGACTATCTCTGTGCGCAGCAGAAGCTGCGGGGCGCGGGCTTCACCGTGGCCGTTCCGGTCGGACAGGAGCAGGCTGCGCTGCTGGAAAACAAGGGTTTCCAGCGGGCTTTTGCCCTCCGCTGCCTGCCCCGGGAGGTGTCCCGCAACCTGTGGAGTCAGGCGGAGTTCGACTCCGTGACGGCCCGCAAGCTCTATGAGCTGCGGGAGCGCTTCTATCCCGATACCGTCCAGTTCCCGCCGGAGCAGATGGCCGTCGTGCTGACCGACCTCTACGCCCGGGGCGCGACCATCGTGTCCAGCGAGAAGGGCTACGGCATCTACTTCCGCCGGGAGGACACCCTCTATTTTGTGGAGCTGATGGCCGATGATGACCGCTCTGCCGAGGTGCTGATGGAAGCGGCCCGGGAGAAGGAGGTCATCGTGGAGCGCGCCGTCATCACAGTGGGTGCGGCTCAGAATCTTTTCCTCGGCGAAGGCACCCGGCAGGACTACGGCATGATACGGTTCGACGCGGAGCCTTTCGATGTGGAAGAAAGCTATATGCGGCTGATGATGGAAAGCTGAACGGAATGGTAAAGGAGTGTGTACATGGCACACGATGCAAAACATAGAAAAAGCAGAAAAGGCGGCGCAGCGAAAATGATCCTGATGGTGCTGCTGATCCTGATACTGGCGGCGGGCGGCTGTCTGCTGGCCATCCGAAAAGAGATCAACGGCAGTGCTTCCGCTGGCGAGCCGGTGAGTGTGAGCATCCAGCAGGGCAGCGGTGTGGCAGCCATCGCCCAGAAGCTCAAGACGGCGGGCGTCATCAAGTACCCCCACGTCTTCCGCTGGTATGCAGGCAAGCAGGGTGCGGCAGGCAAGCTCCAATACGGTGAGTTCGACCTCGCCCCCGGCAGCTCCTACGACGACATCATCGAGGCGCTTTCCGCCTACGCGAAGGCCGACAGTGTCCGGCTGACCTTCCCCGAGGGTACGACGGCCATCGCCATTGCGAAAAAAATGGAGGATGCCGGGCTGTGCAGCGCCGAGGACTTCCTCAAGGAGGCCAACACCGGCGATTTCAGCCAGTACAGGTTCTGGCAGTACGTCCCCGACGACGAGGACGCCCCGGACCGCTTTCTCAAGTGCGAGGGTTATCTTTTCCCGGATACCTACGATTTTCGGAAGGATGACACCGTCCATCATTACGTTGAGACGTTCTATTCTCACTTCGACAAGCAGATCACCGACGAGATGTATGCCGAGATGGAAAAGCAGGGGATGACCCTCTCCGAGGTGGTCACTCTGGCGTCCTTCGTGCAGGAGGAGGCCGGCAACGATCAGGACGATAATGTGGCGCAGGTGTTCCGCAACCGTCTGGCCGAGGGTTCGCCCTACCCCAAACTGCAGAGCAACACCTCCAGCTACGTCCAGAGCGATGCCGACAACAACTACCTCTGGAACTGGGTCGCGCCCTACTACGGCGGCTGGGACAGCATCCCGGAGAACATTCTGGAAGCCTACGACACCTACGCCTGCACCGGCCTCTCCGCCGGCCCCATCTCCAACCCCGGCATCGCGGCCATCCGCGCAGCGCTTGCCCCGCAGCCCGACGATGAGGCGAAGGAAGCCTATTTCTTTGTCACCGACCTTGCCGGTCACTACTACTACGCCCGCACCTACGCAGACCATCAGAAAAACTGCGATGAGGCGGCTAAAGTTAATAAAAGTATGAAGTAAAAGAGGAATACCATGTTACAGATACCGGAACTTCTGGCCCCGGCAGGCGACCTCGAGCGCCTGCGGTATGCCATCAACTACGGCGCAGACGCCGTTTACTGCGCTCTGCCCGAGTTCGGGATGCGCTCTGCACCCACCAACTTCACCCCGGAGCAGCTGAGCGAGGGCGTCATCTATGCCCACGCCCGGGGCCGCAAGGTCTACCTGACCATGAACACCCTGCCCACCAACGAGGAGGCTGACCGTCTGCCTCAGGCCATCAAGGACGCTGCCGCCGCCGGTGTGGACGCCTTCATCGTGGCCGACCTCGGCGTGTTGGACGCCTGCAAGACGTTCGCGCCCGACATCGACGTCCATATGTCCACCCAGACCGGCATCACCAACTGGGCCGCTGCCCGCGCCGCCTACAACATGGGTGCGAAGCGGGTGGTGTTGGCCCGGGAGATGACCCTGCAGGACATCGCCACCCTCCGCGACAAGACCCCGCCGGAGCTGGAAATCGAGGCTTTCGTCCACGGCGCCATGTGCATGAGCGTCTCGGGCCGCTGCCTGCTCTCCAACTACATGGCAGGCCGCGACGCAAACCGCGGCCAGTGCGCCCAGCCCTGCCGCTGGAAGTACTATCTCAGCGAGGAGACCCGCCCGGGCCAGCTCTATGAGATCGGCGAGAACGAGAACGGCAGCTACATCCTGAACGCCAACGATCTGTGTACCGCGCCCTTCCTCGACCTCATCTGCAAGGCAGGCGTGGACAGCCTCAAGATCGAGGGCCGCGCCAAGACGTTCTACTATGTCGCCAGCGTGACGGCGGCCTACCGCCGCGCCCTCGACCAGTATCTGGCCGACCCGATGAACGAGAACTTCGAGCTGCCGGAAGAGGTTTTGGATGAGCTGACCCGCACCAGCCACCGCCACTATTCGCCCGGCTTCTACTTTGGCCGGGAGCAGGCCCGTCAGGC
>OGGZ01002163.1_pt1 | contig 14169 bp, 9 predicted proteins | sample 1571371 | NCBI WGS metagenome assembly OGGZ01 (sample SAMEA2582025, study PRJEB24529) | metagenome | biome: Human gut stool | place: China | collected 2011
GAGTGCCACAACGACTGCGTCATCAAGCAGCAGACCGGCGAGTGCATCATGCCCCACGAGGGCGTGTTCGCCCGGGTGCTCACCGGCGGCGAGATCCATGTGGGAGACGAGGTGACCCTGCTGCCCGCACTGGAAAACCCGCCCCTGCGCGCTGCCGTTATCACCCTTTCGGATAAGGGCAGCCGCGGCGAGCGGGAGGATAAAAGCGGCCCACTGATCGCCCAAATGCTCACCGCCGCAGGCTATGTGGTGGAGGAGACCATGATCCTGCCGGACGAAGCCAAGGCACTGAAAGCGCAGCTCATCCGCATGGCAGACGGCCGTCAGGTGAACCTTGTGCTCACCACCGGCGGCACCGGCTTCTCCCCCCGTGACATCACTCCGGAAGCCACCTGCGCTGTGGCCGACCGCAACGCCCCCGGCATTGCCGAAGCTATGCGCTACCACAGCCTGAGCATCACCCCGCGCGGAATGCTGAGCCGCGGTGTCAGCGTGCTGCGCGGCAAGACCCTGATCGTCAACCTGCCGGGCAGCCCCAAGGCAGTGCAGGAGAATCTGGAGTACATCCTGCCCAGCTTGGAGCACGGGGTACGCATCGCCGCGGGTCTGGACGGCGAGTGCGCCCGTAAGTAAGGCTTCCTGCCCCATTTTCCTTTACGGGGCGTATAAATATACTATTTTTTTACTTGAAGTAAGGAGAAACAGAGATGACCGACCATCGCATTTCCCGTCGGAGTTTTCTGGCCGCTACCGGTATGGCCGGTGCAGCCGCTGCCCTCACCGCCTGCGGCGGTGCTGCTTCCAGCGCAGCATCGTCCGTGGCTTCCTCTGCCGCCGCTTCCCCGGAAGCAGCACAGAGCGTGGAGTTGATCGTGTTTGCCGCCGCCTCCCTCACCGAGACACTCAATGCTCTCGGCGAGAGCTACACGGCAGAGCACCCGGAGGTGACCTTCCGCTTTAACTTCGACTCCTCCGGCACCCTCAAGACCCAGATCCAGGAGGGCGCGGATTGCGATCTGTTCATCTCTGCCGGTCAGAAGCAGATGAACCAGCTGGACATCACCGCTTCTGCCGATGTGAACAAGGATGGCCTTGACTTTGTGGATGCCGACAGCCGCGTGGACCTGCTGGAGAACAAGGTGGTGCTCTGCGTGCCGGAGGGCAGCGACAAGGGCATTGACAGCTTTGATGCACTGGCCGAGCACCTGAAGGCACAGGATATCCTGTTCTGCATGGGCAACAGCGATGTGCCTGTGGGCCAGTACACCCAGAAGATCCTTGCCTACTACCAGCTGAACGAAGCCGCACTGGCTGCTGCGGGTGTGATCACCTACGGTTCCAACGTCAAGGAGGTGACCACGCAGGTCACCGAGGGCAGCGTGGATGCCGGTGTCGTTTACTGCACCGATGCCTACAGCGCCAGTCTGACCCCTGTGGACGAGGCCACCAGGGAGATGTGCGGTCAGGTCATCTACCCCGCCGCCGTGCTGAAGGCCGCCCCCAACGCCGAGGCTGCCAAGGAGTTTTTGGCTTACTTACAGACCGACAAGGCCATGACCGTATTCGAGGGCGTGGGCTTCAGCGCCGTATAAAGGAGCAGAAATGGACTGGTATCCGTTGTGGAACAGCCTGCGCATTGCTTTGATCAGCTGCGCAGCGGTATTCTTTCTTGGCATTTTTGCGGCCTATTATATTGCCCGTCTGCCCCGGGTGGTCAAGGGTGTGCTGGATGTGCTGCTCACCCTGCCTATGGTGCTGCCGCCCACGGTGGTGGGCTACTTTCTGCTGCTGCTCTTCGGCGCAAAGCGGCCGCTGGGCATCTTTTTCATGGAGCAGTTTGGGGTAAAGCTGGTCATGAACTGGTACAGCGCCATCTTTGCTTCTATCGTGGTGGCTTTTCCGCTGATGTACCGCACCGCGCGCGGCGCGTTTGAAAGCTTTGACGAAACGCTGGCGTGGTCGGCGCAGACGCTGGGACAGTCCGATACATGGATCTTCTGGCGGGTGCGGATGCCTGCCTGCCGTCAGGGCATTCTGGCGGGCACAGTGCTGGCCTTTGCCCGGGCACTGGGCGAATACGGCGCTACCAGCATGATCGCGGGCTACACCCCCGGCAAGACCGCCACCATCGCCACCACGGTCTACCAGCTGTGGCGCACCAACGATGAACTGGGTGCCATGCGGTGGGTGCTGGTGGATATCGCCATTTCGGCGGTGGTGCTGCTGGCGGTGAACCTGCTGGAGAAAAAACAGAAAGCGGGTGCCCGGAAATGAGCCTTGAAGTCAACATTGAAAAAAAGCTGGACGGCTTCACCCTCCGCGCCGCCTTTACCTCCGGCAACACCTCCACCGCTTTGCTGGGAGCTTCCGGCTGCGGCAAAAGCATGACATTGCGGTGCATTGCAGGCATCGTAAAGCCGGACCGCGGACGCATCGTGCTGGACGGGCGGGTGCTGTTTGACAGTGACCGGCACATCGACCTGCCGCCGCAGCAGCGGGGCGTGGGGCTGCTGTTCCAGAACTACGCCCTGTTCCCCAACATGACCGTGGAGCAGAATGTCCTTTGCGGCCTGAAGGCGGAAAAAGACCCCGCCGCCCGCCGCGCCGCCTGCGCCGAAATGCTGCGCGCCATGCGGCTGGAAGAGCTGGCAAAACGCTGCCCTGCCCAGCTTTCCGGCGGACAGCAGCAGCGCGCCGCGCTGGCACGCATTCTGGTGGGCAAGCCCCGCATCCTGATGCTGGACGAGCCCTTCAGTGCGCTGGACAGCTACCTGCGGGAGGAGGTAGAGGGCGAGGTAGGCAGCCTGCTGGCAAACTTTGCGGGCACTGCCCTGCTGGTGACCCACAACCGGGACGAGGCCTACCGCCTGTGCAAAGAGATGATCGTTCTGAACGAAGGACAGGTGCTGCGCACCGGCAGCACCAAGGCCGTTTTTGCCGACCCGCAGAGCGTTGCCGCCGCGCGGCTGACCGGCTGCAAGAACATTCTGCCCTGCACCCCGCTGGACAGCCACACCGTCCGGCTGGACGGCTGGAACACCACCCTGCGGCTGGCGCTGCCCGTCCCGGCGGGCTGCACCGCTGTGGGCATCCGTGCCCACGACTTTACGCCCTGCGCTGCGGACGCGCCCAACGCCATCCCGGTAAAAGCCGTTTCCACCAGCGAGAATCCCTTTGACTGGAACCTCATCTGCACGCCGCCGGAGGGCACGGCGCAGCTGTGGTGGAAGGTAAGCAAAAAAAGCCTTTCTTCGGCAGCGCCCGCCGCGCCGCAGCACCTGTGTGCCGCACCGGAGAGCATCATGCCGCTGAAAGGCTGAAAAAATATTTATCTAAAATTCAATGCGCCAGACCCGCAGGTCTGGCGCATTGAATTTTATTCTTCTACTTTTTTCAGAACACCGCCGGGACGATTTGCTGGGCATCCACATCCACGATGCCGTAGGTGTTCAGCCGCAGCTTCGGGATGACCGGCAGGCTGACGAAAGCAAGGGTCATAAAGGCGTCGATGTCCTCCGAGATGCCGTGGGCTTTCAGCGCTGCCTTGAGCGCTTGCAGCTTTTCCTCCACGGCTTCGGCGCTCTCGGTGCTCATAAGCCCTGCCACCGGCAGCGGCAGCTCGCCCACTACCTGTCCGTTCAACGCAAAGGCAAGGCCGCCTTTATTTTTGCGCACCGTGTTGCCCGCCAGCACCATGTCGGCATCGTTGGTGCCCGCCACGATGAGGTTGTGGGAGTCGTGAGCAATGCTGGAAGCCACTGCGCCGCGTTGCAGGCCGTAGTTGCCCAAAAAGTCCAAGCCCACATGACCGGAGCGGTGATGCCGCTCGAACACCGCCAGCTTGACGATCTGCTGCGTCACGTCCACGCCGGGCGCTGTGCCCGGGTGCTGACAGAACGGAACGATCTTTTCGGTAGTCAGCAGGGAATGCGGGGTCAGGCAGATCACCCGCTGCCGGGTGCCGGTCTGTTTCAGCTGCAATTGCTCCGGGGTGATCTCGTCCATATTGAAGGAATCGAACACCCGCGCAAACCGTGCTTTGTCCACCGCAAGGGCGGCGGGGTGCAGCATTTTGCCCTGCTGCGCCACCAGCTTGCCCTTTTTGTACACCTGCTCCACCGTGAACTTTTCCAGATCGGACAGCACGATCAGGTCGGCGGTATAGCCGGGAGCTACCGCGCCGCTGTGCGCAAGACCGAAATACTGGCACGGAACAAGAGTGCCCATGCGCACCGCCACCACCGGGTCTACCCCGGCGGCAATGGCCTTGCGGATGATATAATCGATGTGCCCGCCCTGCAACAGGTCTCCGGGGTGCTTGTCGTCGGTCACCAGCATACAGCGGCTGCAATAAGGCTCCCGGAACAGGGGCAGCAGGCTTTCCATATTCTGGGCTGCCGTGCCCTCCCGCACCATGATGTACTGGCCGCGCCGCAGCTTTTCCATGGCTTCATGGATGTCCGAGCATTCATGATCGGACTGCACCCCGGCGGCGACATAGGCGTTCAGCTCCTCCCCGCTGAGGAAGGGTGCGTGCCCATCGATCTTTTTGCCCGCAGCGGTGCAGTCGCGTATCTTCTGCATGATCTTTTCGTCCGCGCGCACGGTACCGTAGGAGTTCATCAGCTCCGCCAGACCCAGCACCCGGGGCTGCTGGTAATAGGGGCGCAGCTGCTCTGCTTCCAGCACTGCGCCGGACTCGTCCAGCCCGGTGGCGGGCACGCAGGAGGGCAGCATGAAGTAGACCGAAAGCGCCAGATCTTTGGTGGTCTCCAACATAAAGTCCAACCCCGCCGTACCGGCCACATTGGAGATCTCGTGCGGGTCGGTGACCACCGCCGTAGTGCCGTGGGGCAGCACCGCCTGTTCAAAGGCCGGGCCGCAGAGCATGGAGCTTTCAATGTGGATGTGCCCATCCACAAGCCCCGGGCAGACATACTTGCCCTGCAAGTCCAGCTCGGTCTCGCCGGTGTAGTGCCCCACGCCAAGGATGATGCCCTGACAGATGGCTACGTCAGCCTGCTCGATCTCGTTTGTGAACACGTTGATGACCCGGGCGTTTTTCAGCACCAGCTCTGCCCGCACGTCACCCTTTGCTGTCAGGATCTGCTGCTTCAAGGTTTCCATTTTCATAAGGGCCCCCTTGTCCTGTTTTCCTGTAAAAAGCTTCTATATGAAGGCTTCCCCCGGTCGGGGGAAGCTGTCACCGAAGGTGACTGATGAGGGCGCAGGTAAGCAGCAGCTTACGGGTAATTCCCCCTCATCCGTCATTGCTGACGCAATGCCACCTTCCCCCAAGGGGGAAGGCTTTTGCTCTGGGGTAAGCTGCAAAAGTGGATTGTCGTGAGCTGCATCCACGAAATCGTACCGTTTACATGGCGATCCAGCCCAAGGCGTTTGCCACCGAGCTTGCCAGAATGATAGCTGCAAAAATGGGGCACAGCCAGCGGATCATAAAATTGAACACCGGCTTGCGGCGGAACCGCTGACCGTCCTGCTCCACCTCCTGCGCGATCTGTTCCACGCCGATGACGCGGGACACCAGCAGGCAGGTGGCAATGGCTGCAATGGGCATCATGACCGAGTTGGTCAAAAAGTCGAAGAAGTCCAGGAACTGCATCCCGAACACGGTCACCCCGGCCAGCGGGCCGTAGCCCAGTGCCGACAGGCTGCCCAACACCACCATGATGGCGCCGATGAGCACGGTGGAGCGGGTGCGGTCCCAGCCCAGTTCATCCTCAAAGGTAGAGACGGCACTCTCGGTCAGGGCGATGGAGCTGGTAATGGCTGCAAACAGCACCAGCACAAAGAACAGCACACCCACCACAGTGCCCAGACCCATGCTGGCAAACACCTTGGGGATGGTGATGAACATCAGTGCAGGGCCGGCCTGCAGGGTGTCCGGGTCGCCGCCGGAGAAGGCGAACACTGCCGGGATGATCATCAGGCCTGCCATGATGGCAATGGCGGTATCGAACACCTCCACGTTCTCGGTGGACTCCTCGATGGAGACATCCTTCTTCATATAAGAACCAAAGGTGACCAGAATGCCCATGGCGATGGACAGGGAGTAGAACATCTGTCCCATGGCGGTGACTACAGTCATCCACGAAAAGTTTTTGGGGTTGGGCACCAGAAAGTACTTCACACCCGCCAGTGCGCCGGGACGGGTGACAGAGTACCCCGCAATGACCAGCGAAAGCACCACCAGCACCGGCATCATCACCTTGGAGACCCGCTCCACGCCGTTGCGCACACCGGCAAAGATAATGCCCAGCGTGAACAGACTAAACAGCAAAAAGGCCAGCTCGGCCTGCAGACCGTTGGTGATAAAGCCAGAGAAGTAGCCATCCGTTGCCAGATTACTGCCGCGGCCGCACAGATACTCGGCCAGATAGTGGATGACCCAGCCGCCGATGACCGAATAATACGGCACGATCAAAATGGGGATAATGGCGTTGATCCAGCCGCCGAACCGGATGCCCTTGCTCTTGCCGAAGTGGGCGTAGGCGCTGACCGGGCTTTTGTGGGTCATACGGCCCAGCGCGGTCTCGGCTACGATCATGGTATAACCAAATGTAACTGCCAGCAGAATATATACCAGCAGGAAAATGCCGCCGCCGTATTTGGCTGCCAGATACGGGAAGCGCCAGATGTTGCCCAGACCCACCGAAGCGCCTGCGGCAGACAGCACGAACCCGATCTTACCAGAGAATGCACTGCGTTTGTGTTGATGTTCCATATTGTTAATCCTCTTTTCTTATCCGCTTTAAAAAATAAGCAGAACAAGTGTACCATATCTGCGGACAAGTAGCAAGGCAATAGCCAAAACTCCCCTGCCAAAGCCAGACGGCTTTAACAGGGGAGTTTTCGCATTGCTATTTTTTACAGCTTATGGTACTTGCGGTCCTCTTCCTCGTAGACGGGGTCGCAGGTCAGGTACATCCCCAGACGGTTCAGGGTGCTGCTGTCCACGCTGGAAAGCAGCACGGTGGAATGCACATCACAGCCCTTGAGGTTGGGCAGCTGGTGCATGGCTGCTGCGGCAAGCTCGCTGGAAGCAGCAGAGCTGGACAGGGCGATCAGGATCTCGTCGGTGTGCAGACGGGGGTTCTTGCCGCCCAGATAGTTGGTCTTGAGGGTCTGGATGGGCTCAATGGCAGTTGCGCTGACCAAATCTGTCTCCTGCGGGATGCCCGCCAGATACTTGAGCGCATTGATCAGGGCGCTTGCGGTAGCACCCAGCAGCGGGCCGGTCTTGCCGGTGATCACGGTGCCGTCGCTCAGCTCAATGGCAGCAGCCGGTGCGCCGCCGGTGGCTTCGCTGCGGGCGTGGGCCTGCTTTTCCACCTCTCGTGCACCCATGGTCAGCCCGGCCTGATTCATCAGCAGCTCCAGCTTATAGCGCTCGCTCTCCTTGGCGGTGCCGGTGATCTTCTGCTCGCACAGGCACTTGTAGTACCGGCGCACGATCTCCTTGCGGGAAGCTTCGCAGCAGACTGCATCGTCCACGATGCAGTTGCCGGCCATGTTCACGCCCATGTCCGTGGGGGACTTATAGGGGCTCTGGCCTGCGATCAGTTCGAACATGGCGTTCACCACCGGGAAGATCTCAATGTCGCGGTTGTAGTTCACGGTGGTCACGCCGTAGGCTTCCAGATGGAAGGGGTCGATCATGTTCACATCGTTCAGGTCGGCGGTGGCGGCCTCGTAAGCCAGATTGACCGGGTGCTTCAGGGGAATGTTCCAGATGGGGAATGTCTCGAACTTGGCGTAACCGGCCTTGACGCCGCGCTTATATTCATGGTACAGCTGGGACAGGCAGACCGCCATTTTTCCGCTGCCGGGGCCGGGCGCGGTGATGACCACCAGCGGGCGCTCGGTCTCAATGTACTCGTTGCGGCCGTAGCCCTCGTCGCTGACGATGCGTGCCACGTCGTTGGGGTAGCCGGGGATCTTGTAGTGGCGGAATGTGCGGATGCCCAGACTGTTCAGCCGCTTTTCAAAGGCTTCCACCTCGGCGGCGGCGGTGTACTTGGTCACGCACACGCTGCCCACATACAGCCCCACCTCCTGAAAAGCGTCGATCAGGCGCAGCACGTCCAAATCGTAGGTGATGCCGTAGTCGCCGCGCACCTTGCTGCTGATGATGTCCTCGGCGCTGATGACGATGACGATCTCGGCCTGCTCCTTGAGCTGCAGCAGCATCTGCAGCTTGGAGTCCGGCTGAAAGCCGGGCAGCACGCGGGAGGCGTGGTAATCATCGAACAGCTTGCCGCCGAATTCCAGATACAGTTTATTGTCAAACTTCTTGATGCGCTCGCGGATATGCTCAGACTGCATGGAAAGATATTTGTCGTTGTCAAATCCTATTTTCATCGTTCGTTTCCTCTCTGGTGGCCCGGCACACCATACCCGGGCGTTAAATCACAAGCATAAGTATACCACAGCCCGGGATGGGGTGCAATGCAAAACAACGCGCAAAATGCAATTCCGGCAGGATAGGCCGTTTTGGGCGGTATCTTGTCCGGTTTTTTGTGAAAATGGCGCTTGTGCAAACGCAAAAGGGGCCGCCGCGGTGTGCGGCAGTCCCTTTTGCGTTTATGGAGAACTTATCCGTATGGAGAAGAGAATGGCTTGTTACTTTACCTCGGCAGACTGGGTCTTTTTGACAAGGCTCAGGATCACTGCGCCCAGCACACTGCCCACAGCCAGCGCCACACAGTACAGCACGGCGTGATCCACCACCGGGAACACGAAGATGCCGCCGTGGGGTGCGCGCAGTGCGCAGCCAAAGGTCATGGAGAGTGCACCGGCGACTGCAGAGCCGATAACACAGCTGGGCAGAACGCGCAGCGGGTCGGCTGCCGCATAGGGGATGGCACCCTCAGACACGAAGCACAGACCCATGACGTAGTTCACGATGCCGTTGCGGCGCTCGTCAAGCGTCCACTTGCGGGGGCAGAAGGTAGTGGACAGGGCGATGGCGATGGGAGGAACCATGCCGCCCACCATGACGGCAGCCATCACCTCGTAGTTGCCGGAAGCAAGGGCTGCAGTGCCAAAGACGTAGGCTGCCTTGTTGACCGGGCCGCCCATATCCACGCTCATCATACCGGCCACGATAGCGCCCAGCAGCACCTTGGAGCTGCCGCCCAGTGCGTTCAGCCAGTCGGTCATGGCGGTGTTGATCATACCCATCACCGGGTTCACGGCGCACATCATCGCACCTACGATAAGAATGCCGCCCAGCGGGTAGATGAGCATCGGGCGGATACCGTTCAGGCTGGCGGGCAGCTTTTCGGTGATCTTTTTGAGGAACTGCACGATGTAGCCCGCTGCAAAGCCTGCCAGCAGCGCTGCAAGGAAGCCGCCGGAGATGCCGGTGGTGCTGCCTGCGGCAAGGTCGGTGAAGTTGGTGCCGTTCATGGCCAGCACGCCGCCGGCAAAGCCTACGGCAAGACCCGGACGGTCGGCGATGGACATGGCGATGAAACCTGCCAGAATGGGCAGCATATAGCCAAAGGCTGCGCCGCCCACCGTCTTGAAGAAGGCGGCAACGGGGGTGTTCATGCCGAAGTTTGCGGGGTTGATGCTGTAATCATCCAGCAGGAAGGCCAGCGCGATCATAATGCCGCCGCCCACCACGAAGGGCAGCATATGGGAAACGCCGTTCATCAGGTTCTTGTACAGGCTGCGGCCGAAGCTGTCCTTGCCGGAAGCGTCATCCTCGGCTGCTGCGCCGCCCTCAGCGTGGAACACAGGCACCTCGCCGTGGGCGATTTTCTTGATGAGTTCCTCCGGCTTGTGGATGCCGTCATCCACGCGGGTGAACAGCACCGGCTTGCCGTCGAAGCGGGCAGTATCCACCTTTTTCTCCGCTGCTACGATAATACCGTCACAGGCGGCGATCTCGGCGCGGGTCAGGATATTCTTTGCGCCGTCTGAACCATTGGTCTCCACCTTGGTGGGCAGGCCCAGCTTGTCTCCGGCCTTGGTCAGTGCTTCTGCCGCCATGTAGGTATGGGCAATGCCGTTGACACAGGCGGTCACAGCCAGAATGCGGTAGCCGTCCTGCGGGATGGCCTGCTGGGTAAAGCTTTCTGTACCGAACTGTGCTTCCTCCTGTGCATCGATGCACTCCAAGAACTCCTTGGGGCTCTTTGCAGCTTTAAGCTTTTCCACAAAGTCCTCGTTCATCAGCATCTGCATCATGCGGGCCAGCATATCCACGTGCAGGCTGCCGTTTTCCGGGGCAGCAATGGCAAACAGCAGGTCGGTGGTGCCGTCATCCTCGGCGTTGTACTGCACCGGGGTGGTCAGCCGCAGGGCAGCCAGACTGGGACGGGTGACCACATTGGTCTTGGCGTGGGGCACGGTGATACCGTTGTCCACATAGGTAGAGCCCTCGGCCTCGCGGGCGTAGAGCGCCTTTTTGTAGGCCTCCTTATCGGTGATGTTGCCGTGGGTAGCCTGCAGTTCCACCAGACGGCTCAGGATCTGCTCCTGCGTCTGCAGCGCTTCGTCCAGCGCAATGGACTGTGCGGTAAATAACTCGGTAATGCGCATAAACATTCCTCCTTTGTTCCTTTTATCCTATCAAAGCTGCGCCAGCAGCTCGTCGATCTTTTCCTTTGTGGCAAGCCCAAGGCTGAAAGCCGTTGCGCTGCCGCAGGCGGTGCCTAGACGCAGCGCCTGCGCGTAGCTGCAGCTTTGCAGATATCCGGCCACAAAACCGGCCACCATGCTGTCGCCTGCACCCACGCTGTTGACCACCTTGCCCTTGGGGCAGCCGATGCGGTGCACCTGTCCCTGCTCGTCCAGCAGCAGCGCACCGTCCCCTGCCATGCTCACCAGCACGTTGCGGGCGCCCTTTTCCTGCAGAGTGCGGGCAGCAGCCACGATCTCGGCGTCAGTGGTCAGCACCTTGCCCACGATCTCGCCCAGCTCATGGTTGTTGGGCTTGATGAGGAAGGGGTGGTAGGGCAGCACGTTCACCAGCAGGTCGCGAGTGGCATCCACCACTGCGCGCACGCCCCTGCCCTGCAGCCGCGCCAGCAGCCGCTCGTAGACGCTTTGCGGCAGGCTTGCCGGGATGCTGCCTGCCAGAATGAGGATATCGCCCTCGGTCAGCTTGTCCAGCTGGGCTTCCAGCTGCTGCAAAGCACTTTCCGGGATGGCAGGGCCTGCGCCGTTCAGCTCGGTCTCCTGCCCGGCCTTGATCTTGACGTTGATGCGGGTCATGCCGTTTTCCAGATGCACAAAATCAGTTTTCAGTCCCTGCGCCGCCAGACCGCGCTCCAGCCATGCGCCGGTCTCGCCGGCCACAAAGCCCAGCGCCACGCTCTCGCAGCCCAGCTGCGCCAGCACGCCGGACACGTTGATGCCCTTGCCGCCCAGCACGCAGTCCTCGCCTTTGGCGCGGTTCACTGCGCCCACCTCCAGCGGTGCGTCCAGACGCACAACATAGTCGATGGCCGGATTAAAAGTAACAGTGTAGATCATACTTCTGTCTCCTTTACAAAGGTATGCAGCTTATATTTCGGGTTCGGGCAGTGGTTGGTCAGGATGGCACCGCCGTGCAGATCCGTGATGACCGCCGGATAAATTTTTGAAAACTTGGCATCGTCCACAAGGAACCAGCTTTCCCTTGCGCGGCGGACGGCTGCGGCCTTTACGGCTGCTTCCTCGGGGTCCGGGGTGGTAAAGCCCGCCTCCAGTGCCACGCCGTTGGCCCCCATAAATGCTTTGGTGAAGTTATATTGCTGGATGCTGCTGACTGCCGGTGCGCCTACGATGGCTTCGGTCTGGGGGCGCAGCAGTCCGCCGGGCAGATACACCCGGCAGCCCTTTTGCGCCAGCAGCCGGGCGTGCGCCACACCGTTGGTCACATAAGTCGCTTTGAGCGCCGCACCCGTCAGCGCCCGCACCAGCTCCAGCGTGGTGGTGCCTGCATCAATGAACACAAAATCCTCGGCGGTGATGAGCGCTGCGGCAGCTGCGGCAATGCTGCGCTTTTCTGCCACTGCCAGCGTCTCCTTGGCTTCCATGGTGGGCTCGTCTGCCAGAAAACGGCTGTCCGGCAGGGTGGCTCCCCCGTGCACCTTGGTCAGCCTGCCCTGCCGATCCAGCTCGGTCAGGTCACGCCGGATGGTGGATTCGCTGGTGTGCAGCGCTTCGCACAGCTGCTGCACCGTCACGGTGCGCTTTTCGTTCAGCTGTTCTAGGATCAGTGCAAAACGTTCCTCTGCCAGCATGGTGTCTTTTCCCTTCTTTCCTTCCCACGCCTGACCGTTTTTGCGCGGTCTTGGCGTGTTTTGGTTGTTTGCATCTTTATTATAGCAAAAGTTCCGTCAAAATCAATCATTTTCAGCCATTTTCGTTCACAAAAAATATCCTCGGTTTTTGTGCACCGTTACTAATATGTGGGATACAAGAGTGTTTTTCCACCAAAAAAGACCACCGCACTTGTGTATGCGGTGGTCTTTTCTGCGTTTATATGACCGGTCATGACCGGTTTTGGTGCTCAGGCTGGTTTCAATCAGGCATCCGAGCGGGAGTATGCGTTCTTCATCTGGCTGCTCAGCTCAAACAGCACCTTGTCCAGCGTGTCAGCGGCCTTCTCCTGCAGCATAGCGGCAATAGCGGTGTTGGCTTCCTCCCGCAGGGCGGCGCGGCGGGCAGCGTCCGGCTCGGCGGCAAGCTTTGCATCGTACCCGTTCACCAGTGCGCGGGCAGCGGAGAGCACGACCTCCTCATAGCGCTCGAGGTGGAACAGGGACTTGTTATAGGAAGCATCTGCCATGGCAGCGATCAGACGGCTGGTCCAGTAGAAGTTATCGGTGGACACAGTGCCGGTGGTGTTTGCCAGATACTCCGGGGTGCGCTCCACATTGGCGTAGAAGGGCACCATGGTGTTGAAGGCGTTGGAGGCATAGGCCACCCACTCCACAGCGCGGGATTCCTCCGGCTGGTCGGGACGCATCTGCAGCAGCGCCATAAAGTCGTTGCGGTTGATACCGATGGAGCGGTATGCGCCCTTTGCGGACTTGTCGCCGTAGCTCAGGTATGGGTCGTAGGGGGTACCCTGATAGTGGCTGGACAACATATACTTGATGTCCTCCGGGGTCACCTTGCGCTCCGGCACCATGCACCACGGCAGGTCATCGGACATGGGGGTGTAGTCGGCGTCAGCACCCTCCCACACCCATGTGCGGGGGTTGAGGTAGCGCAGCATATACCATGCGCGGGGGGTGTTGTAAACGTGGTCGGCGTCATCGTGGCTGCCAAAGGCATCCCGGGGGTTCAGTGCGCCGTCCAGCGAGAGGTCGAGGTGGTTCTTTGCAATAAATTCCCGCAGATCGGCAGAGCAGAGGTAGTTTTCCTGTGCGCCGAAGGCATCCTCCAGATCAAAGCTGTCGATGCCCAGCTGGTTGGGCATGACCACATACACATCGTCCGGCACGCGGCGGGCGATCCAGTGGTGACCGCCGATGGTCTCCAGCCACCAGATCTCGTTTACATCCTGAAAGGCGATGCCGTTCATCTCGTAAGTACCGTACTGCTCCAGCAGGCTGCCCAGACGCAGCACGCCCTCGCGGGCAGAGCGGATGTAGGGCAGCACCAGATAGACGATATCTTCCTCGCCGATGCCGCCGGGCACCTCAGGCTTTTCGCCCTTGGCGGGCTGATACTCCACCAGCGGGTCTGCGCCCAGCACGCGGGGGTTGGAGGTGATGGTCTCGGTGGCGGTCATGCCCACGTTGGCGGCATTGACGCCGGAAGCTGCCCAGATGCCCTTGCCCTCCACGGCATTGGGCATGGCGGTAAACCGCAGTGCGCCCTCCGGCAGGGGGATCTCCACATGGGAGAGGACGCTGCGGTAGGTCTTGGGAAGCTCCTCCGGGTGGATCACGGTGAATTTTTTAGCGGTGAAATGGCCGGAGCCGGAGTCATCGTTGCGGGCGATCATGGTAGAGCCATCGTACGATGCTGCCTTGCCGACCAGAATGGTAGTGCAAGCCATAGGTTTTCCCTCCATATTCTATAATGTGCTTCTATTGTAGAACTTTTGCAGCGGAATTGCAACCGGGACGAGCTGAAATCCTTATTGTACCCCCTCAGGCTCACTACGTTCGCCAGCTCCCCCAAGGGGACGCCTTTGCGCTA
>OGGZ01002166.1_pt1 | contig 14153 bp, 8 predicted proteins | sample 1571371 | NCBI WGS metagenome assembly OGGZ01 (sample SAMEA2582025, study PRJEB24529) | metagenome | biome: Human gut stool | place: China | collected 2011
TATTGTGGGTGGACATGCCACCGGTTTATCCCAGTATCGGCTCAGTATGAAGTTAGGGGATACTACATTCAAGCAGCTGTTTGAAGAGATCCGAAAACAGACCGGTTGTATTGTGATGTACAGTGACGATATGCTGGATAAAAACGAACGGGTCAAAGCTGACTTCAGTGATGAATCGCTCGAACAGGTATTGGATGTTGTCCTGGCAGGTAAAGGATTACGATATGAGAAAAATGCCGAATTTATCACGATCATGAAAGCTGTCTTACCCCAAGCTACCGAGGCAAGGACAATTACCGGTAAGGTAAAGGATATTCAGGGAAATACGGTACCGGGAGTGTCGGTCTTTATCAAGGGGACGACGGTAGGAGTCGCTACGGATGCCGACGGTCTGTTTAAACTGACTATTCCCGAACAAAAAGATATCGTATTGGTATTTTCATTTGTGGGGATGAAAACTCAGGAGGTGGCCCTGAAAAATCAAAAAGAGATCAATATTGTGATGGAAGAAGATGCCAAAGTGATGGACGAAGTGGTCGTTACCGGTATTTTCGAACGGAAAAAAGAAGGCTTTACCGGGTCGGCCACTACGGTTACGGGTGAAGAAATCAAAAAACTGACCTCCAACAATGTTTTACGTGCTTTGAGTATGATCGATCCGGGATTCCGCATGAATGTCAGTAACGTTGCCGGATCCAACCCCAATGCTTTACCCGATTTCGAAATGCGTGGACAGGCTAATATGGGCAATTATGACGGAGAGGACGTGGTGATCATGCGTGGAGATATCGACACCCGTCCCAACCAGCCTCTATTTGTATTGGACGGTATTATCGGAGTGGGTATCAGTACGATCATCGATTTGGACCCTGACCGGATCGAAAGTATTACGATCCTGAAAGATGCTGCCGCCATGGTTGTCTATGGTTCCAGGGCTTCCAACGGAGTGGTTGTGGTAGAAACCAAAGCTCCTGAAAAAGGAAAATTACGGTTCTCTTATTCCGGCAATTATAAATATCAGACTCCTGATTTAAGTGTTTATCATCTGCTGAATGCGGCAGATAAGCTCGAACTCGAACGTCAGGCCGGATATTACGACGAACGCTATACGGCTTCTAATGCCAGTAATTTGCAGAATTTCTATCTGGCTAAGTATCTCGATGTACAACGGGGGGTAAATACCGACTGGATCGCTCAACCGGTGCGGACGGCTTTTAATCACCGGCATAGTTTTAACCTGGAAGGTGGTGATAATACCCTGCGTTATAAATTGTATTTCGGTATAAATCAAGCTCCCGGAGTGATGAAGGGGACAGGGGTAGATACGAAGAGCGGTAGTATAGACCTGCGTTATCGTACTAACAAATTATTGGTATCCAATCAATTGAGTATCGATTTTACAGTAGGTGACCGGACCTCTCCGTATGGAACTTTTCAGACTTATACCATGCTGAACCCTTATTACCGGATTTACGACGAGAACGGGGCTATTTCGAAAGTGCTGGATAATCATGTTTATTCTACAGATGGGTACGTCAGTTATATCGGAGGTTATAGTACTCCGACGATGAATCCGATGTATAATATTCAGTTTCATCAGAAAGATCAGAACAAACAGTTTCAGGTGAGAAACTCTTTCCGGGCCGAATATACCCCGATCGAGAGTCTGCGTATTTCTGCCGATATCACCTTGACGAAAACCGAAGAAGATCTGGAACAGTTCAAACCGTCCAGCCATACCGATTTCGAAGGTTTAGCTGTGGAAGACCGGGGTAGCTATAACTGGACACATAACAAAGGTACCAATTATAATGTCAGCTTGACAGCCAGTTATAATAAGGTATTCAATAGTGATCATCTGGTGTCTGTTTTTGCCCGTTATGATATCGACGAGCGTTACACCCATGCTGCCGGTGTAAATGTCAAGGGTTTTCCCAACGATAAGATGGATGAAGTGTTCCTGGGGAACGAACCGACGACAACCTCGGGAGACGAAGGAACGAACCGTTCGATCGGTTTTGTGAGTACGGTAAACTACTCTTATAAACAACGGTATGCAGTCGACGGTAGTATCCGTATCGACGGTTCGTCGGAATTCGGACGTAACAACCGTTTCGCTCCTTTCTGGTCGGCCGGTGTACGTTGGAATATGGATAAAGAAAATTTCATCAAGAGCCTCGGTTTCGTCGATGAGTTTGTATTGCGCGGAACTTACGGGATCACTGGATCACAGGGCTTTTCGCCTTACCAGTCTTTACAGATGTATTCTTACGACGGTATGATGAAACTGTATCATAGTTCGGATGTCGCCGGTTCGGTATTGATGTCTATGGGAAATCCCGATTTGAAATGGCAACAGACCCGTAACTGGAACGTGGGCTTGGATTTTAATTTCTTCCGGGGATTTGTCAGTGGCCGGGTGGAATATTATAAGAAGTTTACTAAAAATACCCTGCTCGATTTCACTTTAGCTCCTTCTATCGGATTCGAGACGATCAAGGATAATCTGGGAGACATCGATAATAAAGGGTATGAGCTGACCCTTCGGATTATGCCTTACAATAATCTGAAAAAACAGATGAACTTTAATATCGTGTTGAACGGTAGCCACAACGATAACCGGATTGCCCGGATTTCCAATGCTTTGAAGGTTCGGAATGCCGAAGCTGCCGAGAAAGTGACTTCCCGGCCGTTGCCTAAATATGTAGAGGGATATTCTCAGTCGATCATCTGGGGAGTACGTTCGCTCGGGATCGATCCGACCTCGGGTAGGGAAATTCTGCTGACCCGCGATGGAAAACGTACTTTCGACTGGAATGCCCTCGATCAGGTACCTCTGGGAGATACCGAACCTACACTGCAAGGAACACTTTCAGCCAACTTCAACTGGAAGGGATTGAGTGTGAGTTTGATCGGTGGCTATAAATTCGGTGGACAGATGTACAACTACACGTTGATCGAGAAAGTCGAGAATGCCAATTTGCGGATGAATGTGGACGAACGTGCTTTTACCGACCGCTGGAAAAAACCGGGTGATAAAACTTTCTTCAAAGGGGTGACGACAGATGTCAACGGACAAAGTACCAAAGCCAGTTCCCGTTTCGTGATGGACAACAATGAATTTACCCTTTCAACATTGAATGTTTCCTACCGGTTTGAAAGGCGGTACCATGATTTTATCCGGAAAGTAGGCTTGAGCAGTGCTTCGGTTGCCCTGTATCTGGAAGATTTAGTCCGCTTGTCTACGATTAAAATGGAAAGAGGTATCGATTATCCTTTCTCCCGTCAGGTATCTATGTCATTAAGTCTGGTATTTTAATATAAACGATTATGAAGAAAATAGCAATATACGGTTTCTTGCTTATACTTGCTTCGCTGCAAGTGGCTTGTAAGGATTGGTTGGATGTTAAACCCAAGACGGCGGTTGAAGAGGATGTCCTCTTCAGTACGGAACAAGGATTCAAAGAAAATCTGACAGGTATTTATTTACTTCTGGCCAGTAAAGATCTTTATGGCAGAGAGTTATCTTACGGGATTACGGATATTCTGGCGCAGCGCTATGAGCCGGGAGGAGGTTCCGATATCCCCGAATTGAAATTTGCCGATAATGACTGGTATAAATTTCCCTCGGTAAAGACCGAAGGATATGTCAATTCGATCTGGAAAAATATGTATAAAGTCATTGCCAATATCAATAATTTCCTGACGTGGATCGATAAGAATAAAGAGGTACTCACTACTCCCGATTATTATGAAATCATGAAAGGGGAAGCTTTGGGATTACGGGCTTTTGTTTATTTCGATCTGTTGCGACTTTACGGGCCGATCTACGATACCCAGGCAGGTCCTTCGTCGTTGTCTCTGCCCTATCGTACGGAATTTAACCGGGAAGAAAAGTCGTTCAGTACCGCAGAAGAAGTGATCGGATTTATACTCAGAGATATCGAAGCTGCCGAAGCTTTATTGGTTAAAGACCCCATGTATATCGAATTCCCTTCCGGCTTTACGACCGAAACTTTGGGATTGGACGATTTCCTGAGATACCGTTTCAAGCGGATGAATCAGTACGCTGTGAAGGCTTTGGCCGCCCGGGTATATTTGTGGAAGGGCGATAAAGAGAATGCTGCACGTATGGCCAAGGCGGTGATCGATGGGAAGGACAAAGAAGGAAATAATTATTTCGCTTTGGTGATGGATAATTCTACCGACCGGATTTTTTCTACCGAATTGCTCTTTTCGATCAGTGTACCTGATTTCGATGACCAGGTAGAGGTCGATTTTAAGGTTTCTCCTTCCAGTACTTTCTATTATTTGCAGGATAGATCACGGGTGGACAAAATGTTCGATGTAAGTGTAGATGGAGCCAATGATATGCGTTACCGCGAAGGACAGGGATTTTCGTTTGAAGCCAAATCGGCTGTTTCTCTGAAATATCAGCAGAAAGGGGCTTTTTCGAGTGCTGTACAGAATACGGTTCCTTTAATACGTTTGTCGGAGATGTACTATATCCTGGCCGAGTGTGAAAGCGATGATAAGGTTTCTGCCAACTGGTTGTCGCAGGTAAGAGCCGCCAGGGGTTGTGACGATGTCGTCTATAAAAGTAAAGATGACCGGGAATATAATATCATGAAAGAGTATCGGAAAGAATTTTATGCAGAAGGTCAGTTGTGGTATTATTACAAACGGCATGCTTATAAAACTTTCCAGGATTGTCCGTTGAAAATCGATATGACGGAAGCTAACTATCGTTTCTCTATTCCTGATAATGAAGTAGAATTTGGTAAAGTGGATAAATAAAATGAAAGAGAATATGAATACTTGTTTGAAATATATTTTAGGATTCCTGCTGGGTTCCTGGCTGTTTACCGGTTGCCATTATGCAGATATGCTGGAATTTAACGATATTCCACGTGTTAGTTTTGTCGGTGTGGACAAGAATGGAAGCGACACTTACGACCCTACCACTTTGGCTGCTTCCCTGAATTTCGGAGAAAATCTGAAAGGAGATTCTATTTCCTGTGATACGATGACGGTTCGGATCAGGTTATTGGGAGCACCGGCCGGCCAACCTTTGAAAGTTTCTTTGAAATCGGTTCCTGTCGGAGGTTGGCCGGAAGCCGAAGTTAGCTTTTTAAATCCTTATGTGATCGAAGATTCGGCTTACCGGGCTATTTTAAAAGTGGTAGTAAATCGTCCGGCAGAACGGCATAAAGAGTATAAGGCCGATCTGGTTTTCGATTATGCCAATTCGGATGTAGCCGAAGGAATCGATACTTTACGGCATTATGAGTTGACCATTACCGATGAGGTTACACTCGATATGCTGGGATTATATGAGGGGGATTGGGAAAATTATATCGCCCCTTATCTCGGACCGTACAGTGAAAATAAAGCCCGGTTTATGATTATGACCCTTAAAATGATGAACCTGAGTATCCTGACCTATGGACCGGGGTATATCAATCGCTACAAACCGCAATTGGTGGAAGCTTTGGAATATTATAACACGATGAATCCGGATAATCACCTGAAAGATGAAAATGGTAATTTAATCAGTTTTGATCCCGCTTAAATTTTATGAATTATGAGAAGTAGATTTTTATTTTATATATTTCTGTTTCTTTTATCGTCTCTGGCGATCGGTTGTTACGACGATGAAGGAAATTACGATTATAAGACAATCAACGAAGTCGCAGTGAAGTTGGAAGAAACTTACGGTGTACGTAAAGTCGATACGGTTTTTGTGATCCGTCCGGAAATCAGGCAGTCTTTAGCAACCGATACGACCAAACTGAAATTCCAATGGTTTTAGAATAGTTTTTCCGAGCAGTTTAAAGGTGATCTGGTCAGCACAGCCGATACAGTCGCTATCAGGATCGATCCGGCCGATAAAAAATTCTCTTACAATCATTATCTCCGGTTTTATATCCATGACACCCAAACAGGAGCAAGTTATCTGTTTCCGGTGAAACTGAAAGTAGCCAAACCGTATGAAGGGGCCTGGATGGTGTTACATTCCAAAGAGGGACAAACAGGACTGGGAGCGGTGGAATATATCGGCGATCGGATGGAGGTCAGCGAAGATGTGTATTTCAAAGAAAGAGGACAACATTTGAAAGGCAAACCGGTACGCCTGGGATCTGCTAACTATTTCAATGCTTTTTATAATCCCCAGTACAGTCCGACGACTTTATTTTATTGCTTCACCGATGATCCCGAAGAGTCGGGAATTTTGATGCAGGATAAAGGATTTATGCTGTACGATAGTGTCCCGCGTTATGTTTTCCCGAATCATGCTCCGTATTTCGATGTGACTAAAGTAGGTGCTTGTGAAGGTGAGATGTACGGCCGGATTTGTATTTGCAACGGATCGTTGTTTCAGGGATCTGCCTATGAATCCAAACTTTACCGGGTGAATCCGTCGCCCCAGGTATTGGGAGATTACAATATTACACACGGTACTTGTGTCGGCTGGACTTCTCTGGTATACGATAGCAAAGGCCACCGTTTCCTGCATTTCCGGAATGATAATAGTTCGAATATGCAATATGCCAGTTTCGACGAGGCCAGTGAGAATTATTGTACGATGGATTTTGTGAAAAAGGACGAAAACAATATTCCCGGCATCGATTTGAATCAGATCGATGCCAATCAGGAGATGGTCTATATGGGAACCGGTTATTGGTATGGTTCGTCTATGAGAGCTCCTCAGGCCCGGGTGGCTGCCTATGCTTTTACGATCAATAAGACGATCAACTATGCTTATGTATATGAATTTCACGGTTATCCGTTGTGGGGAAGCGATGAAGAGGATTATCCTTTCACTTACTATGCTGCTTTCCCATTGCCCTCGGGTATAGAGGTCAATACGCCGATGGCTTCCAGTTGCTCGTTCAACCGTTTGCTGTTTTATGCAGTCGATAATAAAATCTATCGGCTGGATTTCGGGGCAGGCGGTACTTCGACCCTGATTTATCAACATCCGGATCCGACTGCTAAGGTAGAAATCATGCGTTTTGCCCGGAAAGACGTCGGTTCTAAAAGAGAGACAGATTATAACGACACTTTCTCGGATTACGGACATTCTGTATTCCGTAGCTTAGGGATTGCTTTCAATTTGCCGAACGGAAAAGGCGAATTTGTGGTATTGAACCTCAACTCTTCGGGTAGGGTAGATAAGAACGGTACTTTCCCTTCCGAACAAGTACACGAAGGATTTGGCAGTATCAAAGATATTATGTTTATTTGACAGTTAATTAGTGAAAACGGATAAAACAGTGAAAACAGATAAAAACTTTCTTTATCGTTGTGCCTGTTTTATCCGTTGTTCCTGTTTTAACTCAGCATTTATGAAATACGGATTAATTTTAGGGATTGTCTGTCTTTGCGGTTGTCAGCAACCGGTGAAGAATACGGTTCACTTGAGCGGGCAATTGGTCGACATGGGACGTGCCGGTGTGATTATGCGGTATGATGGCGCAGCTTCTTTGATAGGAGATAGCCGTGATATCATCTTGTATACCGATGCGGAAGGACATTTCGATACGGTTTTACCATTGGAAAAACCGGAATATTACTCGATTAGCCGGAATACGCTTTACCTGACTCCCGGCGATGAGCTGAAGATGTATATCACGACCGACAACCGGCAGGCCCGTTTTGAGGGAGTGGGTGCCGAGGCAAATACCTATATGAAAGAGCGATTATTTCCCAAAGGAGGGTCTTATCTGGAAGGGGGATCGAATGTAAAGGCCGATTTCCGTGAAACCCGGAAACTGATCGGTTCGCTGGCGCAAGTAAGGGAAAAACAGCTGGAGGCTTTGCAAAATGTATCTGAGGAATTTAAAGCGTTGGAAAAAGGACGTATCTATGCCGATGTGATCAATAGTTATTTGTATTATGCATCGTATGCCGATGAATTTCGGAGGAAAAGCAGGGAGGAAACCAGGGAGTTACAAAAGACTTATCGCGCAGAAGCTTTGTCTGAGGTAAAAGAGAAATTGAACTACTTGAACGAAGACCGCTTTCTGGAGGTGGCTGTCGTGCGGAATATTCTGTTTTACCGGGAAGATCCGGAATACAGAAGTTATTTTGAAGATTATCGGATGAGTCCCCGTTGTGAGGAATTGTATCAGGGGTTTGAGAAGGTATCGGCTTTAAGACATGATCTGAACTTACAGGTTGTCGACGATATCCGCACGGTCGGTAATCGGATGCAACAGGCCGATTTTGCTGTAGAGTTGCAAAAGAAGCTGGAACAAGCGGCCCGTTTATTACCCGGTCAACCGGCACCTGATTTTAAAATGACGGATGTGGATGGGAATGAGAAGAAATTGAGTGATTTCAGAGGTAAGTTGATTTATATCGATTTATGGGCTACCTGGTGTGGACCTTGTATACAAGAGTCACCGGCTTTTACAGCCCTGAGTGAGAAATATCCGGATATCGAATTTTCCGTATCGCGGGATCAGGCTGCCTTACTGAATTACTCGATTACGAATTTGCAGCAGAGTTTAGTATGGGGGATTATCCTGGCTGTATTTATTATGTTGTTTTTCTTGCGGGATGCCCGTTCACCGATGATTATCGGGATCAGTATACCGGTTTCTGTGGTCATCAGTGTACTGTTTTTCCAGTTGATCGGTTTGTCTATCAATACCATTTCTCTCTCCGGTTTGATTATGGGGGTGGGGATGATGATCGATAATTCGATTATCGTCATCGATAATATCAACCAGCGAAGGGAACGGGGAGATTCGCTGTTTGTGGCTTGTGCGGACGGTACGGCCGAGATTTTCCGTCCCCTGTTGTCTTCGGTGTTGACGACTTGTGCGGTATTTGTGCCGTTGATATTTCTGGGAGGAGTTGCCGGGGCTTTGTTCTATGACCAGGCGGTAGCTGTAGGCGTCGGGCTTTTTGTCTCGCTGATCGTTTCGCTGACGATTGTCCCTGTCATTTTTTATCTTCTCTTTAAAAGAGCACATGAAGACGGGAAAATCAGTAATTTTATCAAACGGATCAGTTTTAAGCATCTGGATAAGTACTATACGATTGTCTATCACTTTGTGTTTTATCACCGCCATAAGACCATGCTGATCGTGGCTGTGCTGGTATTGTTGGGTGCTGCTACGGCTTTTTTTACTAAAGTGGAACGGATGCCTCCGGTAGAAATCAATGAAATGTTGATCCGGACAGACTGGAACAACAGTATTCATGTCGATGAAAATTATAACCGGGTGCAGGATATTATCCGGCAGTTTAAGGGACGTTGTACTGAAATATCCTGTCATATCGGTGAAAAACAGTTTTTCCTGAATCCCGAGGATAACGGTAATATCAATGAGGCGGAGTTTTATATAAAAACTACCGATAATGAAAGCCTGAAAGTTTTGGTCGGGGATATAACCGCTTATATTAAGAAAAACTATCCGGAAGCCCGGGTAGAACCGGCGAAGGTGGAAAATCTGTTCGAACAGTTGTTTAAGGGAGAAGATGCTCCTTTGATCATTTACCTCTCGGGAGAATCTGCCCGCAAGATAGAGGATTTATCGAAAATTAATGCATTCATCGACCATTTGAATGAGGAAATGCCCGGACTGAAATTGAATAAGCCTGCCGTACAGGAAAGAATCGTAGTCCATATCTTGCCCGAACGTTTGGCATTGTATAAAGTGAATCAGAATGTGCTGTTGAATACGTTGGAAAAGAATATCAGTAAGGTCAGTATCGGAAAATTGAATACGGGGAACCTTTATATTCCGATTGTCATTACTGAAAATGAACATACGATCCGGGATATTCTCAACGAGGTGTATGTGTCTAATTCGGATAGGAAGTATATTCCGGTAGCTGCGTTGACCGATTTGTCAATGGAATACGATTACAAGAAAATTTTCGGGAAAAAAGAAGGAGTCGTCGTGCCTGTTCAGGTATACAATACAGGGGATAGTATCCGGGAGATTATAAAGACGGTGAGGACAGAAGCGGTAAAAGCTAATCTGGATCCTCATTTCGGAGGGGCTTATTTCGAGGGGAATGAGACTTTCTGGCAGATGTTGATGATCGTAATCGTAGCCTTGCTGATGCTCTACTTTATTTTAGCCAGTCAATTCGAATCGTTGACATTACCTTTGATCGTATTGATCGAGATTCCGATCGATGTGGCGATGACTTTGCTGGCATTGTGGATTTGTGGGATCTCACTGAATCTGATGTCGATGATCGGTATCGTGGTCATGAGTGGTATCGTGATCAACGACTCGATTCTGAAGATCGATACGATCATCCGGCTTCAACAACAGGGATTTCCTTTGCTGGAAGCCATTCACGAAGGTGGGGTGAGGCGGTTGAAGCCGATTCTGATGACGAGTTTGACTACTATTTTTGCTTTGATCCCTTTTTTATGGGGAGACGATATCGGTTCCCAATTACAGCGGCCGCTGGCGGTAGCTATGATCAGCGGGATGACGATCGGTACACTGGTCAGTCTGTATTGGGTACCTTTGTGTTATTATTATTTGGTTAGAAAAAAAGGAGAATAGACGATGGAAACATTTACGCGGTGGGTGTATTATTTTTTGGAGTCTTTAGGTCTCGATCTCAGTTATATGACTAATCTGAATCGCCTGATTGTTCTTGTATTGATAGCCGTATTGGCTTTTCTGACAGATTGGATTTGCAGGAAAGGGATTGTGCGGTTGGTGCGTAAGGTAACCCAAAAGACAAAGGTGACCTGGGACGATCTGTTGTTTAACGATCGGGTCATGAATAATTTCTGCCACATCCTGCCGCCTGTGGTGGTATATATACTTTTGCCGATCGCTTTCCCCGACGGATCGGATGCCCTGGCGTTTATCCGAAAGCTGTGTATGGTGTATATTATAGCGGCTGCTTTGCGGTTTATCAACATTTTTCTGGGAGTCATATTCCAGTTGGCCACACAGAAGGAAGTATTTCGTGACCGGCCTCTGAAAGGTGTCTACCAGATTATTCAGGTCGCTTTGTTTTTTGTCGGTTCGATTTGCATTATTGCTGTATTGATCGAGAAATCTCCTACCCATCTTTTGGCTGGTTTGGGAGCTTCGGCTGCTATTTTAATGTTGGTTTTCAAGGATAGTATCATGGGCCTCGTTTCCGGAGTGCAACTTTCGGCCAATGATATGTTGCGCCCGGGGGATTGGATTACGATGCCTAAATACAATGCCGACGGTACGGTGATCGAAGTGACTCTGAATACAGTGAAAGTCCGTAATTTCGACAATACGATTATTACAATCCCGCCTTATGCCTTGGTGAGTGATTCGTTTCAAAACTGGAGGGGCATGCGGGAGTCCGGTGGACGTCGCGTGAAACGTTCTGTCAATTTGGATGTGAATAGTGTCTGTTTCTGTACACCGGAAATGCTGGAAAGATATAAAAAGATCGTTATTTTAAAGGAATATATCGAGCAAACCGAGCAGAAAGTACAACAATACAATCAGCAGCAGGGGATCGACGATTCTGTGCCGGTCAATGGAATACACCAGACAAACCTGGGCGTTTTCCGGGCTTATCTCGAATTATACCTGAAAAATTTACCTGTCGTAAATTCTGATTTGACGTATATGGTCCGGCAATTACAACCGACCGAAAAAGGAATCCCTTTGGAGGTGTATTTCTTCTCCAGAGAGAAAGATTGGGTGCCTTATGAGAAAATCCAGGCCGATGTTTTCGATCATATTTTTGCGGTAGTTCCTTATTTTGGTCTAAAAGTATTCCAAAATCCTTCTTCTGCAGATATAGTCCGGGTTTTAGAAAGAGTGTGATTGGTGTTTTGTATAAAACAATCTCGACTTAGCATGTTTTGAGCGAGAAAAGGAGTAAAATGGGACGAAAGGTCCGTCCCCGGAGGACGGAATAAAAAACAGCAGACCGGGTAGGGCCTGCTGTTTTTTATAAAGATGAATCTTAAACTATTTGGCATAGTTGATTGCCCGGGTTTCGCGGATGACGGTTACTTTAACCTGTCCGGGGTAAGTCATTTCATCCTGGATTCGTTTTGCGATATCGAATGAAATTTTTTCTGCTTCTGCATCCGAGATTTTTTCACTCCCAACAACGACTCTCAATTCCCGTCCGGCTTGGATGGCATAGGTCTTCACAACTCCATTGTATGAGAGTGCCAGATCTTCCATATCTTTCAAGCGTTTGATATAAGATTCGACAACTTCCCGACGTGCACCCGGACGAGCTCCTGAGATCGCATCACAAGCCTGTACGATAGGTGCGATCAGGGTCGTCATTTCGATTTCTTCGTGGTGGGCTCCGATAGCATTACAGATATCCGGTTTTTCTTTGTATTTTTCGGCTAATTGCATACCCAGAATAGCGTGTGGTAATTCCGGCTCGTCGTCGGGCACTTTACCGATATCATGTAGTAATCCGGCACGTTTGGCTTTCTTCACATTCAGACCCAGTTCGGCTGCCATGATCGCACAAAGATTAGCTGTTTCACGGGCATGTTGCAATAGGTTCTGACCATAAGAAGAACGATATTTCATTTTACCGATCAGACGGATCAATTCGGGATGTAAACCGTGGACTCCTAAGTCGATTGTGGTGCGCTTACCGGTTTCGATAATTTCTTCTTCGATTTGTTTTTTCACTTTATTCACTACCTCTTCGATGCGGGCAGGATGGATACGTCCGTCTGTTACCAGCTGGTGTAAAGACAGACGTGCAATTTCCCTTCTTACCGGATCGAAACCCGAGAGTACGATCGCTTCAGGAGTATCGTCGACGATGATTTCAACTCCTGTTGCAGCTTCGAGTGCGCGGATATTACGACCTTCGCGTCCGATAATCCGGCCTTTGATTTCGTCCGAATCGATGTGGAAAATAGAGACTGCATTTTCGGTCGCTGTTTCGGTCGCTACACGCTGAATCGTCTTTATCACGACCTTTTTAGCTTCCATATTGGCAGTCATTTTAGCTTCCTCCATGATCTCGTTGACATAAGAGATGGCTTCTGCCTCTGCTTCTTCTTTCAGAGAGTTGATCAGTTTTTCTTTTGCCTGCTCACCGGACATACCTGAAATGGCTTCAAGTTGTTCGATTTGCTGTTTTTTGATCTTGTCCAACTCTGCCGTTTTCTTTTCGATCAATTCTTTTTGTACTTCTATGTTGCTTTGCTGGCTTTGGAGTTCTTTCCCTTTGCGTTGTATTTCTTCCAGTTTGCGCGAAATATCGGTTTCCTGTTGTTTTAACTTGTTTTCGGCCATCAACAGCTTATTATTTCTGGCAGCAGCCTGTTTTTCATGTTCGGCTTTGATCTGTAAGAATTTTTCTTTAGCCTGGAGAATTTTATCCTTTTTGATCACTTCTGCTTCAGCTTCAGCTTCTTTGATGATATTTTGTGCCCGGTATTTCATGGCTAATCTCATAATAAACCAGCCGATCGCTATACCGACGAACAAAGCTATCACGCTTGCGATTATTGTTGTCATTGTCATATTTCTGTTATTAATTAAATTTATAATATAGTTTAATGTTACACTGTTTTCTCTTTTTGTAAATGCACAAAAAAATCCCGCACTATTTCTTTTTAATAAAACCCCTGTATGACACGGGTAGAGCTGCCATTTGATTCAGACTTCCACTGTCCCGAAGGAACTCCGAAGAGTCGAGGCCTGTCTTGTGCAAATATAAGCGTCTGCTCTAATTGTTTGAGTGTTGAGTTTTTCGCTTAAAGTCGAAATAATGCGGGAATATCTATGTTCAAAGAACTCTAAAAATACTTACTCTTTGATGAATTCATCAAGTTTCAAATTAATTTGTTCTATTTCATTAAACTTCTGTTCTTGTTGCAGCATTTTTATCGTATGCAACAGCGAAACATAAGCTAAAAAATAAAAAGGCTCCGGTTCTGTATTTCCGGTTTTATATTTTAAAACACGTTCATTAATTTCCTTTGCCGCTTTCCGGATGATCTCTTCATCTGCTGCTGAAATATTCAAATTCAGATGTAAATCGGCAATAGTTAAGTTAATGTTGCGTTTTTCAGACATAATTAATTATTCAAAAGAGCAATACATTTATCTATCTCCCGCACCAGTTGGTTGATTCGCATTTTCGCTTCATAACTTCCGTTCCCTTCCGAAATTGCACTAGCCACT
>OGGZ01002174.1_pt1 | contig 14103 bp, 17 predicted proteins | sample 1571371 | NCBI WGS metagenome assembly OGGZ01 (sample SAMEA2582025, study PRJEB24529) | metagenome | biome: Human gut stool | place: China | collected 2011
CATACGTAATTGAAGACATCGGTTTGCAAAAACTCGTTTTGCGAAAAAACAACAAAGTTTTTACTTTTCACAAACAACCGTAAATTTGCAAAGTTACATTCGGACGCATTTGAAAAACATTCTTTTTTCTTGCGGCGGCCGCCCTTTTCAACCCAAGGGCGGCGCATCCGGAACAAGAAAAATACCGGATTTTTATTGCAGGTTGGCTCTAAAAAACGCTTCTATTTTATCAAACGGGATTTTATCCGTCCGGTCATACAAATCCGTATGATTTGCACCGGGAATGATCATCAGCTCCTTATTGCCGCCTTTGAGCTTTTTGAAAGCGTCTTCGCTGAAATAGCGGCTGTGTGCCTTTTCTCCGTGCAGCATTAAAACCGCACTTCTGATTTCGCCGGCATAAGACAAAATCGGCATATTGATAAACGAGAGCGCATAAGTCATGTTCCAGCCGGTGTTGGAATTTTTTGAACGCTTGTGATAGCCGCGCGGCGTTTTGTAATAATTCCAATAATCTTTGACAAACTGAGGTTCTTCTCCCGTCAGTTTATCCGGCAGACCGGCTTCTTTGGCATAGGTTCCGCTTTTAAAATCTTCGGTACGCTGAGCATTGAGTTTTTGCTTTAAGGCATAACGGTCGTCTTCACTCATTGCGTCAAAATAACCGTTGGCGTTAACCCGGCTCATATCATACATGGTAGAGGTAACCGTCGCCTTGATTCTGGTATCCATGGCCGCGGCGTTCAGCGCAAAACCGCCAAAACCGCAAATGCCGATAATGCCGATTTTATCGGCGTCAACTCCGTCTTGAACGCTCAAAAAGTCAACTGCCGCGCTGAAATCTTCGGTGTTAATATCGGGTGAAGCAACCAGACGCGGTTCGCCGCCGCTCTCGCCCGTATATGAAGGGTCAAATGCCAGCGTAATAAAACCGCGCCCGGCCATTGTCTGCGCATAAAGTCCAGAGGCCTGCTCCTTGACCGCGCCGAACGGCCCGCTGACAGCTATGGCCGGCAGCTTCTCCGCCGGTTTGTCTTTCGGCATATACAAATCGCCGACAAGTTCAATTCCGTAACGGTTTTTGAACTTCACTTTCTCAATATTGACCTTATCGCTTTTGGCAAAAGTCTTGTCCCAATCACTTGCCTTTGCATTGTTCATAAAATTTCCTCCCGTAATTAATGTTGCCAGAACCAAAATATTCAATACCGCTTTAAATTTCATGTTGCTCCTTTCGCAATTTATTATCCGTTTGACATTCGTGTTCAATCAAGCCTTCACGGAAAAAAGACCGGTGGCATAATCCGCATCTTTCCGATTTCGAAGAATTTTATTTTTATCTTCGTACATCATGTCCGCCTCCCCCGTTTTTTATTATTTACAATTTTCCAAAAAATAGCAAATACTTATATTCAATGCTCAAATATGCTTGACAGGCATATCTTAAAAGGATACTGTTCTTATATGGAAATCAGAGTATTAAAATATTTTCTGGCCGTTGCGAGAGAAGGCAGCATAACCGGTGCCGCAAATTCTCTGCATTTGACGCAGCCTACCCTTACAAGGCAATTGCAGGAACTGGAAAAAGAACTGAGGCAAAAGCTTTTAATAAGGGGAAAACACAAAGTAACGCTTACGCTTGAAGGAATGATTTTAAGAAAAAGGGCGGAAGAAATTGTGGACATGGTTGAAAAAACAAAAGCCGAATTTCTTGCAATAAGCGGTACGACGGGCGGAAACGTTTATATCGGCGGCGGCGAATCAGACTCTATAAAATACGTGGCGGAAATCATTAAAGAAATTCGTTCGGATCATCCAGACGTAAAATTTCATATTTATTCCGGAAACGCGGAAGACGTTACCGAAAAGGTCGATAAAGGGCTGCTTGACTTCGGCATATTGATCCAGCCCGTCGACGTTTCCAAGTACGACCATATTACACTGCCGGAAAAGGACGTATGGGGCGTCATTATGAGAAAAGACAGTCCTCTCGCAAAGAAAAAGCATGTTGAACTTTCAGACCTGCAAAACATTCCCTTGCTTAATTCAAGACAGGCAATCAAAAAAACATTTTCAAAAAACGAATTTATCGAATGGTTTCAGGGGAATTTTGACAAGTTGAACACAGCGGTTACCTTCAATCTCGTCTATAACGCCGCAGTCATGGTGAAAGCCGGGATCGGTTATGCCGTTACCCTGGACAAACTCGTCGACACCTCCGAAGAAAGCGAACTTTGTTTCAGACCGCTGAAGCCAAAACTTGAATCCGGATTGGACATTGTATGGAAAAAACACCGCGTATTCTCCCCGGCGGCCAAATTATTTTTGGACAAAGCGCTCAAAAAATTCGCCCCCGATACCCCGGCAGACGCATCCGGACAAACGGCAAACGCAAACTTTGCGGGCAAATCCGATACCGTTTTTTTACCCAAAGATATATTTCATTCATAATGCATTGCCGGTTGCATGGCAGAATTGTTTTCCTCAAACGCCGTCGGCCGCAACATGAAAACAGAAAAACGACAAAGAAACGAAAAATTCATAACCGAAACGAAATTCAAAGAAATAAAGAGAGTTTTTGGAATACCCAGTAAGTTTACAATTACTAACGACACAAACTGGCTGAATAAAAAGCCAATAGGAATAGCTAATACAAATGCTAAAATTCCCAACAGTATATTTTCAATTACAACTAAGTGGGCAATTTCTTTTTTCTTAATGCCAAGAAGCATATATGTTCCTAATTCTTTACTTCTTTTTTCAAACATAAATTTCGTTGTATAGTTGATCAAAAAGCATATCACAAAAATAATAAGAATATTTACAGCGAACAATGAATTCTTAAATGCATCCATACTGGAACATAACTTTACAATTTCATCAGAATTTGCCACCAAATTAAAAGCAAATATAAGAGAAAAGGATGCAGTAACGGTTATCAGATAAATCAAATAATCTTTAATATTTCTTTTTGTATTTCTATACGCTAACTTACCTAACATTTCCCACTTCACCTCCGAGCAAGGTTAATATATCCAGTATTTCATTGAAGAAATCTTTTCTGCTTTTTTCCCCTCTGAAAATTTCATTGAATATTTTACCGTCTTTCAAGAACAAAATACGTTCACAGAAAGACGCACTAAACGGGTCATGTGTTACCATTAAAATAGTAGCCTGCATTTTCTTGTTGATTTCAGACATTGTTTCCAGTAATAATCTGGAAGCTTTTGAGTCCAAAGCTCCCGTCGGTTCATCAGCTAAAATCAGTTTCGGTTCATTGATTAAGGCTCTAGCACAAGCACAACGCTGTTTTTGTCCGCCAGAAACTTCATAAGGAAATTTCGATAAAATATCACGAATACCCAATTTATCGGCGATAGCATGAACTCTTTTCTCAATATCAGTAGGGTTCTGTTTGTTGATAACCAATGATAAAGAAATGTTTTCTCCAATCGTTAAAGTATCTAAAAGGTTGAAATCTTGAAAAATGAACCCTAAATTTTCACGTCTGAAATCAGCAAAATCTTTATCCTTGATTTTGGTAATATCTTGATTATTGACTGTAATGTGTCCGCTGGTTACAGTATCAATCGTAGAGATACAGTTTAATAGGGTAGTCTTTCCAGAACCACTAGCTCCCATGATTGCGACAAATTCGCCCTTATCTACATACATAGAAATACCGTCTACTGCCTTTGTGATATTTCCAGAGTTACCCCCGTAGTATTTTTTTACTTGCTCTAAATTTAAAATGTGTTCCATTAAAAATCGCTCCTTTCTTCCTGCCACATTTATTTGTTTTGGAATACAATTAAATTATAGCAAGGGCAGTATTCAATTACACTTACAGTTTTGAAAGTAAACAGAGAGTAAAAGAGCCGTGATAATGCAGATCACAATTTTGTGAAGCATTTCCACGACCCTTTTATTATAATTTTGCCTTTGTCTTTTTCGTAATGATATAAATATATTCTTCTGGTGTAGGGCGTTTATTCCCAAAATACTTTTTGAAATTTGCCTGCACCTCTGGGTCGGTGCTATTCATAGCTTCATCAATCGTAGCTTCAATATCCGCCCGAACATCAGCCAATGATACACCGCCAGCTTTTGCACCAGCTTTCAATGCCTTTTTTATATCTCTTTTGTTCAGTCCTATCATATTCATACCTCAATTCTACTTTTTAAAGCTAATAAGTTTTCCATTGTATTTTACAATGATGAATATGATATAAAACACTCCTACAACAATCAAAATAAGACCTATGTAATAGCCTAATTCAGAATGAGAGATTAAATTGATAATCGGCATAACAAGAATACCAATACTAACCAGTAAAGTGCCTATTCCTATTTTTTTTGTAAACACCTTTTTATCTTTAGGGTCAAGTTGTGTATAATGATAACCATGTAATAAAGTAATATTCTCTTTTATACCTATTTGATAAGATGTAAAAAGTAAAAACAATCCTATAACTATTTCAACAATCAATTCCTCTAATTCCATAATCGTTCTCTCCTTTAATCAAAATAAAATAATTCTTCAAATTTTTTATCTAAAGCTATACAAAGCACTAATGCCAATTTTGCTGTTGGATTAAATTGTCCAGTTTCAATAGAACTAATTGTATTCCGAGAAACCCCGACTAGTTCAGCTAATTCTGTTTGTGATAATTTTTTTTCTTTTCGTACAGTTTTTAATCTGTTTCGCAAAATTAAATGTTCGTCCATTCTATAAACCTACCATTAAAAATTTATAAAAGTAATACCCCATAAATAGAAAAAAGAATAAAGCAATAACAAATTTGGATTTATTTTTTGAAATATGTGCTTCATAACCCATAGAGCCAAATGCCACAGACCCAATAATTGTCATTATGTCATAGTAAGGTTCTTTACAAACTGCTTTAATGAAAAGAATTAAAATGCAGATAAATAAAACAAACATTAAGCCAAAAGATTTCCCTTGAAGTTTAATATGTTTTTCGTATTCATCAAGATATAGATTCTCTTTTTTGTTTTGTGATAGTATTTTTTCTTTATCCATTATATAACGCTCCCTTCAAATAATACCAAGTACACTTGTCATTTATATTATAGCATTCGGTCATTACAAGTCAATATTTTTGCACAGTTTTCTTGTCGTTTTGTAAAAGCGTGCAAATCTGATAGGAAATGCACGCTATATCATTTATCCTACAATCTTCCAGTTACTATCCTTATGTAGCACAAGCTCATACTGCGATACCTGCGTCGCTTTTGTCTGATTATCAATGAATTTTACCGCAACCTTGACTTTCACATTGTCGCCGTCCTTTATAAAGATAGGGTTTACCAGTTCAGAATAAAGGTAGTCCCTGCCGATAGGTTCAATCACATTTCCAGCTACATAGTAGGCAAGCTCTTTTTCTGTGGCTGTTGGATAGAGCTTAAAGAATGTTTCCAGAAATGCGGTAGCGTCATTTACCGTATCAGCGTCCACGCTTGCGTCTGCTTCTGGTGTCTTAGGCTCATAGTCTGATTTTTCGATTGCTGGTGCAAGGGTAGGGTTCTGAACGATTACCATATCCCCGTCAGCGTCCACATGGACTTTTACAGTATAGGTTGCTTTCACATTGCTTGTCTGTTCTCCCTCTTTTATCTGCTGATCTACTTCGTAGGTAGCAGAAAAAGTGTCCGCTCCCGATTGCTCGATATGCCATACAATCACATCTGTAACCGTGGAGCTGGTCGGTATATCGGTTCTAATGGTGTCTACATTTAAGTCCTGCAATTCCTTTGTCAGATAACCGCTGATTGCCTGCGTCCTTGCTTCGATAGCTTCTTTGCTGTTATCCCATGTGTAATAGGACTTCGCAAAGTTTTTCACGAAATTTTCTATCCCGTTGGTGTCCTGCAAGCAAAGTTCAATGATTTCTTTTTCATGGGTGGTGTGCTGGTCGATAGCCGTAAAATTCTTATACACCCCAAAGCTCACGCTTGCGATAAGCACCACCCACAACGCAATCACGGTTTTCTTATGTGTGCCTACCTTGACAGTACGCACCTTTTTTTCTTTTGGTTCTTTGATAGTTTCTGTCTGTTTCTTATTCTTCTTAAACATATTTTTCAAGTCCTTTCTATTGTTTTACTCGTCCTGCACCGATTAAGTGCTGTTGCCAGTAACTACTACTTAGGTCTGCATATCCTATCGGGTCGCCTGCGTGGTACATCTGTGTCGGCGAAACAAGAATACCGACGTGTGTTACATACGAACCAGCGTTATAGGTGGAATGGAAAAACACCAAATCGCCTGCTTTTGCCTGCGAGAGTGGCAGATGTTGGGTTGCGTCATACTGTGCTTGTGCTGTTCTCGGTAAGGAGATACCAGCTTTTCCATAGCACCATTGCGTCAATCCCGAACAATCAAAGGAAGTATTCGGGTTACTGCCACCATACACATACTTCCAGCCTTGATATTTCAACGCTTCATTCATTACCTTTTGTGCCAGTTCTCCCGATACCTGCGGAACTGCTAAATACTGATTGACTACTTCCACATAGAACATATTTCCATAGCCATACCGCCAGCCCCCATTCTTAGCAACGGCTATCGGGTTGGTGTAGGTTACTTTCTTTCCACCCGATTTCTCACGGGCGAAGCTCTCTGCAAGATTAAAAGTGTGTTTTTTTCCTTTTCCTGCCACATATCCCACATAGCCACCGCCATAGTTATAAGACTGTATCGCTACATTCAAGTCGTCGATACCTTGATTTTTGCAGGAAGAAAGCAGGGACGCAAAATACTTACACCCCTGCTTGATTGAGCTTTCCGTATCTAAGGAATTAGGCGGTAAACCAAGACTTTCCGAACTCTGCATAACATCTTCTGCCGTACCGCCACTTTCTACTTGAATGATAGCAAGTAACACATTGACATACTCGGAGATACCGTTTTCTCTGGCGTATTTTTCTACCATAGGCTGATGTTTCAAGACTTCTGCGGATAAGTTCATACCCGTAATGCCAGAAGAAAAATTGCTGTTCTCGTCGTCGCTGTCCGCACTAATCAAGACACCAAAGAAAAGCACCAGAGAAAAGAGGATAGGAAACAGACTGCCAATGATAGCGATATGTTTCAGTTTCATTTTTTCTTCTGTCCCTTCTTCGTTACAAGGTTACGGGTTTTCTCTGTGGTCTGCTGGTTCTTCTGGACGCTCTGCGTCTGCTGAACCTTTGTCCTTCGGTCTTTGGTGTAATTCTGGCGTGTTTCCTGCGATACCACTTTTTCTACATTCTGCCTATGTACTGGCTGTGCCGACTGGGTCGCTTTCTTATCAGAAGCACCAGAAGATAACGGACGCTCTTTGATAACATTTGTCTTGACTGGCTCACTTGCTTTTGAAGTGGTCGCTGTGGCAGGACGTTTGACTTCCTGCATTTTTTCCGCACTCGGCTTTGAAGCTGTGGCTGGTCGCTCATGGGGACGGGTAGCTCCCGTTGTCGCTGATCCGTCAGCCTTTCGCTGTGCCTGCCTTGCTTCTTGTGCCTTTTGAAGCTCCATACGCTTGTCAGCGATATTCTGTCTATGCTTTTCCTGCTTTTCCAAACGTCCCGTCTGTCTGGACTGCTGTTCCTGCACCATGCCACGCTTGAAGTCGGACACGCTGGACTTTGCCTTTTCCTTTGCGGAATACACCGCATAAGCGGTCTGTGTCGGCATATCCTTGATATTCTCTTTGACAGCGTTTGCCTTGTCTTTCACTTTATTTTTCGTATCTAAGACAGCACCCACCTTTGAGCCTGCACGCTGTCCCATGCTGGAAGTGGTATTGCCCCGATTTTCTTTAGAAGCCGTATTTTTTCTTTCGGCTCTCTTGCCAGCAACGGCACTTCCAGCCACCGCACCAGCTACACCGCCCGAAATACCGCCAGCACTTACCGCCCTTGCAATACGGTGTTCCATACGCCTAGCCCGATGTCGCATAAACAGATACGGTCTGCGGAATATGCGTCGTCCCATGCTTTGACTGTCGCCAGCATTAAGTGAGAACATACTCATTAAGTCGCCCAGCTTCATGTAGATACCAGCGAAACATACTATCTGCAAGAACGCCACCATAAAGAATGGGTAGTCTGTGGAGATGTTATAAAACATACTGGAAATGCTGAACGCCACCGTTACAATGAGCGTTATTCCTGCCCGTGTCATTATGGTATTAAACACCCTCACGATTGCCTGCTTTGCCATGCTTTCATAGCTCGGTATCATGGAAAGTAAAAAACTGATAGGTAAAAACATTGCAAAGATAATAAAAAGTATCTGGCTGAACAACATCATGCCCGTAAGCAAGAATACAAATATCGTGATACCCAAGTTAAAGAACAAGAGGAAGAACACCATACCCAAACGGTTCACGACCTGCGGTATTGTCAGATTGTTATTGTCGTTGTCCTCGATTTCTGTTTTCACGACTTCCTCTCTGGTTTTCCCGTCCTCGTCCTCTGGACTTGCCGATACGAGAGCTTCTACACGGTCTGTCCCGATTTCTTCTGCGTTGCTGTTCCCGAATTGAAGCAAGAGCCACGGCTGTTCCACTTGAATAGAAAATAGGCTGTCCCGTATCAAGTCCACGCTGTCCTTACCCTCGCTGTCGGAGTTAGGGAGCATGATTTTTGTTCCCAAATCCAAAGAAGCGGTACTGATGTCTGATGAAAATTCATTTATCTTCTTGATATAGTCGGGAGCATAAGCAATAAATGAAGCGGACAGCACGAACACCACCACAAAGTTGATAACAGCGTGAAGTGCTTTGCTGGTTTCCCGTTTTATCAGTCCCGTATAAGCAACGTACATTCCCACCACTAAGATAATGAGAAGCAGGAAACCAACATAGAAGCCCGTAGAAGAAAAGCCGTTCTCGGTAACGCCTGCAAGGGTCTGTATGCTCTTTCCGATACTGTCTGCCATATCGTTAATAAAATCAAGTTTATAGGCTTCCTGCACCACATAGCCCGTGGCATTGCTTAAATAAAGGCTTATCGTCCAGACAAAGTTGGTAATGCAGTAAAGTCCGTACTGCACCGATTTTCCAATTCCGTCCAGCCAGTTCCACGGAAGCCACGACCAGCTATTATCCACATAAAAATCAAGCTGGTAGTTGGAAAGGGGATATTTTGAGTAAAGATTTTCTGCGTTTATGGTATCGTCCACAAGCCCCGTCGCATGAGCCACCGTCCCCAGAAGTGAAAGCAGGATAAGGGAGAGTGCCACCACGAACAGAGCCATTTTGAGAAAGTGGAAAATCTTCTTTTTTGTGAACGCACCTTTTATCCTTTCTTTCATCACTCCACCTCATTTCTCTGCACGGGCGGTCTGGTATCAAAGGCGTGTAGCAGTTCTTCAAAGACTGGGTGTATCTGCACCACACCGACACGCCCGTATAAGTCCTGCAATAAGCATTGTCCGTTCTCCAAATCACGCAAGCGTTTCTGGTTGTTCTCATCGTCCTTGTCGATACCGAAAAACTCTAAGGTCTGCTTTATCTCGTTTATATCCGTGCTTCTAAATGCAAACTTTAAGCCGATATTGTTTTTCAGACTTTCCTTTGACACGTCATAGGCAGACTGGGTAACGAAATAAACGCCTGCCTGCATAGCTCGCCCAGCACGAACCAGCTTATTTGATAAGGTTTCTCCTTGTGCCACATTTAAGAACGCCCACGCTTCGTCTAAATCGACAATCTTAAAAATGCTTCTGTCCGAATGGATAAAATCAAGGGCAAAGGTACTAATCACAATCAGCATAGACACAGACAACAATTCAATGGTCGTGTATTCTTCAAAAGTGGTATCTTTATCTGGCAGTACAAGGTCGGCTACTTGAATGATATTGAGCTGATTATCCAGACTGATAGCATTTTCTACCGTACCGTCTGAAAACAGCAGGTGTGCAAAGTCGTAGTCCGTGAAGCTGTCGATATGGTCTGCGATATTTCTTGATATGGGCGTATCTTCACGGCGTAGCTCGTCTATCACATGGAGCAAGCCCCGACTGTCGCTCTGGGTAACGGAGCGTACCGCCTTACGAAGTACGGGGAATTTTTCGCCGTCCCTAGAGGAAATACCCGTAAGGAATGTTAAGATGTCGATTGCCAGACTTTCAGCGTCTTTTACATTCTTCATAATCACAAACGGGTCAAGAAGCCCTGCATTGTCCTTATCGCTGGTAAGATTTACGATATTGATTTCATGTGCAATCTCTGGGAGCGTTTCTTTCCAGTTACCACGCTCACTTTTAGGGTCTAACAGAAGTGCTTGACCGCCAAACAGCACCGCATAATATACCAGAAGATTGTTACAGAACGATTTCCCACCGCCAAGCGAACCGACAAAAGCAGACGCTAAAGCGTTGGTAACTGTACCTTTTACGCCCTGCGAAGCTAAAGACGGTTGCAGGTACACATTTCTTCCCGTATCAACGGAATAGCCCATATAGATACCCGTAGTTTCCCCTAACTGCTGGGTAGCTCCAAAGCCCAGCCCAGCTAAAAAATCTGATTTTACATACTGCACATAGTCATTGATATATCGCTTGCTGGCTGGTAAAAATTCAGAATGAAGCCCCAGCATATCCCCAGCAGGACGCACCAGCTTTACATTGAGGTCGTCGTAAAAGTCCTTGACTTCATCACAACGGCGTTTCAGCTCGTCAAGATCGGGTGCAGACACCCGTATCACGTAGCTTAACTTATACATACTTTCTTTGCTCTGGTCTAAGTCTGTTTCCAGCTCGTCCACGCTGTCTAAAGCGTCCACCACATTTGAGCTGGTTTCACTTCCTGCTTGATAGGCGTGATTGTCAAGGTCTTTCAATTCCTTTTTCTTGTTGCGGACGGTTGTTAATGCTTTTCGGTTCTCCACGATTTCTACATTCATGCTCGTATCAACGGGGAATGTGAATTGCTGTTGCTGGAAATAGAAGATTTCAGACGACGGAAAATCAAGCTCTCCTACAATCGCATTGACGGTAAAATAGGACACATAGCTTTCCTTGTCCTCATGTTCCAATCGTAAATACCGCTGGCTTTCCTCAATCACACACCTTGTCGGACGGATAAGGTCGTAGTATTTTATCAGCGTTTCTTTGTTCAATTTTTTCTTTGGTAGCTGGTACTCATAATCTTCATAGGCGATACCGTCCCTGCCGTAAAGATGTTCCATGAGATACCCAAAATCATGGATTTCCAAGCGACGCACCTTAAAGCGACGGGAGATTTTATTTTCCAGTAACTTTTCCATTTTTATGTAACGGTTGATTTCATCATTCGGCATGGAAACAAAATCATTCATCAGCGTGTGGTTCACTTCATGGAGAAATTCCGTGAACGTCAGCCACGCCGATTTTTTGATGTTCTTCAGATTGAGCTGTTCTTCCGTAACCATGAGCTTAAAGCCAAGAAAAAAGCGGTAGTCCACTTGATTGTCCCCAATCATAGATACTAACGCTTCGGTCTGTTCGTCTATCTTCTGGCAGGCAACTTCCTTTAATTTTCCCGTTACCAGCTTCTTTGACTGCTCCTGCATACTTCGTATGGAGCTTTCTGTGGCAATCTGCAACGCATGAATTTTACCCTCACGGGACTGTGCGATAAGCTGTCGGAAACTGTCATGCACGATAAATTTCTGCTCTGCGGATAGGAAAGAATAGTTGTACGGTATCAGCTCATAGTAGGCGAACACCTCATTGTCCTTGTTCCAGACAAGGTTATTGTCAATATATTTTATCGGGAACATAGTTCACACTCCTTACTGCCGTGATTGTTTCATTCAATATCTGCTTATGCAGTTTTACGGCTTTTCCTGCATAAGTGATTTTAGGTCGCAGGGCATAGGTTATCTGTGATTTCAAAAAGCTGTACGGCTTCTTTCCGTCAAAGGTTTTCTGCGACATGAACCAAGTGAGAGCAACGGGAATACCAAAGTATTTGAGAAATGCTCCCTCAATCATGGAAAGTGGGGGAATATCCCCAAACAGAATGATGATAAATTCCGTAATCACAAACCATGTAATCTGTGTAAAAGTAACGGGAAAGGGTAAGTTAAAGTCATTGATTGCATACAAGACTTTTTCCACGTTCCAGATACCCGTGTAGCTTTTAATCTTTTTCAAGTTCTTTCAGCTCCTTTCAAAATAGAAAAGGACAGCCATTTTCAGACTGTCCCTTAAAGAGAAATACGCTGTCAGTAGCAACAATGCTTGTCGCTGATCTTCCAGCGTTAATATGGTATCTCGCACATACCTCGGCTTGTTTCAATAAAGCAACCGCCCATATCCAAATCTCGCCCGTAGGCTTCATAGTCAATGTAGTTCTGTAAGCTGGGTGGAATGTCCCCAAGTGCCTGCAATTCGTCTATGTAGTAGTAGGCAACATCTGTCATGGTTTCACAGTCGGGATAATAGTAAATATCGTCCTTATGTTCCACGACTTCTTCCAGCGTCCCGTAGTGGCTGATAAATTCGTCCAGACACTCTACGATATAGTCGGGAAGTTCCTCTATCATTTCATACATCTCATTGAGTTCTTCAATGGAAACATACTCGCCAATCGCAATGGGGAAGTTGTCGGTATCATGGATAGCGTATTCCTCATACTGTTCATTCAAGCCGATTTTTTCTTTCACATCTTCCTCGTCAATGGGGAACGTGAACCAAGCACCGACTAAATAGCCCTCATTGTATTTGCCAAGATTAGCAATGTAAACCGCCATATCATCAATCATAAGCACCACCTCATTTCCTACTCTGGCAGTTCAAAGATACCGTGTTCTGTTACTAAAAATTTCCCGTGTTCCTGCAAGTGAGAAGCGTAGGCTTCAAAGTCAAAGTAATATTCTTGACAGTCCTCGGATAAATGCTTAAATGTCGGGTCGTTCATCAGCTTTTGCCTTGCAACATCTATCATGCTTTTGCAGTCTGGATAAACAGTAATTACGTTCCTGCAAATATAAAGTGCTTCTAAATTTTCAAATACCGTAAGTAGTGATACATATTCTTCCTGCATATCACTTGAAAGCTGGCGGTACATAAAATCTAATTCGTTGAGCTGGTACACGCTTGTATGTTCGTGGACTTCATCAGCATAAGGCAACACCTTTTCGATAATACGGTAATCCCCACTTTCTGCACCGATACCTAACTTTTCTTCAAACTCGGCAACATCTATCGGCAGGTCGAACCAGTATGATATTGTTTCTTCGCCAGTTGTTCCTCTCGTTTCCACCAGCACCCTTGTTTCCTGCATTGTTCCTCACGTCCTTTCTGTTGTTTCATCACATCTTTTATGGTCTGGTACGACATACCAAACACATACTTTGAAAAATCTTCTAACTGTCTTTCTTCATAGTCGGCAGGGTTCAGTCGTTTCATTTCATGCCACACCTTACGCTTGTAAGAGGGCAGGTCGGAAATATAATCACAGCCGACTTTTGCCTGCATATCCTTAAAAATATCGTTCATTTCATCACTCCAATCTGATTTTAGGTAAGAAAAAAGCAGTCAATCCTAAGACTAACTGCTTTATGTATATGGATATAATTTGATTAAGTTTTAAAACCAGTTTGTTTTTTCATCTCTAAATTGAGGGTTATCGCTGTGTTGATATGGATTATAGTTATTCAGATTGCAACCATATTCTTTTAATGATTTGATTTTGTTATCTTCTGTCCATTCAATTAAGGAAATACCGTCAAATTCTTCAACGCTTCCCGTATTCATTTCATTTTTAAAATACCATTCTACGACAGTTTGATTTTCTTTATGAAAGAACTGTTTAATATCCCAAATAATGACTTTACCACGAGTATTCCATTCATTAAACCAATGTTTTACTGTTTTAAGATTTTCATATTTAGGACACCAGCTTTCCGTATAAACAACATCTTCTGTAAAAATTTTATCTATTCCTAAGTCTTGCTGTTTCAACCACATATCAAACCATAAACGAATAATTTTTTCTCTCTCATTCAAAATAGAACACCTCGATTACTTCTTTTTTCACATTATAGCACCCATACATCAGCCCCACAATAAAATTTTATGAACCGAGAATCTTATCGAACTGACCT
>OGGZ01002188.1_pt1 | contig 14012 bp, 9 predicted proteins | sample 1571371 | NCBI WGS metagenome assembly OGGZ01 (sample SAMEA2582025, study PRJEB24529) | metagenome | biome: Human gut stool | place: China | collected 2011
TGATGGATCAGATGGCCTCCAGCGTGGGCAACATTATCACCATCGACTTTGCCGACAAGGCAAACCCTGATGTGGAGCCGGTGCAGGTGGACTTTTCCAAGGCAGGTCTGGCACTGTGCATTCTGGACTCCGGTGCAGACCACGCCGACCTGACCGACGAGTACGCCGCCATCCCCAACGAGTGCCGCGCTGTGGCCGCTGTGTGCGGCGGCGAGGTGCTGCGGGACGTGCCCTTTGAGACTTTCCTTGCAAATATTCCGGCCTGCCGCAAGCAGTGCGGCGACCGCGCTGTGCTGCGCGCCTTCCACTTCTACGCCGACAACGACCGCGTGCCCCAGCAGGTAGCTGCCCTGCGCGAGGGCGACTTTGATGCCTTTTTGCAGATGGTGACCGCCTCCGGCGATAGCAGCTGGGAGTATCTGCAGAATGTCATCCCCGCCGGTTACAAGGAGCATCAGGAGGTGGCTGTGACCATCGCCGCTGCCAAGCATTATCTGGGCGGTAAGGGCGCTGTGCGCGTGCACGGCGGCGGTTTTGCCGGTACGGTGCAGGCCTTTGTGCCGGTGGAGATGCTGGCAGACTTTAAGGCCAACATGGAAAAGATCCTCGGCGCTGGCCGCTGCCATGTGCTGAACATCCGTCCCGAAGGGGGTGCTGTGCTGTGATATCCACTGCCATCCAGCAGCTCGTGAACTACGGGCTGGACACCGGGCTGATCCTGCCCGATGACGAGATCTATATCCGCAACCAGCTGCTGATGACCATGCAGCTGGACGACTTTACCGCCCCGGAGGGCGAGGTATGCTACACCGATCTGGAAAGCATCCTCAAGACCCTTGTGGACGATGCCGTCGCCCGCGGCGTGTGCGAGGACAACTCCACCGCACGCGATCTGTTTGACACCAAGCTGATGGGCGTGCTGACCCCGCGCCCCAGCATCGTGCGCGCAAACTTTGAGGAGCGGTACGAGAACGAGGGCCCGCAGGCCGCCACCGACTGGTTCTACAAGTTCAGTCAGGACACCGACTACATCCGCCGCTACCGCATCAAGCGTGACTTGAAGTGGGTCACCAAAACCGCGTACGGCGATTTGGATATCACCATCAACCTGTCCAAGCCGGAAAAGGACCCAAAGGCCATTGCCGCCGCAAAGCTTGCGCCCCAGAGCGCTTACCCCAAGTGCCAGCTGTGCGCGGAGAACGAGGGCTACGCAGGCCGCATGAACCACCCCGCGCGCGAAAATCACCGCATCATCCCGCTGACCATCAACGACAGCGCGTGGAATTTGCAGTACAGCCCCTACGTTTACTATAACGAGCACTGCATCGTGTTCAATAGCCAGCACACCCCTATGAAGATAGAGCGGGCGACCTTCCGCAAGCTGCTGGATTTTGTGGGTCTGTTCCCCCACTACTTTGTGGGCAGCAACGCCGACCTGCCCATCGTGGGCGGCAGCATCCTGAGCCACGACCACTTTCAGGGCGGCCATTATGAGTTTGCCATGGCCAAAGCTCCTATTGAAAAACCTTGGGTGTTCCCCGGCTTTGAGGACGTGGAAGCCGGTATCGTGCACTGGCCTATGAGCTGCATCCGTCTGACCTGCGCGGACGATGCACGCCTTGTAGAACTGGCCGATAAGCTGCTGACTGCATGGCGCGGCTACACCGATGAGAGCTGCTTTATCTTTTCTGAAACCGACGGCGAGCCCCACAACACCATCACGCCCATCGCCCGGATGCGGGACGGCAAGTATCAGCTGGATCTGGTGCTGCGCAATAACATCACCACCCCGGAGCATCCGCTGGGTGTGTACCATCCCCATGCAAAGCTGCACCACATCAAAAAGGAGAACATCGGCCTCATCGAGGTTATGGGTCTGGCTGTGCTGCCCAGCCGCCTGAAGCAGGAGCTGTTCGACCTTGCTGATGTGCTGGTGGCGCACCTGCCCACCGCAGAATACCCCGAAAGCCTGCAAAAGCACGCCGCGTGGGCGGAGGAGATCCTTGCAAAGCACCCGGAGCTGAACGCCGACAATGTGCACCTGATCCTGCAGGACGAGGTGGGCCATGTGTTCGCACAGGTGCTGGCCGATGCCGGTGTGTACAAGCTGGATGAAGCAGGCCGCGCCGGTTTTGTCCGCTTCCTTGAAAGCGTAAAATAACAATAATTTTGACCCGCCGATAGCTCTCTGTCGGCGGGTCTTGTTGAAGCAGCCATGTTGGAGGTTTCGCTTATGCAATATACTTTGGAAGTTTGCGTAGACAGCACCGCCAGCGCACTGGCGGCAAAATGCGGCGGCGCTGACCGGCTGGAGCTGTGTGCCGACCTGATCATCGGCGGCACCACTCCTTCCCCTGCCCTGCTGCGTCAGGTCAAGGCTGAGACCGGTCTGCCGGTGCGGGCGCTGCTGCGTCCCCGTTTTGGTGATTTTTGCTACGACCGCTACGAGCTGGCACAGATGGCCGAGTGTGCCGCCGAGCTGGTCGCTGCCGGTGCAGACGGCATCGTGACCGGCGTACTGACCCCGGCGGGCGCGCTGGACTTAGACGCCCTGCGCCCCATCTACGCCGCAGCCCGGCAGGCGGCAGAAAAAGCACACCGCACCGTGGACTGCACCCTGCACCGCGCCTTTGATGTCTGCTGCGACCCCTTTGCCGCGCTGGAAGCCGCAAAGCAGCTGGGGCTTGCCACCATCCTGACCAGCGGACAGGCCGCAAGCGCCCCGCAGGGTGCTGCCCTGCTGCGGCAGCTGGTGGAAGCTGCCGGGCAGGAAGTGGAGATATTGGTGGGCGCAGGCGTATCTGCCGCCAACATCCCCGCCCTTGCCGCCCAGACCGGTGCCCGGGCATTCCACCTTTCCGGCAAGCAGGTGCTGGATAGTCGCATGACCTTCCGGCGGGAGGGCGTGCCCATGGGTCTGCCAGGCTTTTCCGAGTTTGAGATCTGGCAGACCAGCGAAGCAAACATCCGCGCCGCCCGCACCGCATTGGATGCGCTGTAACGGGCAAATAGAGTTTTTATACCCTGTCCCGGTGTAATTGAGAAAGGATTGGTCTGCCCGCAGTGCCGCTGTTTCCGTAGGAAACAGGCACTGCATTCTGCCGTTTCCCATTACGCCCTCTCCCGTGAAAATGCAAAAACGGGCAGCCCGCAGGCTGCCCGTTTTTGCTCTATTCAAATGATTTTTCCGCTGAATATGCCCAGCAACGACGACGACCGCCGCCAGCGGCGGAAACAGGGAGGAGTTGTTGGGGCAGCGGCCAGCAAGACGCAAGTGCCGCTCAAGGCACGATGCGGATGCTGGGTGCCGCAACCCGATAGCGGCGCGCATTCTAAATTGTCCCGTCTGCCGCCGCAAGTAAAAATTGCATCCGGCGGCAAAAAGGATTATACTATAAAAAATGTCTGCGGTGCACAGGCCGCAGGGGCAGAGGAGATGAAGCATGAAACGACGGGACTTTTGTAAGGGTCTTGCGGTGACCCTTGCGGCGGGGGCACTGGCTCCCGGAGCGGCGCTGCCGCAGGCCGGGGCGGCTACGGCGCTGGTCGGCCGCGCCGTGCCGGACGACTACTATACCCTGTGGTACCGCAGCGACCGCTGCAGCGCTGACCTGCGGCACGATTACTATTACAGCGACAGCCTGTTCGACCACGCCGCCACAGAGTACGACGATAAGCTGGCACTGGCCACCTTGGGCATGGCTGCGGCTGCGGACAGCTCGTGGGAGAGCGACCAGCGCTATTGGATGACGGGCGAGGTCGGCCGTGCCGACCATATCCGGGATGCCTTTGCAAAGCTGGGCTTTGCCGAGGTGCAGCTGTTCAACTATACCCACAGCCTGAACGATGCCCCGGACACGGTGGCCTGTGCCGTTGCCCGCAAAACACTGGTGCGCGGCGGCAGACAGGTGACCATCATCGGGGCGTTCGCGCGCGGCTCCGGTTATGGAGCCGAGTGGTCCGGCAACCTTCATGCAGGCTCCGGCAGCGCCCACACGGGTTTTGTAGCAGCGGCGCGGCAGCTGACTGAAAAAATACGCGGATATGTTCAGGCATCGGCCAAGCGCCAGCCGCTGGGCACCCTGAAGCTCTGGATGGGCGGCTACAGCCGTGCCGGCGGCGTAACGAATTTAGTGGCGGCGCGTCTGCCCGCCGTGCTGCCGCAGCTGGAAAAGAAAAACACCTTCATCTATACCTTTGCCGCCCCGGCTGCGCTGGCGGCGGCAGACTGCCCCGAGCTGCAGCAGGACTTTGACAACAACCATACGGCAAGCGGCAGTCTGAAAAAGAACTGGAGCGTCAGCAACATCTTCAACATCATCTCCAGCGGAGATGTGGTCCCCCGGGTGCTGCCCGCAGAGTGGGGCTTCTACCGCAACGGCAACGACCGTTTTCTGCCCGCTACAGTTGTCCCGGAGGAACTGCAGGCGCTGAACGACCGCAGCGCAGGGATGGAGGGCGCACCGCTGGATTTCGGGCGGCTGGCCGTCACCGAGGAGACCGATGCCGTGCTGCAGTCCATGATGACCCTGTTCGGCAGCCGTCAGACCTATCACGAGGACTACGAGGATGCCATGCGCTGTATACTGCAATGCGTGACCACCCGCTCGGAAGCAGAGGTGACCCGGGGCGTCATTCTGGACGATGCTGCCGTGGTGGCGCAGCTGCGCAGCATGGAGCCCATGCAGCAGTTCCCGCAGGAAAAGGTGGAGCGCTGTGTGCAGGCGGCCTCTGCCCTGAGCCGCCCGCTGCTGGAAAAGCTGGGCAATACAGTGCCGCTGCAGGCACAGCAGATCGTGATCCCCATGCTGGCAGTCGGTCTGTGCTTTGAATTGGACCCGGAGACGCTGCAGCTGGTGTCAGACTTTGTATTGTCCACCATCACGGTAAAGGGGCAGCTGAGCGGCATCCTGAAAACAGTGCTGTGTCACTTTTTGGAAACCTACATTACTCTGCTGGAATACTATGACCCTGCCGACCACGGCATGGAGCCCTATACCCGGCAGGAAGAGCTATAAGCAAAAGGCCGCTGCGCAGACATCGCGCAGCGGCCTTGGCTTTTTACAGATAAGATCAGAACTTGAACAGGTTCAGCCCGGTAACGGGGTCGTACTGGCGGTCTACTGTGCCGTCCAGAACATCCACCACCATCTCACAGGTGGCGCTGACCACCGCCCGGTTCAGATGTCCGCCGAACACCTCGCCCTTGTCGTTGCCGGCGCTCATGTGCAGGTGGGTGTAGAATGCGCCGTTCATGGTGTTGATGGTGCCGGTCAGGGACACGATCTCAAAACTGCCGCTGAAGGTGTTGGCGTAGTATTTCTTCTCCGCTACATTATATACGCCCACCGTAAAGCTGTTGGTGGCGCCCAGCGCCTGCACGGCGGCAAGGCGGATGTTTTCCTTCAGGGCAAGCTCTTTGACCTGTTCAAGGATCTCTTCGTCCTTGTCGATGCGTACAATGATCTTATTGCCAAAACGTTTGTATTCCATGGAAAAGCATCTCCTTTATGTGGCTTTTTTGTGCGCTGCCCTTTGCCGGGAGCGCGTGCGGCAAACGGGAATTTACAGGGTATGAATGATATGAGAAGCAAGTTCTGCATTTTCTTTATCCACAAAAATCTCCGTAATATACCGGGGCTTTATTCCAAAAGTCCCGATTTGTGCCTGCATCCGTGTCGCGTCAAAAACACTTCGCTGATTAGCATCCTTGGTTTTGCACCAACATTTGATACCAGCCTCCGTCAAAGCATCTGTAATGCGATGACAATAAGCTGAATCCGAAACAGTTGCCACCCGTGACTTGAAGAATTGCTCGAGCATGGTAAACCTCCTATGCAAAAAAATGAGCAACGGCTATTTGATGAATCAACGTAGCAGTGCGACTTGAAAATCCCTATTTGCTGAACTAAGCCGAGTATACCACACCCGCCAAGGAAAGAACACCCCGATAGCGTAAAATTTGCAGGTGGAAACTTGTCGGGGCGGGGACTTGGCAAACCCGGCGTGATTGCGCTATAATAGAGCCGTAACAGTTCCACAAAGGTGTGGTAAGGGAGGTGCGGTCATGATCCGGGTGGCAGTCGTAGAGGATGACGCGGAGGTGCAGGGGGTATTGCAGGAGTACATCCGGCGGTATACCCGGCAGTACGGGACAGAATTTGAGGTATCGGTCTTTGCGGACGGGGTGGACATTCTGGACAATTACCGCGCCGTCTACGATATTATTTTTCTGGATGTGGAGATGAAGCATCTGGACGGCATGACCACGGCAGAGCGCATCCGGCAGATGGATGCAGACGTCATCCTGATTTTCATCACCAATATGGCGCAGTATGCCATCCGGGGCTACTCGGTGGGGGCACTGGACTATGTGCTGAAACCGGTGCCCTACTTTGCCTTTTCACAGCAGCTGCTCAAGGCCGTTTCCCGGCTGGAAAAGCGGGTAAAGCACTACCTGACCGTGCCGGTGGAGGGCGGGCTGCGGCGGCTGGACACTGCGAGCATCTATTACTTGGAAAGCGAGGGTCACCGGGTGAACTTTTACACCGATGAGGGCGATTTTTCTGCCCCCGGTGCGCTCAAGACCTTTGAGGAAAAGCTGGCGGACTGCCCCTTTGCCCGGTGTAACAGCGGCTACCTTGTCAATCTGGCACAGGTGCGGGAGCTGCGGCAGAGCACCGTACAGGTGGGCCCCTGCGAGCTGCAGGTCAGCCGCCCCAAGCGCAAGGCTTTTCTTGCCGCACTGACCGACTACATCGGAGGTGAAGGCTCATGACCGTGCTGCCGGATATCCCCCGGCTGTACACTGCCCTTGCCGAGGGTCTGGCGGTGCTGCTGGTCACACCGGCACTTGCGCCCCGCTTTTCCAAGGAAGTTACCGTGGGCATCACCCTGCTGTGGGCGGCGGTGCTGTCGGCCTTTCTGGGGCTGACCGGCAACGTGCCCGGCGGGTTCTGGATCCCCTGCATGGTAACGGCCATCGGTTTTTCCTACCTATATCTATGGGGTATGTGGAGCATCACCCTGCTGGAAGCCGGGTATCACTGTGCCCGGGCGTTTATTCTGGCAGAGCTTGCCGCCAGCGTGGAGTGGCAGCTGCACTGCGCCCTCTGGCCCGCCCGCAGCGCATGGGAGCCGCTGTCTTTGCTGCTGCTGGCGCTGGTGTACGGGGCGCTGTTCGGGGGGATGTGCTATTGGCTGCACATCAGCCCCCAGCCCGCCGGGCATCTGCAGATCAGCGGCAGCGCCGCCCTGACGGCGGTCATGCTGGCGCTGACCGCCTTTGCGGTGAGCAATCTTGGCTTTTTGCCGGGCAGCGAGATCAATATGAGCATTTTTTCCATCCGCACCCTGGTGGATTTTTCCGGCGTGTTGATCCTGACCGTGCAGCACGAGCAGCTGCGGGAGAACGCTTTGCACAGCGAGCTTGCCGCCATGGACGAGGTGCTGCACCGCCAGTACGAGCAGTACAAGCGCAGTAAAGAGGGGATCAACCTTATCAACCGGCGGTATCATGAGCTGAAAGTCCAGCTTGCCCGAATCCGGGAGGAGCAGGACCAGACCAAGCAGAACGCCGCCATTGCCGCCATGGAGCAGAATATCCGCCAGTATGAGGCCGAGAACAAGACCGGCAACCCGGTGCTGGATACCATCCTTACCGCCAAGACGATGGAGTGCCAGCAGGAGAATATCACCATCACCAGCGTGGCGGACGGCAGGATGCTGGGCTTTCTCACCATCCGGGAGCTGTGCACCATCGTGGGTGTGGCGCTGGACAACGCCATTGCCGCCGTCCGCGCCGAGCCGGACCCCGAAAAGCGGCTCATCAAGGTGGCGGTGTACAGTCAGGGTGGCTTTGCCATGCTGCGCTTCGAGCACTATACAGAGACTGCCCCGGCACTGGATGCGGACGGTCTGCCGCAGGGGACCGACCTGAAAAGCGTCCGCACCACCATCGGGCAGCACGGCGGCAGCATGACGCTGCACTGGGAAAACAACTGGTGCACCCTGCGGATCCTGTTCCCGCTGCCCCAAAAGCAATAATATTCTTACGGCAGGCATCCCCTGCCGTTTTTTGTTTGGCGGAATGCACAAGATTCCCCTTTTTAAGTTGTGGATAAGCACAATAAAAAGGGCGGCGTTTCTGAAACTTTTTGCAGATTGTGCTTCAGAAGCAACAGATTATGCAGAAAACGTCCCACCGGGCGGCGGGCGTGCTACAATACATCCAATGAAAGAACGGACGCGTTCTGGACAGCAGGCATCGGCCCGGGCCGGTGTAGGAAAAAGACAAGGAGAAATCGAGTTATGGCACAGAAAAAGAAAGGCGGCAAGATGGTCGGTAAGATCGTCAAAACCGCTGTTTCCGGTGTATTGTGTATCGCGCTGGCTGGTGGCATTGTCGCGGCCAACGTGCTGATCCCGCCCAACGCAAGCAGTGTGCAGAGCATCCTGGGGCTGAAGAGCGGCGGCATCGACAACAGCAAGGCAAAGACCGAAGGCATCAACATGGAGTACAGCAAGCCCGGTTTTGACACAGAGGCTGCGCTGGTTGAGGATGAGATCGCTCTGAATAAGCAGATCGCCGCTGAAGGCATCGTCCTGTTGAAGAACGATGCAGGAAAGATGCCGTACAGCACGGATACCACCTTCAGCTTTGTCAGCCATTCTGCTGTCAGCTACATTGGCGGCAATAAGGTCGATATGAAAACGGCCTTTGAAGATGCCGGGTTCGGTGTCAACGAGGACCTCTGGAAATTCTATTCCGAAGGCAACGGCAAGGATTACGGTCTGGGTGTCGGCTCGGTCTCTTACGGTGATGACGAGGACTTCTCCATCAACGAGTGCCCGCTGTCCGTCATGCAGGCAGAGCCGGGTCTGACCGATTCCATGCAGGGCACGGTGCCGGTCTTTGTGTTCAGCCGTGTGGCGGGCGAAGGCCGTGATATGCCCCGCTCCATGTACAACCACACCGATGTGGAAGAGGACAAGACCAAGACTTATCTGGAGCCGGATTCTACCGAGCTGGAGATCCTGCAGTATCTGAACGATAACTTTGACGATGTCGTGCTGCTGCTCAACTCCAGTGCAGCGGTCGATCTGAGCTGGGTCGAAAACTATCCCAATATCCACACCGTCATTTCGGCTCCCGCTATGGGTGATTACGGTCTGTGCTCTCTGGCAGAGATCTTCTCCGGCAAGGTGAATCCCTCCGGCCGCACCGTGGACACCTACGAGGTGGATGCCATGAACAGCCCTGCTGCTCAGAACTTTGGCGACTTTGCCTACTATGACGAGGACGGTAACCTGACCAAGTACAACTACGTCAGCTACAAAGAGGGCATCTATGTTGGCTACCGCTACTACGAGACCCGCTACGAGGACAAGGTGCTGGGCCAGGGCAATGCCGGTGATTACAACTATGCGGATGCTGTGATGTATCCCTTTGGATACGGCCTGTCCTACACAGATTTCGAGTGGTCTGATTACGATACCAGCTGGGATGGCGATACCTGCACTGTGACCGTCAAGGTCACCAATACGGGTGATGTGGCCGGCAAGGATGTCGTACAGGTCTATGCACAGAGCCCCTATACCGATTACGACAAGGCAAACAAGGTGGAGAAAGCTGCTGTGGAGCTGGTGGGCTATGCCAAAACTGCAGAACTGGCTCCCGGTGCAAGCGAAACGGTGAAGATTACCTTTGATCAGGAGCAGCTGAAGTCTTACGACTACGTCAATGCCAAGACCTACATTCTGGACGCAGGTGATTACTATATCACTGCGGCTAAAAACGCACACGAAGCGGTCAACAACATCCTCTCTGCCAAGGGCAAGACCGTGGCAGACGGCATGACCGCCGACGGCGACACTGCTTTTGTTGCAACCTACACCCCGGAAAACGGCACCGTGGATACCACGACCTATAAGAACGACACCACCACCGGCGTGGAGATCACCAATCAGCTCGACCATGCAAACGGCGGCTTCCAGTATCTGTCCCGCAACGACTGGACCGGCACTTGGCCGACCGTTGACGGCGAAGTCAGCGACCAGATCAGCACTTGGGGCAACCCCATCAACGGCACCGATGCAAAAGGCAACCCCGCTTCCTATACTTACTATAAGACCATCAGCAGCGAGGATCTGGCAAAGCTGGATTCTTTTGATTCCCTGAACCCCACCGACTTCTCCACTCTGACCGATGAGATCGTTTATGGCAAGGACAACGGCCTGGGTCTGATCGATATGCGCGGTCTGGATTACGATGATGAAAAGTGGGATGAACTGCTCGACCAGCTGACCCCCAGTGATTATCAGACCCTGATCACGCAGTCCGGCTACGGCACTGCCGCGATCAAGTCGGTGGATAAGCCCTCCACGACCGACCGAGATACTGCCACCGGCCTGATCGACTACGGTTTCGATGCAAGCGGCAACTTCTACTTCAAGGGCAACATCACGCACTGCGGCGTGATCGTTCTGGCACAGACCTACAACGATGATCTGGCCTACCATTATGGCGAAAACATCGGCGATGAATCCTACTATCTGGGCGTTGATGGCTGGTATGCACCTGCTGTCAATATGCACCGCACGGCATTCTCCGGCCGCAACAGCGAGTATTACTCCGAGGATCCGTTCATCGGCGGTCACATTGCTTCCCTCGAGTGTGAGGGTGTCGCCTCCCGCGGTATGTATGTCTTTGTCAAGCACTACGCCATCAACGATCAGGAGGACCACCGCGGCGACCGTGAAGGCCAGTACAGCATTGCGACCTTCCTGAACGAGCAGGCGGCCCGCGAGATCTACCTCAAGCCCTTTGAGATGTGCGTCAAGTCTGATAAGGTCGAGATGAACTATGCAAAGGACAACGGCGACGGCACTTACAGCAATGCCACCACCGAGATCCCGTCCGTCACCGGCATCATGACCTCCTTCAACCGCGTTGGCTATACCTGGGCCGGCGGCAACTACAACATGATCACCGGCCTGCTGCGCAACGAGTGGGGCTTCCACGGCTTCATTATCACCGATAATGCAAATACCGGCGTGTTCATGGATGCGGGTCAGATGATCCGGGCTGGTGCAGATGGAAAGCTGACGAACCTGCCTTCCGGCGCACGGTACACCTTTAACAAGGATGACGTTGCAGACTACCACTACGGTCGTGAAGCAATCCATAACATTCTGTACACCATTGCAAACTCCAAAACGATGAACGGCGGTATGCCGGGCAGCCGCTATCTGGCAAAGGTCGAGCCTTACCAGAAGGTCATCTACGCAGTGGATGGTGTCTGCGGCGGTCTGATCGTGGTTCTGGTCGTTCTGACGATCCTCCGCTTCCGCAAAAAGAAAGAGAACGTAAAAACCGTCTGATTAACACATAGGAACAGAAGGGGCGGCGGGCAAACGCCCGCCCCCTTTTTTGATTGTCAGGAGAGACCCATGAAACACACAGATATCATCAACAGCCTGGATCTGGAACAAAAATGCGCCCTGCTGAGCGGCGGCACGGTGTTCACCACCCGGGCGCTGCCGGGCAAGGGCATCCCGGCCATTACCCTGTCGGACGGCCCCAACGGCGTGCGCAAGCAGGCGGGCGCGGCTGACCATCTGGGCCTGAACCCCAGTGTGCCTGCCACCTGCTTCCCCACCTCGGCTACCGTTGCCAACAGCTGGGACCCGGAGCTGGGCGAGGCTGTGGGCGCAGCCATGGGCGAAGAAGCAGCGGCACAGGGCGTGTCGGTGCTGCTGGGCCCCGGCCTGAACATCAAGCGCAGCCCCCTGTGCGGCCGCAACTTCGAGTATTTCTCGGAGGACCCCTACCTTGCCGGTAAGATGGCTGCGGCCTACGTCCGCGGCATCCAGAAAAACGGCATTGCCGCCTGTCCCAAGCACTTTGCGGTGAACAGTCAGGAGCTGCGCCGCATGGCCTCGGATTCCATCGTGGACGAGCGCACCCTGCGGGAAATTTACCTGACCGGCTTCGAGATGGTGGTCAAGGAAGCGCAGCCTAAGACCATCATGTCCGCCTATAACCTTGTCAACGGCACCTACGCCAACGAGAACACCCACCTGCTCATGGATATCCTGCGCGGGGACTGGGGCTTTGACGGCGCGGTGGTCACCGACTGGGGCGGCAGCAACGACCACGCCCTTGGCGTAAAGAACGGATCTACGCTGGAAATGCCCGCCCCCGGCGGGGACGCCGTCCGGGAACTGATGAAAGCGGTGCAGACCGGCAAGATCACCGAAGCGGACGTGGACGCCCGGCTGGACGAACTGCTGGAGCTGGTGTTCACCACCAAGGCGGCGGTGGACGCCGCACCCGGCAAGTTCGATGCCGACGCCCACCACGCACTGGCACGCCGGGCTGCTGCCCAGAGCATCGTGCTGCTGAAGAACGAAAACGGCCTGCTGCCCCTTGCAAAGGGGGAGAAGGTGGCGGTCATCGGCGACTTTGCCCAGACGCCCCGCTATCAGGGCGCAGGCTCCAGCGCCGTCAACTCCATCAAGGTGGATTCCTTTCTGGAATGCCTTGCCGAGAGCGGCCTGAACAGCGTCGGCTACGCCAAGGGCTTTGACCGGCAGGGCAAGCCCGACGAGGCGCTGAAAGCCGAGGCGGTGCAGCTGGCAAAGAACGCCAATGTGGTGCTGCTGTGCATGGGTCTGGACGAGATCAAAGAGAGCGAGGGCATCGACCGCGCCGACATGAAGCTGGCAGAGAACCAGCTGGAACTGCTGTCCGCTGTGGCGGCGGCAAACCCCAACGTGGTGGTGCTGCTGAGTGCAGGCTCCTCGCTGGAAAGCGGTTGGGCCAAGGACTGCAAGGCGCTGGTCTACGGCTGCCTGGGCGGTCAGGCCGGTGCGGGCGCACTGGTCGAGGTGCTGACCGGTGCGCAGAACCCCTGCGGCAAGCTGGCGGAGACTTGGGCACGCAGCTACGCCGACACCCCCGCAAAGGCGCATTTCGGCGGCAACGGCCCCACCGTGGAGTACCGCGAGGGCCTGTATGTGGGCTACCGCTACTACGACACTGCCGGTGTGCCCACCGCCTTCCCCTTCGGCTACGGCCTGAGCTATACCAGCTTTGCGTACAGTGACCTGAAAGCAGACGAAAACGGCGTGACCCTGACTGTCACCAACACCGGCAGCTGTGCAGGTGCCGAGGTGGTGCAGCTTTATGTGGCAAAGCCGGATGCAACGATTTTCCGCCCCGTCAAGGAGCTGAAGGGCTTTACCAAGGTGCAGCTGGAAGCCGGAGAGAGCAAGACCGTCACCATCCCGCTGGATGATAAGGCGTTCCGCTACTGGAACGTTGTCACCGACCGCTGGGAGGTGGAAGGCGGCAGCTATCAGCTGCTGGTGGGCGCTTCCAGCGCCGATATCCGTCTGACTGCCGCCGTCACGGTGGCGGGCACCGGCGCACCCGACCCCTACGCGGGTAAAAATCTGGAGCATTACCGCACTGCGCAGGTGCAGAACGTGCCAGACGCGGAGTTTGAAGCGCTGCTGGGCCATGCCATCCCGGAGAACAAGGTACACATCGACCGCAACATGACGCTGGGCGAGATGGGACACGGACGCAGCCCCATCGGCTGGCTGGCGGCTGCCGTGCTGGGCACCCTGCTGCGCCGCAGCATCAAAAAGGGCAAGCCTGACCTGAACATCCTGTTCCAGTACAATATGCCCCTGCGGGCGCTGGCCAAAATGACCAACGGCGCTATCAGCATGGGCATGGTGGACGGCATCGTGATGGAGCTGCAGGGCTTCTGGATCATCGGCCTTGTGCGGGTGATCGTGGAGGCTGTGAAGAACATCGTGCTGAACAGCCGCATGGAAGAGCGCTTGAAAAACAGCTGAAAGGAAGCAGGCTATGAATTTCTGGAATAACTTCGCGGCAAAGCACCCCGCCGCTGCCAAGTGGGTGCGCGAGGGCGGCCTGTTCGTCATCGTGTCCAACCTCATCACCGTGTTCAAGTACCTGCTGCTGCAATTTCTGCCCA
>OGGZ01002192.1_pt1 | contig 13988 bp, 9 predicted proteins | sample 1571371 | NCBI WGS metagenome assembly OGGZ01 (sample SAMEA2582025, study PRJEB24529) | metagenome | biome: Human gut stool | place: China | collected 2011
TCCCTCCATGTGGAATCTGCAGTCAGCAGAAAATTAGTTTAATGTAGCGAGTGTAGCACCCGGCTCTACGGAATCACCAACAGCAACGTTGATTGTTGCAACAGTGCCGTCCTGCGGAGCAACGATCTCGTTCTCCATCTTCATAGCTTCAAGGATCAGGAGAACCTGACCTCTCTTAACAGCCTGACCTGCAGATGCCTTAACGCCAAGGATCTTACCCGGCATCGGAGCTGTAACTGCTACTGCGCCTGCTGCGCCAGCCGGAGCTGCCGGAGCTGCTGCCGGTGCCGGAGCTGCCTTCGGTGCTGTTGCCGGTGCTGCCTTCGGTGCCGGTGCTGCTGCCTTCGGTGCGGAAGCTGCGCCTGTGAAGCCCTCTTCTACTGTTACTTCATATACATTACCGTTTACTGTGATTGTATAATTTTTCATTGTGATTTCCTCCTGATAATATTAATTCCAGTTTCTGTTAGAAACACGTTTGATGGAGCGGACTACAAGTCCGTTGTCAACAGTCTCTTTTCCCTCGTAAGCTGCAATCGCTGCTGTAATCACGGAAACGAGCTCTGTGTCGTCGGTGAGGTTCTCCTCCTCAGCCGGTGCTGCTGCCGGTGCCGGAGCCGGAGCTGCCGGTGCTGCCTGCGGTGCTGCCGCCGATGCCGGTGCTGCTGCAGCCTTCTTTGCCTTCATCTTTGCCTCAAATACGTTGATGTATTTGAACATGCTGATCAGCCAGCTGATGAAGATCAGGACTGCGAATACAACGCCCATACCCATTAAGGTATTCATTCCGGCTTTCGCCATCTTCTCGCCTGTTGTGTAAACCGGAGAGAAGGAAATTGTCTCAACCTTGTTGAGGTCCTCGTCTGCGATCAGAGTGAATTCCATCGCTCTCTTCTCGTAAACAGTGTTCATTCTTGCGACATAGCCGTCATCACTTGTTGTAACGACTGCTGTCTCGCTGGAAACGAACGCGCCGAGGTCATCCTTTACGGAATCCCAGGATTTTAACGCATTCTCCATAACAGTATCTTTGTTCTTTACGCTTGTTGCAAGGGCCTGTTCGATGGAAGCGTCATCCATCTGGTTGAACAGATCCAGGTACTGCTGGGAGCCGGACTGCATCGCCATTTCGATCTGCGGATCGATCGTTTCAGCGGTGTCAGCGGCTGCAGAGCATCCTGCAAGCGCGAAGAGACAAACTGCCATGCAGAGTGCAAGCCAGATTCTTCTAATTCTCTGTTTCATATTTCAGCCACCTCATATTAGATCGTTCCGTGCTTTTTGGACGGACGATCCTCTCTTTTTGTGAACAGCATCTCAAATGCAGCAGCTACACGCTGTCTTGTCTCGGAAGCCTCGATGATATCGTCTACATATCCTCTCTTTGCTGCCGCAAGTGCGCTTGCCTGCATCTCATTATACTGTGCTGCTTTTTCATTGATCAGGGCTGCCGCATTGTCAGCCTTTGTGATCTCGTCAGCATACATGATCTTCACAGCCGGTACTGCTTCCATGACACCGATCTTCGCGTTCTTCCATGCGTATACAATGTCAGAACCGATGGACTTGCTGTTCATGGTAAGACCTGCTGTTCCGTTTGCCTTGCCGACAACGACAGTTACCTTCGGAACGTCAGCGTTTGCGAATGCGTAGGTCAGGCGTGCTGCCGCCTTCGCGATCTTCTTCTCGTTGCATTTGCAGTTCTTGTAACCATCTACATTGACGAGTGTAAGTACCGGGATCTCGAAAGCGTTGCAGAAGTTTACAAATGCTGCTGCTTTCTCACATCCTGCTGCGGTAAGGGCTGCGTCATAAGTAGCAGTCTTCTCGCCGTCTGTATAAACTTCGCTGCGATTTGCAACACAGCCAACGGTAGCTCCGTTTAAGCGGATAAATGCCGTTACCATCTCCGGTGCGTAGTCCTTCTTCATTTCCATGTAGAAGCTGTCATCAGAGATCATGGACAGTGCGATGGATGTATCGCCTGCGCAGTTCTCGATATCTGTGCAGATTCTGTTTAAGTCATCCTCACATTCGCTGTAAGACATGTCATCCTCGTTGTTAGCCGGAAGGATGGAAACAAGGTTTCTGATCTCTGTGAAAATTTCTTTCTCGGAGCCAGTCGCGCATACGTTTCCTGTCTCTTTTGCCTGATACTCAGCGCTGGAATTATCAGCATCGTTCTCAGCGATTACAAACGGAGCATTCACAAACATTTTTGCGTCCTGTTCCATAAATGTGAAATCAGCCATTTCAGATGCCACAGCCATTCCGCCGCCGCAGTTTCCAAACACAGCCTGGATCTGCGGGATCACACCGGATGCCATTGCCTGGCAGACATAAAGTTTGCCGAAGCCGTCCAGGGCATCCATGCTTTCCTGGAGTCTGAATCCTGCACAGTCTACCAGGGCAACAATGGGTGCGCCCATTTTCATAGCCATACTATAGAGCTTCTCGATCTTCTCTGCGTGCATTTCGCCGATGGATCCGCCCATTACGGACGCGTCCTGGCTGTACACATAGACGAGAGCGCCATTGATAGTACCATAACCGGTAACAACACCATCTGCAGGGGTTTCCTGAGACTGCATGTTGTAATCAGTGCTTCTGGCAGTAATATAAGCACCAACCTCAACAAAGCTGTTGTCATCAAGCAATTCATGAATTCTGTTGATTGCCGACGTTTTTGTCATTTTGCTGTCCTCCATTATTCCTTAAATTGACGAAAATCAAATTTCTGCCTAGTGTAATAATAAACGGATTTGATGCAAAATTCAAGGAGTTTTTCCCCGCCTTAGCAACATTTTTATCCCTTTTCGTCAGAAAAATTTAAGAAACTTTTTTTCTAATGCCTGTCTCGTGATGCAGTTAATTTTTTAAACCTTCTGCTTCCAGATGACGTTTCATCTCAGTAAAGCCCCGCCCGCGGACTTCTCCGACCTGGTGAACCACCATGAATGCTTCCGGATCGATGTCCATCACGATGCGGTTTAATTTCTGAAGTTCCCTGCCGGAAACTACGGTGACGACGGCCATGGACGTCTTTCTTAAGTGCCCGCCCTCGATCTGGAATAATGTGGTTCCACGGTCAAGCTGTTCCTGCACTGCGATATTGATCTCCTCGTATTTCTCGCTGATGATCTTCGCCTGTACCTGCTTTTTGCCCATCATGAGCATCTTGTCCAAGATCACGGTGTAGACCATGACCATGATAATCCCGTAGAGGATCTTTTCCCGGTCGCGGAACAAAAGCTGGGATAAGAGGATCGCCACATCGAAAACATACATGGACACGGATACCGGGAACTTAAAGCGTTTCTGCAGGACAAGCGGAGGGATGTCCATGCCGCCAGTGGAGGCGCCGGAGCGGATCACGAACCCCAGAGCGAATCCGATCATGATCCCAGCAAAGATGGCACAGAGCATGGGATCCGTTGTAAATACGAAGTCTCCCGTCAGGGCGGTCAGGCGGTCAAGGATGAACGGGTAATAAAATGTCGCAAGCAGGGTCGTCGCCGCAAATTTTTTCCCCAGCTCCAGCCAGCCGAGGCCGAACATGGCGATATTGAAGACCGCCACGAAGCCGGAAAGAGGGATCCCGAAGAAATGCTGTGCCATAAGGCCAAGTCCTGTGGTTCCCGCGGCGATCATGTCCAACGGCAGAATGAAGAGGACGACTCCCGCAGCGTAGACCGTGAGACCGAACAGGATAACCGCAGTCTGGATAACGACAGATGCCGCCTTGTTCTGTTTTGTTTTTGATGTTTCCATTTATTTTTGTTTCCTTTCTCTTTATATTCTGTTTATTGTTGTTTGTATTGTTTATATATTTTATATTATTTAATTTTTCCCTTTGCAATTTTCCACGTTTTCTATTCTTTTCACTACCTTTTTATCACAGAAAAGCGTGCAAAAAAAGGACGCCCGGAGGCGTCCTCATGAATTTTTCTTATTTGCCGAAAACTGCTTCATAGTCTTTGCGGAATTTCTCAATTCCCTGGTCAGTTAACGGGTGATGTGTCATCTGCTCGATTACTTTATACGGAACCGTCGCGATATCAGCGCCTGCAAGTGCACACTCTGTTACATGCATGGTGTGTCGTACGCTTGCCGCGATGATCTCTGTCTCGATATCATGGAGAGCGAAGATCTCTGCAACAGTGTCGATGAGATCGATACCCGGCTGGGAGATATCATCGAGACGTCCTACGAACGGGGACACATAAGCTGCGCCTGCTCTGGCTGCAAGAAGTGCCTGGTTGGCGGAGAAGATCAGGGTCACATTCACCTTGATGCCTTCGGAAGAAAGCACTTTTGTCGCCTTTAAGCCTTCCACCGTCATCGGGATCTTAACGACCATATTCGGGTGGATCTTCGCGATCTCGCGGCCCTCCGCGATCATTCCCTCCGCGTCAGTTGTTGTTGCCTTTACCTCACCGCTGATCGGTCCGTCTACGATAGAAGCGATCTCTTTTAAAGTCTCAACATAATCTTTTCCTTCTTTTGCGATCAGGGACGGATTTGTTGTAACTCCGCAGATCACTCCCATGTCATTTGCTTTGCGGATTTCATCCACATTGGCTGTATCAATGAAAAACTTCATTGGTTCCCCCTCCTGTATTTCAAATAATCGTAACTGCCTGGTATTTTCACAGCTACAAATCGTCATATAAGTCCATTTTAACATGAGGATATGTTTTGTCAATGCATTTCGACGTTTTTCCCGGATTCCGCCCATTCCTGAATGCGTGTTCGCGAAAAGTTGCAGATTACAGCAGGCGAGCGCGTTCGGTGTGGAAATTCACCATGACACATTCTTTTTATCCAGCATACGGGATAAATTCAAAACAATCCTCTTCATACACCCCGTCGATCTCGAATCCCCAGCCTTTATCCGACTTTTTCACTGCCAGACGGCATCTGCGTCCATCGGAGAGCTCCATGTCCACAAAGTTTTCCAGATCTGTCGCCCGGACATAGTACTTTGTTCCCACTGGAAGTTTCTCCTCTTTTTCACTGCCGTCTGCTTCCATCATCGTCACCGGAAGCTCCCTCGTGGATACCAGCGCCGCCTCATCCTCCTTTGAATCGCAGACATTGACTTTTGTATACACATCATTCTCTGCCACCGGCATCCCGCTCTCACCCACATGGAATTTCCGGTAAGCGTCATATGTTCCCAGGGCATCCACTCTGCGGGTAAGGTAAAATCCATCCGGATCATTTAACAGGGCGCCATGAGGACTGTCATTCGATGTACCAACATGGCAGATCTCTTCTCCCTTCAGGTCAAAGACTTCCATGGTCCTCCAGTCATTCTCACTCTGGATCTCCGTGTAGAGATATGGGTGCCCGTCATCTGTCATGACGATCCAGCCGTACTGGGGCTGTCCATAGAGTTCCATCGTGAATTCTTTCTTCTTTCCACCCTGTTCCCGCTCGATCGTGATATTTCTCGCGTCATACCCGTCTGCGGCATCATCAAAATGATAACTCACAGAAGTATCGTTTTCCTCGTGCTCATACGTCACAGTCTCCCATGGACTGATCTTTTCTGCCCAGCCTTCTGAAGCTTTCCCTATATAGTCTGTCTGGAACATCGCTTCATTTCCGGCAAACGGAACCTCCACTTCAACAGCTCCTGCCGCATATGAGGCGATAACATACTGATCAAAATGAATGCACACACCTGTTTTTGTGATGCACCATCCCAGTGGCCCATATCCATCCGTCCCCGCAAACAGACTGTCCACAGTCATTTCATAATCTTCGAATAATCCCTTCTCCTCCTTCTGGTCAGAAAGCTCCTCCTCCACATATTTCCGGAATCCCGGAAGATCTTTTACTACATCGCAAAGTTCCAGCTCTTTTCCTGTCTGCGTATCGAAATTGTGGTATTCCGTCACAGAGCTGGGATGGGCACCTCCCAGATCATAATATTTCAGCCAGTACATACTGACGACCGTATGGTCGAAGCGGACCGGATTAAATTCATAATTGCAGACATATGACTGCTTCATATCCGGGTAATTGTTCCGCATATCCTCAGCTTCTTTTTTATAGGAGGCATACTCCTCTTTATTCTGGCTGACCAGGTTTTTATTCAGGAAAATGAGCGACTGCTTCAGCGCATCATATCCGTCCCCCTGTACATAGACCTTGTCGCAGCGCGATGTGATGATTGGAGTCTGGTCTGTGTCATCCCATTCCCCGTCATATTCCCCGCTTACCGCGATAGGGATCAGGGCGAAGCGGTCCGTCTGGGCATCCGCGCCCGTATTCCCATTTTGATCAGTGCCCGATATGCTCTCCACCGCACTCTCCGGCTCACGTTCCGCTGTGGATCCAGTCTCACCGCTCTCCTGTGTCGTCTCCGCCGCTGTATCCACCGTCACTATATCTTTTTTCTGACAGCCGGTCATGAGACTCATTGCGATCAGGAGATATAGACCATATTTTCTCATACTGTTTCCTCCCTTTATCAATTTTTATAACCATTCGATTTTATTTGCCGATGACATGCAGCATTCACATTCTGTTTCCCTTTGCAGCCGAAATTTTCCTGTATCAGGATTATTCCTTTTTATAGCCTTATCTTATCGCACATGCTCCGGGGAATCCATTTCTTTTCCCTTACGAATTCTTAAAACAAAGCGGAAGAAAACAGAACGTACAGCGGATCTCCCCCTCTTGCAAAAAATTTCGGCATATTTGGGCATAAAAATACCGGAAACAGGCAGTTCCCCATTTCCGGCATTTTCATCATATTCTCATATATCTATTTTATCTGCGCGCCGCGTCTCTACAGCATCCAATCCTTCAAAACATCGTGATCACGCAGAAGTTTTCCAACGATCGTCTTATCGATCTTTCTGAGTAGCGGCTTTTTCAACATTTCAAACGGCATCGGAAGCTTCATCTCAAGCGGGGACTTTCCGTCCATGAGCTTCACCGTGCTGTCTAAGAGCTCTCTCACATCATAGACACTGCCCCATACCTCCGGCACACCGCGGTCCACTCCACAGAGTCCGTATACTGCCTCCATGGCGGTACGGACAGAATACTCTGTGGTAAAGATCGTATCTCTCGGAGTCTCCGCAAACTGTCCAAGGAAAGCGGCATTTATAGAACCGTCCGGAATTACATCCGGGCGGTCTCCGGCAGACCTCGGCATAAAGAATGCGGTGATATACGGCATCATGGTCGGTGTGCAGTTGCACTCTTCTCCTGATAGTCTCTCGATATCCTCCACCGGGATTCCGAGATGATACAGCCACTCGGCGGTGATCTCCTTACCGGTACACTCCTTCATGGGTTTCTTCACATAGTCGCCCGGGACATCGGTGAACAGGCTGTATACCCATACACACACCTCGTCCTTCTTCTGATTCTTGAACTGTCCCTGGCGGTTGATGGTCCAGCTCAAAAGCCACTTGGAATCGCGGCAGCTCACGATACCGCCGGTAACAACTTTGCCTGTCCTCGGGTCGCGCTTGCAGATTTTCTTGATCTGGTCGATGATCTCTTCATTTGCGGTGGTGACCGTCGCAGACTCCCAGTTCGTCTTCTCGATATCGGAGCAGAATTTTTCCGGATGACCGAAGGACGGATCCTGTGCTGCAATTTTCTTCCAGAGGCTCCAGCAGCCGCTGCTTCTCACTTCCGCGTCACCCACCGGCGCATGGTTCTGGTCACCGTAGATCGTCCCTTCTGTACAGCTTCCGTTTGTGATAAACACAAGGTCCTTTTCCGTCAGCGGGATCTCCGTGTCCCCGTTCTTCGTGCGGCACTCGATAGCGCGGGCCGTCTTCTTTCCGTCCGTGATCTCAAAGCGGACGTTTGTGACCTCTGTGCCGAACCGAAACTCCACGCCTGCCGCCTCCAGGTATTTCTGCATCGGCAGAATCAGGGATTCGTACTGGTTGTAGCGGGTGAATTTCAGAGCGGAGAAGTCCGGAAGGCCGCCGATATGGTGGATAAATCTCTGGAAGTACCGCTTCATCTCCAGGGCGCTGTGCCAGTTTTCAAAGGCGAACATGGTTCTCCAGTAAAGCCAGAATTGGGAGCCGAATACCTCATCATCGAACACATCCTCGATGGTCTTGTCATAGAGATCCTCATCCTTCGTGAAGAAGAGCTTCATGATCTCCATACTGCCCTTCTGGCTCAGACCAAACTTTCCGTCCGTATGGGCATCCTCGCCGCGGCGCTCTGTGGCACGACAGAGAGAATAGTTCGGGTCATGCTTGTTTAACCAGTAATACTCATCGAGAACGGACGCGCCTGGAACCTCCAGGGACGGGATGCTGTGGAACAGATCCCAGAGGCACTCGAAATGATCCTCCATTTCGCGGCCGCCGCGCATCACATATCCTCTTGTCGGATCATCGATTCCGTCGCAGGCACCTCCGGCGATATCCATGGCCTCTAAGATGTGGATGTTCTTTCCCGGCATCTGGGCATCGCGGACGAGAAAGCATGCCGCCGCCAGGGATGCGAGACCGCTTCCCACAAGGTACGCGGACTTCTCCTCGATTCCCGCCGGCTTCTCCGGGCGGGCGAACGCTTCGTAGTTTCCGTTTGTGTAGTAGATTCCCTTGCTGTTCTTATCATGTTTTCCGAGTTCTGTGTTGCGGTAATCGGATCTGCTTCCATGGGAAGTCTTTTTCATCTTATCCATTTCCATGTTTCCGCGCTTCTTCGCCGCGAGTACCGCTGTGATTCCAGCTCCGGCCGCCAGAACTGCTCCGGCTTTCCATCCTTTTTTGCTCATCGTTTCTGGTTTCCTTTCCTGTTTATTTCATTTCTACATTCCGTATCATGTAGTTTTCATAACTATATTGCTGCTTTTGATAGTAATCCTTTCCACGGGCTTTGTCAAGCTTTCCATTCAAATATTTTGAACGCAAAAGTTTTTTCTGCGCTTCCCGCCTTTTATCTTCTCCTTTTTTCTGATTTTCATTCAAAAAGTACCCCGCCCGCTGTCTCTATAGGGGCAGCGAACAGGGTACTAAAAAGGGGAGGATAAGTATTAATCTTTTTCTTTTGTACTGGTCATAGGATTGCCCGTTTTTCCGTTTTTATACATTCATCATTGATTTTCCATACACATTTTTTTATAATAAGCTTACGGAATACATTCAGATTGGAGAATACAGAAATCATGAAAAATCTTGTAATCGGACAGTCCGGCGGACCTACCGCCGTCATCAACGCGAGCCTTTATGGTGCGGTAAAAGCATTCAGGGAATCCGGCGCGGACGGACATGTTCTCGGAATGATCAACGGAATCGAGGGATTCCTCGCTGACCATGTGATGGACCTTTCCACGGACCTCTCTGACAAGGAACTTGAGCTCTTAAAGCTCACTCCGGCCGCATACCTTGGTTCCTGCCGTTATAAACTTCCGGCAGATTTAGACAGTGAAGTTTACCCTGCGATCTTCGATAACTTCCGTGAGATGAACATCGGATACTTCCTCTATGTGGGCGGAAACGACTCCATGGATACCGTGGACAAGCTCTCCCGCTATGCGGAGAAGATTGGAAGCGATGTGAAATTCATCGGAATCCCGAAGACCATCGACAACGATCTTGTCCTCACCGACCACACACCGGGCTTCGGAAGCGCCGCAAAGTATGTTGCCTCCACCGTCCGCGAGATCGTCCTCGACGCCTCCGTCTATCAGCAGAGATCCGTCACCATCGTCGAGATCATGGGACGCCACGCAGGATGGCTCACCGCTGCTTCCAGGCTTGCAAGAAAATATGAGGGCGACAACCCATGCCTTATCTACCTCCCGGAGACTCCGTTCTCCTTAGAGCAGTTCTATAATGACCTGGACGCTGCATTCAAGAAATCCCCGAACCTCGTTGTCTGCGTCTCCGAGGGAATTGCCGATGAGGGCGGCACCTTTGTCTGCGAGTACTCCGACGCAGCGAAGCTCGATTCCTTCGGTCACAAGATGCTCACCGGCTGCGGTGAGGTCTTGGAAAGCTTTGTCCGCGACAAGTTCGGCGTGAAAGTCCGCTCCATCGAGTTAAATGTCAACCAGCGCTGCAGCGGCATGATGGTATCTGAGACGGATATCGAGGAAGCTGCCATGGCAGGCGCTGCCGGTGTGAAGGCAGTTCTCGCCGGGGAGACAAAGAAGATGATCGCCTTCAAGCGTGACTCCGACATGCCGTACAAGATGCACTGCACACCGGAGGATGTAAGCCTCATCTGCAATCAGGAAAAGAAATTCCCAAAGGAATGGATCAACGCGGCAGGAAACGATATCACCGATGACTTCTCAGCTTACGCTCTCCCGCTGATCCAGGGCGAGCCGAAGCGCGTGATGGAGAACGGGGTGCCGAAATACCTGTACAGAAAGTAAGTTTGGTATTATCACCCATAACCGCGAATTTTAACAAAACTCTTCAACAAAAGCAAAAGCCCGTGAAAACATGCTTCCACGGGCTTTTTCCTTTTCTTTCCTTGGTAAGAACTCTCCCACTTCCTGTCCCAGACTTATTCAAGATCGAAACAGCCCTGCACCGCTGCCAAACGAAATCCACTTTTCCATTTAACTGCTGCACAGAGCTGTTTATTTTTCATATTCCATTAATTCACTTCACTGATATCCATCAGCCCGCACCCGTCATAGAAGAACTTTAAAATCTCCTGGCAGGTCTTTCCCTGCTTTGCCATGCCCTGGGCACCGTTCTGGCTCATGCCGACACCGTGTCCGAAGCCGCCTCCGTAGATTGTGAAGGTCGTCACCTGATTTTCATCGGTTCCGTTGTTCTCGATATAGATGAAACCGCTGGGAAGCGTATCCCATCCCGTAGATGTGGAACCGTCTTTCCTGTTGTATACAAGTGATACATTTCCGAGAATGCTGCGGATCCTGCTCTGCCCGGAAAATGTCTTGGAACCTTCCGTTCCAACGACCTTCAGGGTCTTCGCGTATCCACCCGCTCCCCTGGATGTGATCGTAAGTCCCGTGATCCTGCCGACCCCGCCGATCTTTTCGTCCAGGATCGTGCTGGTGGTCTTCGTGTTCCAACGGAACATCGGGAAGTCAGAGTCGTAGGCATCTGTGTTCTCGTCCTTGATAAAGCTCTCAAAGGCCTCGTTGGATGTCAGATCCAGCTTCTTCGCCTTGTTGTTGATCGTGACTGCCCTGAGGTACGGCGTGTTGGACGCATCCGCTCCCCACACACTTCCGTCGGTTCCATGCCCGTCAGATGTGGAGTAATAGAACGCCTCGATGGGATCCCCGTTGTATTCCAGAAGCTGACCAAAGGTCTCATTCACAGCGGTATCCGTGGAATCGAAGGTCAGCGTGTTGTTGTACACCTGGAAATTCGTGCTGTCATCCACATGGGCACCGTAGGTCGAGTAGGCATTGCCCTGAATCTGCCTCCATGCGTAGGTTCTCGCACAGACCGCCTGGGCCTTCAGCGCCTCCAGCTCATAAGTCGGCGGCATCTCGCTCGGTGTCACCCGCTTTAAATATTCCTCGAGATCCACCTCGTTTAAGAGAAGCAGGCCGTCGCTCTCCTCCGTGATCTCCATATGTCCCGGATAGACGGGCATTCCCTGAGCGCGCTCCAGACTGTGTACCGTGATCATTCCGCCTTCATTTGCGGAACGGAATGTGAGACGCCCACTTGCGACCCTTGAATCTCCCGGTTTTATCGTCACCGTCTCCCCTGCTGCGATGGACTCCGTCTTTGCATCCTTCTCATCTCCGTACTCCAACACTGCCATGGAGTCGCAGGAAAGTGTGATCGTATCATGGAACAGTGACTTAAATCCGTTCGTCATGATAAGCACGCGGATCATGTCGATATCCGGTTTCTCCGTCGTCAGGGCCGCACAGATCTTTCCATCCGCCACCACAAATTCCTGCATGTGGTAGCCGACGAGAATATCCTTCTTCTGCTGTTCCCTGAGAACACCGTAGGTCCGATAGATCTTAAACTGATCCGCCAGCGGCACGCTGCCGTAGCCGTCGATCTCAATCTCTGTGTCGCGGACCGCAAGGACCGTTCCGGTGATCTTCTCTTTCTTCAGCACCAGTCGTTTTGGGGTTCCGCCCTTTAAGTACAGATCTCCGATCTGACCGGAGATCTCGCTCTCATCCTTTAAAACTCCCTTTACCGGAAATTCCCTCTGGATATTTCCGATAAAGACCGTCACTGTCTTTCCGGAGAATCCCGAGATCCAGGCATTCTCGTAGACGATCTCGTCCGAGACCATCTCCTCCACCTTTAAGATCTCATCGTCTCTCGCCAGAAACCGGATCTTCTGATCAATATATCCGTCGAGGTAAAGTCCCTCAAACTGAAAAATACCGTCCCTCGTGTAGGCTGTCCATGCAGGCGCACCATCCACATTGTCCGGTGTTCCGTAAAGGTCCGTCTCCACCTCGGCCACAGCTCTGTCCGGATCCACCGCCGCGCGGAACGCGTCATAGAACTTCCAGAAATTCTCACTGGAGACCGCCTTTTTCGCCCGGTCACCGGAATCCACATAAGAAAGGAGCGCATCTGTTTCCCCTTTTCCCTCTTCCGATGCCTTTTTTGCCCAGTCTGAAAGAACCGCGTATGTAACTGCGGACGTAGCGCTCCGCTCGTCCGCTTTGACCGATCCGCTGTCAAGATATCCCTGACCATAGAGGTAGTCCATATATTTCACATACCACTGGTCCGATAGATCTTCATCAAAATTCGACGTCTCCGGCGCATTTTCAAGAATTCCATCCCCCGACTCCAGTGTCAGTGCCACCGTCCGGGATGCCGCTGCCAGGGAGACTCCATCCTCTTCCCTGTCCAGAAGTACGATCACGATCAGCAGAACCACGATGAACGTCGTGACTCCCGCCATCCAGTTTATCAGTTTCCTTCTCTCGTTCATAATTCCTTTCCCGACCAGAACCAGCTACTGTTCGTCACCGTGTTTTTTATACTCGCCGTTCTGTTCGTCGATCCGCTTCAGATTTACATAGTCCTCTTCTTTTATGCTCAGACTCTTCTTTGAAAGGAGATATTCCTGAATCTGATTATAAATATGAATGATGACTGCCATCAACGGAACCGCAATGATCATTCCCACAAATCCGCACAATCCGCCGAACAGCAGGATCGAAAACAGTACACCAAAGCTGGAAACACCTGTGGAATTTCCCAGGATCTTCGGTCCTAAAATATTTCCGTCAAACTGCTGAAGCACAAGGATCAGCCCAATAAAGTACAGACACTGTTTCGGACTGATGAGGAATACGAGGATCGCGCACGGAGCTGCTCCAATAAATGGTCCGAAGAACGGTATCACATTCGTCACTCCGATGATCACGCTGATCAGCAGCTCATACGGCAGCTTAAACAGATGCATCAGGATAAAGCAGAGAATTCCGATGATCAGGGAATCGATCAGTTTTCCGATAATAAAGCCGGAAAACGCTTTTTTAATAAACTGGAATTCAGCCACAACGATATTGGCCGCTTTCAGTGGAAGAACGGAATAAATAAATTTTTTTCCCTGCGCTGATAGGGATTCCTTGATATTTAACAGATAGATCATAACGATCAATCCGATCAGCATGTTTTTTGTCAGCGTGATCACATTCATGACTCCGCTGGATACGCCGCCGACAATCTTCTCAATATTCTGGAAGTTCTGGAAATTGGAGAGATTCGACATTAAGTCCGTCTCCATCCAGCTCTGAAAATACTGGGCTGACTGCTCGTAAATATTTAAGATTGCCTGCTCCACCGGCGGGTTGTTCACGAAGAATTCCGTCAGCCAGTCATACACATTCTGGAAGTATTCCGGCATCATATTGATGATCCCGACAATACTGGAGTACAGCTGCGGGATGATCATACTGGAAAGGCTGACGACCACAGCCAAAAGGAATACAAGGCTGACAGCTGTTCCCACGCTTCTTCCGAAAAAAGCACCCAGTTTTTCATTTTTAAATCTTGCCTTTGGCTCCC
>OGGZ01002195.1_pt1 | contig 13976 bp, 10 predicted proteins | sample 1571371 | NCBI WGS metagenome assembly OGGZ01 (sample SAMEA2582025, study PRJEB24529) | metagenome | biome: Human gut stool | place: China | collected 2011
ATCCCATATCTTACAGAATTACTGCCAAATGGAGAAATTCCGACCAATACAATCCGCACTCACCTTCTTCGCTGTACTGCACGCACAAAGAGCCACAGCCATTACGCTCATTGCAATCAATCTTTTCATACTATTCTTTTTTAGTTAATATTAGGAGTGTTCCAAATTTTATCTTTCTCACAATTAATGTAAAGAACTTCACTTCCGCACTTCATACGGAAACGTCCCTTCTCCAACCGCCATTTTTTATCATAACCGACAAATGCCAAGTCGCTTCCTTTCAATTTAAATACCACTTTTTTCATTTCTCCCGGCTGAAGTTCTATCTTATCAAAATGACGAAGACGAATCACATCGGGCGTTACACTTGCCACCAAATCACTGGAATACAGCATCACCGTTTCTTTGCCAACTCTCTCACCCGTATTCTTCACATCTACCTCAAATATCAAATCATCGTCGGCAGTAAAGTTTGTACGGTTCACCCTAAAATTGCCATATTCAAATTCCGTATAACTCAATCCATGTCCGAAAGGCCATTGGATATCCATTACCGCATCATAATTATACTCCCCTTCCATAGGTCCCATCTGTTCACACGGCTTATAATCATACGTAGCAAGCGAATTGATGAATTTCGGATATGTAAAAGGCAATTTAGCGCTAAAGTTCGCATCTCCGGCAATCAAGTCAGCCAACGCATCTCCACCGTAATTTCCCGGCAACATAATATGAACCACCGCTTTTGCCAAAGGTTCTATCTCATGGATTATACGCGGCCGTCCTTCGTTCAGAACCAATATTACCGGCTTTCCTGTTGCCGCAAGTGCTCTCACCAACTCTTTCTGATTGGAAGAAAGATTCAAGTCATTCAGATTTCCCGGAGTCTCACAATACGTATTCTCTCCTATACAAGCTATTATCACATCCGCCCTACCGGCAGCAGTAACTGCCTTTCCTATTTCCGGACGATTTTCTTTCCACCAGTTATCATTAGGATCAGCAACATACGTCACTCCCGGTTCATAGATAATATTTTCCGTACCAAACTTGTTGCATAATGCTTCATAGATAGTATTATAAGCCTGCGCAAATTCATCCGCCAACTCTCCCTGCCAACTGTAAGACCATCCTCCGTTGAGACAACGCATAGCATTGGCGTTCGGACCTGCCAACAATATCTTCGTTCCCTTACGTAAAGGCAAAAGTTCTCCTTCATTTTTCAACAAGACCTCCGATTCCCTAGCAGCTTGCAATGCCACTTCTGCAAACTCCCGACTTCCAAACTTGTCATATTTCCGAATATCCCAGTATGGATTCTCAAACAATCCCAAGCGGAATTTCAAACGTAATACACGTCGTACGGCATCGTCAATACGTTCCATTGAAACAGCCCCTTCCTCAACCAGTTCTTTCAAGTCGATACAAAACTGTCCCTCCGAAGGAATCATTGCCATATCAATACCCGCATTGACAGCCAGCCTGACGGCATCTTTCTTGCTGCTTGCAATATGGTCGCGAAAATACAGATTATTAATATCATTCCAATCGGTCACAATCATTCCATCCCAGTTCAAGTCCTCCTTCAACCATCCGGTCAATAACTCTTTATTGGCATGAAACGCCACCCCGCTATTATTGGCGGAATTGACCATCAGCGACAAGGCACCCGCACGAATCGCCGCCTTGAAAGGAGCAAAGTATTTCTCACGCATGTCAATATCGGTAATAGAAGAAGGGGTACGGTCTTTACCGGAGACTGGAACCCCATATCCCATAAAATGCTTGATACAGGATGAAATATGATATTCATCCACCTTATTCGGATTATCCCCCTGCAAACCACGTACAGCCTGCACAGCCATTTGCGCATTCACATAGGCATCTTCCCCGAAACTCTCCCACATACGCGGCCAACGAGGATCGCGCCCGAGATCCATTACAGGAGCAAACGTCCATGGTACACAACAAGCGCGAGTCTCGTAAGCCGTAATCTCCGCACAATGCCTAGTTAGTTCCCTATTAAAAGCAGCCGCCATATTGATGCCTTGAGGAAAATAAGTAGCGTCTTGTGTATATGAAGCCCCGTGAATCTGATCCAAACCATAAATACATGGAATCCCAATTTCTTCCAAAGATTTCTTTTGAATCTGTGTGATCACTTCTGCGAATACTTCCTTTTTTTGGCTGACTCCGAAGGGAATATTCAGTAACGAACCTACCTTATATTTACCAATCACCGTATCCAGTAACGCTTCACTCAATTTATTATCGTTTTTATCTGTCACTGCCCCAATGGTCAGTTCACACATTTGGCCAATCTTCTCTTCAAGGGTCATGCCTTTAAGCAGTTTCTCTATTTTTCCTTCTATTTCCGGATCTGATGGAATGGCAGGAACCGGTTGTCTTTCAGCACAAGCCGAAAAAAAGCTTCCAAACAATAAAGTTGTTAATAGTTTTTTCATGGTAATTTGTATTTATTTAAATTGTAAATTCTCTATATATGGATTGACAAACAGATATTTTCTACAATCAGCCTTCTTTATCTGTCTTCCGTTAAACATGACATTATCAAATACCACATTCCGCAAAGGAAACTCACGACTCACTCTCCGCACTTGAGCAGGCAGATATTTGTCGTCTGTAAAAGTTATATTCCGAAAGACAACTTTGGACAAACTTCCCGTATCTTTACCGTCACTTACTATCTCCACAGCAATTGGTCGTCCGCCATACAAGTTCTCAAATTGTATATTCTCGAACGGAATGTCAGACATCCGTCCACCCCACCGCCAAGTTCCTCGTATATGCCAACACATGATTAATAGCCGCACATCCTCCTCTCCAACCCTCATCCCCTTCCTTGTTATCATACAATGTAGGTGTCTCCAATACGATACAGTTTCTATAAGTCACATTCTGGATATAATCCGGACGAGATTCACGAAACGTTCCGCACTCCACGGGTCGGCCAAAAACACATTGGTGCAATCCGTCCAACCCACACAGTTTTCCACTAAAATATCCTCACATCCTATAAAAATAGTCAGTGGAAGTAGTACCCCTTTTCCAATTCCACAAAACGGTTGTAAAATACACATTGAGGAAACATACCCTTCAAATGCTTGCAGACATATTCCTTATAATAATGCTTGAAGCATCTGAAACCTCTAGAATGAAACAGGATAAGAATAACCATTATTTCCGTATCGCTCATACGGTTCGGCTTATTCCGGTGCTTGCAGTTCTTGTTTTCAACCATATATTTTTTCTGTTGCAATGCAAATTCCTTGCATAAATCATCTGCCATACAATAAATTTCCGTAACTTTAAATTTTGGGAACATAGCGGTAATCGTTTAAACTCTATAATTAGACACTATAAATTTAATACTTTTATCGCTATATGTCTATTATTCAATGAAATATTTATAAACTTAGGTAGTCATATACAAAAGAATATATTTATAATTGTTTTGCTCTTAAATCTTCCGACTTTTTTAATTACATATCTATATAAAAACTTTATATTATAACAAAATATTTCAACAAGAATTAAGCTGTAAGATTGTACATAGTTACCAAATAATAAATAAATACATAGACATACATTTTGCCAAAACGAGAGAAAAGAATGTGTGTCATAATACCCAAATTAAAAAATTTAAGACTGTCTAACAAGGCTCTTCTCAACGATTTCACCCCCTTCTGAACTGAACTCTGACAGAGATTTCTTTTTTCGGCACTTGTTAGACAACCTCATTTTCATTAACAAGTATTTTTATAAAACCTCTTAATATAAAATTCTACATGAGAAACTATTTGGTCACCTTGTAAGTTCCACTTACATACTCCTTTGACTTCATCTCTCCGGGAAGGATTACGGTAGCGATAACGCCCTTAGGAATGGTAAATTCCCAAATCCAGGTGTCCCCCTCATATTTCCAGGCACTCTTGATGAGTCCGGAGACGGAACGGTATTCGGCAGTCACGTGTCCTAACCGCTTGTCCGGAATAGGCTTCATAATGATATGCTTGAAGCCAGGGGTGGCGGGATCGGCTGCGATGCCGGCAACGGTTTCCCAAATCCATTCACATACGCATCCGTAGGCATAATGATTGAAACTGTTCATGCCGCGTGGTCCCATTCCTTTGTCTATCATATAGCTGTTCCACCGCTCCCAAATGGTGGTGGCTCCATTGTCCACAGAATATAGCCAGCTTGGGTTCTTACGTTGGAAGAGGAGTTCATAGGCAATGTCTTCCATGCCATTCTCCGTGAGGGTGGCCATGAGAATGGATGTGCCCAAGAATCCGGTCTGCAAGCAAAGATCGTGTTGTGCGAAGTTTTTGCGCAGGCGGTCTATCATCTTCGCTTTGGCTTCGCCTTCCAAAAGCTGGTTCTTCAGGGCGAACAAGGCAGGAGTTTGCATAGTGTTGAGAATGGCGGTTTTGAAGGTACCGTCCTCATTGAGGAAATTTTCTTTGATGTATGCCTTTGCCGAATCAGACATTTGCTGGTACTTGGCAGCATCGCGACCCGTGGCGGCAGCCATATCCCGCATCATGGAAGCATCTATCACCCAATAGGAAGCGCTCAAGTAGTTCCAGTAGCTGACGGCATCAGGAAGCGGACCTTGGGGAGAGAAAGCCAGTCCGCTACAACTTTCCAGCGGTTCGTAGCTCAACCAGTCGGCCCATTGGTAGTTACCGTTCTCCCCGCAGAGGGTCTCGTGGTTATACTTTGTATCGTTGATGTAGTTCATAAACAAATCCATAGCGTTCCAGTTCTCCTCAATGATTTGCGTGTCACCAAATTGTTTCCATACCGTCCAAGGCACAATGATTCCGGCATCGGCCCAACCCAAACGCATTTTCTCATCGCCGTATTGTGCCAAGGGAGCCACTCCGGGAAATCCACCCAAACTGTTCTGGGTGTCGCGCATGTCACGCATCCACTTGTGGAAGAACTTCATAGTGTTAGCAAAGAACGTACCGGTTTCGGCAAACACTTGTGTGTCTGCTGTCCAGCCCAGGCGCTCGTCGCGTTGCGGACAGTCGGTGGGTATGGACAGGTAGTTGGATAGCTGTCCCCAATAAGTGTTGGAGATGAGCTTGTTCACAAGGTCGTTGCCTGTGGTGATAGTACCGGTCTCCAGTTCCTTTGCGATGGAAGTAACGGGGATGGACTTCAACGACTTGATGGCAACATTCCCGGTGGCAGTTATGGAGACATAGCGGTAACCGAAGAAGGTGCAGTGAGGATAATAGGCCACATAGTTATCTCCGCTAGCAAAGGTATAATCCAGACGGATACCAGTGTGGGGAATGCGCAGATTTTCACGGTGGCAACTTCCTTCCGGACCATCCATTCCACGAATCTTGGCGCCGTTGCCGTCATTGAGCAATTCCGCGGGAAGGCAGGTCAGCACTGTTCCTTCGGCAGCTTTGAATACGAAAGAAGGTACGCTGGCACAATTTTGTCCGAAGTCCACCACTAATGTCTCTCCCGGACTTACGGTCATCTCCGTACCCGATGCGAACTCACGGGCGATAATTACCTTACCGAACTCATTCTCCTTTGCTCCTTCTACATTCTTCCAAACGTATGCTTTGACAGGAGCGAGGGCGAGATCTGTACGCAGATAGACTTCCGCCCCGTCCGAAGGCAGGATATCACCGGAGAATTCGGTGTTCTCTTCGGGTGTGGAGAGTTTGTCCACACATTCGTAACCCATCGGTTCGCGTGCATCGTACTCTTCTCCGTCAAAGATACCGGCATGTTTCACCGGACCGGCAATTCCAGCCTTCCAGTTTTTAAGATCAGTACCGTAACGCTTCTTGTTTCCGTCAGAGAAAGTCAGTTCCAGTACACCACGGAAGGCACATTTCTTACCTATCATGCCGTCATATCCTCCGGGGGTTATGATTTTGTCACCCCACCATCCCGGCGTCACCTGTACGGAGAGCATGTTCTCGGCGTTTGGCTTGGTACGGATGATGTCTGTAATATCATAGGTGAAAGAACGTTTAATCTTGGCATAGTGTGTGAAGCCCGGTTTCAGGAATTCCCCGCCTACGGGTTTCCCATTCACATATAACTCGTAAACTCCTAGTCCAGCGGTCATCCACTTGGCGGAGACAATTTTCTGTTCGTTTTTCACGGTGGACACGAACCAACTCGCGCCATCGGCTGCGCGACCGTTGTTATGTCCTTTCACTACAGGGGCGTTTACTGCGGAAATCCATTTGGATTCGTTCCAGGCTGATGCTTCCAATGCGTCAGTACGTTTTCCGACTTCGGTTGCGTTTATCAGTCCGCTATTTGAGAAAAGCTCGAGAATCATTATTGAAATAAGATTCGCAAAACAATGGAGATTCATTTTCATACTTATATGTAATTTTAGTATTAAAAGATTAACTTGCGAAAGGCTTGACCATGCCTTCAAGGATTCTTTCATTAGATAGTCCTTCGCCGAAAGTATACTGCATTTACGGTTTTCATGGTCGTATACTTTTACATTATATAATATTCAGTTCTCCCTTTTTTCCTCACCAACCGGGTCCCGGATAGTTTTTCTCATCCATTCCTCCGACATAAATACCACGTGCCTTCCATAAATCCCACATCGGAGACAAACGATACTTAAAGTTTGTGTAATCTTTTGCCGATTGCTTGCTCCAAGCCGTCTCGGCATAAGCTGCAATACGGGGAAAGATATGGTCAAATGTTTTTTCCAATGTTGAATCCCATTCACTCCAGCAAGAAGCCTCAAAACCAATTATATTCTTTACTTTAGTAGCATCTACTCTTTCCGGAATACAACTTGTTAGATAGGCATTCTGTAGCCCTGCATTGAAATAAGCAAAATCCGTGTGCGACTGCACGACTTTAAAGCCTAATCTTAACGAATGATTCAAGACATCTACCGAACCTGCCCAATATTGAGAGATAGCTCCAGGCATATCTACCGCCATCTTAGAGGCAACTCCTACGGGGCCTGCCATGTCACTCCAACCCATCATTTTTCGTCCTTTTTCATTCAGATATTTATTTATCTGATTGAAATACCAAATCTGTAATTCAAAATTTTCCGTAATGCCCAGACTATTTTTCAGGCTCCTAATAGACTGCGAGTTAGCCCAATGATTTCCGTGTGCTTCGTCACCACCAATATGAATATATTCACCCGGGAACAAAGCCATCACCTCATCCAGTACATCATGCATAAATTGTATAGCGAAATCATCCGAGACATCAATTATTTCACTAAACACCCCCATTCTGCATTCCACCTCTATCTGTTTTTTAGTGGTTCCCAACTGAGGATAGGAAGCAATTGCTGCAGAGCTATGCTCTTTCCCTACACGACGCTCTTCCGATCTTTTCCGGAACAATCGTTATATTCAATTTCTTGGCATAAGCCACGATCTCCTTGATATCCTCTTGAGTATAGTGACCAGACTGAGGAATATTATCAAATTGATCATTTTCCCATTCCCAACCCAAACCGGAGCATTTACGTTTAGAACCGACTTCAATCAATTTAGGATATTTCTTTATTTCAATACGCCAGCCCTGATCATCCGTCAGATGCCAATGAAAGGTGTTCATCTTCAAGCGTGCCATTTCATAAAGAAGCGTCTTCACAGCTTCTTTCCCTTTGAAATAACGAGCTTCGTCAAGCATCACCGAACGCCATGAAAAAACAGGATAGTCTGAGATACTAACTTCACGTACCACAAATAAATTGCCCTGCAACGTAATCAATTGCCGAACAGTTTGTGATCCGTAAAAGATCCCCAAATTATCTTTAGCCGTTAACACGATTTTGTTATTGGCAACTTCTATCCGATATCCGCCTTCGGCCTTCACCGTCAACGCCGGATCTATTACTAACTGAATGGTAGCATCTGTCTTATCCTTACTGACCACCGGTTCCATACCGTGATCTTCTTTTAAATAACCTGCCAACAAAGTGGCTTCATCTTCTATTGCCGCTGTGCAACTGATTGTAACATCTTTATCTACTGCAAATGCTCCACGTCCATAACTTATAAATTGTGGCAATGGAATGACTCTAATATCTTCTAGGGAAACTCCATCGCCTCCACTACTTTCACCTGTACCGTTATCACTATCTGAACATCCTGCAAAAGGTAAAAGCAGGAATGAAAAGCAAAGAAATATACTCATTTTCTTCATGGTTTTAAATTTTTAAATTTATCTATTTTTTTTGCTAATATGGTATATGTTCCGGCAGATAAAGCACAGCCCTGTTCTGAGAGAACCTTACCATTCACACGAACCTCTCCATTTACCGAATTTGGCAGTTGCAGAATAGCTTGTGTATTCTTAGGAACCGTTATTTCCATTTTAAAATCTTTATCCGACGATTCAAAAGAAGAACGTATCTCACCGGCTATAGTAGGTATGGTGATAGCCGCCTGATGCAAATAGGTATCATCCGGTGCTATACGAAATGTTTTATAAGCTGCATCCAAGGGCTCTATACCACAGACATAACGGGCAATGACAATCAGAGGACCACCACTCCAGGCATGATTTACAGTTCCGCCACCGAAACCATTGGGACCGATATCCCAGCCTTCAAACAAGGTGGTATAGAAAGGATGGTTCACCATAGGAGCAAAACGTTTTTGCATACGTTCCATAGCATACTTGCCCTCACCCATTACAAAGAGTGCTTCCATAACATATTTCTCCATGTACGGACTAGCATAGAATTGCTTCTTAAACAAGTCAATGATATACGGATATTTATCTTGTTCAGCAATACCGGAAACAACAGCCAGGGCCTGTACGCGATCGTCCGTACAATCATTATACTCTGGATGCCTGTACGCATATCCGTTCCAGCAACGATTATACCCCTCTTTCACCTTGTTCATCTGCCGACTGTAATTATTAGCATCAGTTGTTTCTCCCAAAAGTTGTGCCATTTGCCGAGCACCTTTTAAGGCCAAGTAATGCCAACCGGCAAAGATAAGCCGGATATCCCGTTGTTCTCCCCAATCCCCCCAAGTCCAACTGCCTCCACGGAAATTTGTTAACCCCGTGCTATCCAATGTCCATAACTCCAAATAGCGTTTCACTCCCGGATAAACCTGCGCTATCGTTTCGCGATCACCGGTATTCATATAATAATTCCAAAAGCCATAATATCCGATACTGGCTAACATCTGTCCCGGCAATTCACTATCATAATTACCCGCCGGAATCGGTGAAGAAAGTGCTCCATCAGAATGTTGCCAAGCAATCAACTCCTTGATGCCCTTACTCATCAAAGCATAAACGGAAGATGAACAAGTGTAAAAGCACTCTCCCATTAAAATCACTTCGTCACCCCACCATTGCGCACGTTCACGTTCCGGACAATCAAAATACGTATCGCGCATGTTAACATAAAGGGTTCGCAAGGCCTTCTTCCAAAAACGATTCACAAAATCATTATCACAGCTAAAACTTCCGGTCATTTCTGTATTATAGCCCGTTTCACGATATTTCAATCCATTAACTTCGATACCTTTAGGCAGAATAAAATAAACCTCATGTCCATTCAGCCAGCCTAGTGATTCATAAGATTGCCGACCTCGACGAGTAATATACTCAGCTCTCAGATTAATATCTCCCGCTGCATATGTATTATCCGTATAAATGCCGATGCAGTTTCCCCCTACAGGGTCCGTTATTTCCAATATTGGAGTCATCTGTAAATTATAGGGTAACAAGGCAATCAGTGTATCCTGTTGTTCTCCTTTCAATCTGCGCATAGACTCAAAAGAACGTATACCGAAGTCTTTCCATTGCGGAATAGGACGTTTTATAAGTTTATTGTAAGGAGCTTCTCCCCATGTTCCTAACACCAGTGCGTTACTAAATCCCAGCGTTTCCGGACATTCAGTTGTCTGCCACCCCGTCATATCCTTACGAGCATCAAAACGAATGTTCGATTCCGGTAAACGAAAATTAGGATAAGGTGCATCCGCACTCCCATAAGCAGGATGAATCCGGCAAAGCCACGTTTCATCACTACCCAAAACAAATTTCCTACTTTCTAAATTAAATAGCAATCCAGCTTGTCCGCTACTCTTGTGCGAAAAGCCCTCTTTACCGAAATACCAGACCAATATAGCTATCTGATTTTTCCCTTTTTGCAAGAAAGGGGCTAAGTCCACCTCATCGTAATAGGTGTCCTTCGGAGTCGGTCCACGCTTCACTCCTCCTTCAAAAACAGCAAGCTGTCCGTTAATCCAAAGCCAATACTTACTATCCACGGCAATCTGTGCAACCGCCTTCTCCGGACGTTTTGGCAAGATAATGTCTTTCCGGAAAGTCATCCACGTATTGGGATGATTGGCATCGGAAGGGGCGATCCATTTTCCTTCAGTTGCTTGTATTCCCAAAAGTGAACTCAAGGAAAAAGCAAAAATCAGAACTATAAAAAATCGGTTCATCATATAAAAGTTTATTTGTTTTATTGAATCCCCCTCCTTCGTCCTTCTGTTAAAAAGGGGAAAAGTTCAAAGGAGAGGCATTCAAATATACTCAATCAGATTCTACTTACCAACCCGGATTTTGCTTTAGTCGACCGTTGCTCATATTTATCTGTTTGGTAGGCAATGGGGCTAGATAATCACGTCCCGGACGGAACTTACGGTTATCTTCGGTTATTACAAATCCGTCACTATCCAAAGATGGACTCAATTCTTCATTCTCGTCTGCATAATTAGAGAACTTTACGCCTTTCAACGGTAGCGGCATCTCTACTTCAGCTGTTTTCCAACGACGAAGGTCATCATACCGGTTGGCTTCAAAACAGAGTTCAATCGTACGTTCCCGACGGATCTCCTCACGCATATCCAAGCCATACTTTGTAACAAACTCATTAGTTAAATCCGGCATTCCTACACGTTTACGGATACGGTTAATAGAGTTGTTCAAATCATTATCACTAATCTCGCCTTCCAGCTCATAGGTAGCTTCTGCATAAATCAACAGGACTTCTGCAAAACGGATAATGTGGGCATTGTAATAAGCCCCTACATGATAAATATCAGGTAGTTCACTGATATACTTCCACACACGATATCCGGTATTTGTAGAGCAAATACCCATAAAACTAACCGGACATTCAGTAGCCACACCATGTTGACTAACATAAATATATTTACGGCCAGGCACCTGCAAGACACAAGTCATACGCGGATCACGGTCTTCATATTCCGATTGCACACTTTCATAACCCTGGAAACACGTTTCTACATTATCAATAGGAACACCATTCTTATCCAAAAACATATCGGCAAACTTCTTGGTTGCCAAAAGATAACCAGCGCTAACCTTATCAGCCATATCATGGAAAGTTCCTTTCATGTTCTTAGCATACTGATAATCAAGAATAGACTCGCACGAATTATCACCATCTTCCAAAAACAATTTACGGTATGAATCCGCACCTAATGACGCTTCGTAGTATAAATCATATTCCGGTTTGTCGAAAATAAGTTGCCGGGCACATTCTTTGGCAATCCCCAATAATGCCAGTCCATCACTACGATGTTTATGATTTATAGCCCAGGTTCCGGCATACAGTGCTACTCTTGCCCTGAAAGCCACGGCTGCCCCACTGGTTATACGTCCGGTTTCGGCTACTGCCATTTCAGACTTCTTTGGTAATAATAGTGAAGCATCATACAAATCCTGCAAGATGGCATCTTCTACCTCTTTACGGGGCGTACGTTCCATAAACAGTTCAGGAGAATCAATATCCAAAGAATGTGTAACTAAAGGGACATCTCCAAAACGATTGAGCAACTTAAAATACTGGTATGCCCGGAAGAACAACGCTTCTCCTTTGTATCGAAGAATCTTTGGATCAGTAGTATGCAAGGCATCGACATGCTCCAATAAAATATGAATCTTGCGTAGATATGCATAACAATCATCCCATACTCCATCACTCTCCGATGGCAACCAACGACCATTACTCACACTGTTAAATCCAAAATAAGAAGTTGACAAATCCGCTTTCTGATCATATTGGGCTAAATTATCATCCCCATTAAATTTCATTAAAGAAGGATATAAGCCATTCGCATAAATTTTAAAATCATTTTCCGTCAGCCAATAGTCACCATCCGACATTTTATCTGCGGGCATCAGATCCATTCCTTGGCAGGAAGACAATAGTATAGCCACTATAAAACTATAAAATATATTCTTTTTCATAATCAATTAAAAATTAAGATTTACACCAAACGAGAAATAACGCATAAACGGATACCCAGAATAATTCCCATTATCTTCAGGATCATATTTGAAAGGAATATTATCAATTTCAAACAAGTCATTTCCGCTAAAATAAACTCTCAAACGATCTACCTTTATTTTCTGAGTCAAAAAGCGAGGAATGGTATAACCAAACTGTAAATTCTTTAAACGTACATAAGCCGCATTCACCAACAGGTTATCCGATGTACGATAGTTCCATAAGTTACGGTCATCGTCATGAGTCAATATCGGATATTTAGCATTCGGACGGTCAGCAGACCAAGTATTATGATAGAATTCGGACAATGGATAATGCCAGTCAGGATAGAAAGGTATCAAAGGTTCTCCGTCTTGTACAACTTTACGTTTGGCCACTCCTTGAAAAAAAATGCTTAGATCAAACCCCTTCCATTCCATATCGATATTCAAACCGAAATTATAACGGGGATTACTGGTACCTAAGTACACAAGATCACCCTGATATCCACGTTTAGGATCACCCGTCGCAGTAATCGCTCCATCACCGTCGAGATCCAGATACATCATATCACCCACACGCAGATTATCCGGAACTCCCTTCATTTTTTTATACTCGCGCAAAGTAGCTTCGTCTCGAATAATTCCTCCTGATTGATATCCAAAATATGCATTGGTAGAATAACCCTGAATATTTGATATTAAGCCCGAGCGCAGTCCGGAAAATCCACCCAAATTAGTAACCTTATTGCGAGAATCAGAAATATTACCACGGACACTATAGGAAAAATCATTCACCTTATCTCTCCATGCCAAAGAAACTTCCCAACCTTTCACTTCAAGAGAACCGTTATTGGATGCCGGAGCAGTCGCACCCAACAGACTCGGATAATCTACAGCAATCAACATATTTTTATTTTTCTTATAGAACCAGTCTACGCTGGCGCTCAAACGATTATTAAGTATTGCTATGTCCAGTCCGATATTTGTTACTTCCAGTTTCTCCCAAGTACGTGCCAAAGAGACCATGTTGGAAGATGCCTGCTGACTCTTCTCCTCTTTATTGAATGGATAAGGCCAATCCGAACTGATGTTAATAATCGGAATATAGTCATAACGTCCGATCCCCCCCTGACAATTACCCATTTGCCCCCAGGAACCTCTTATTTTCAACTGGTCAAAAATGTTCAAATCTTTAATAAAATCTTCTTCAGACAGACGCCAGGCAGCAGAATATCCTGTAAATAATCCCCAACGATGTCCTGGAGCAAAACGAGAAGTTCCATCATACCGGCCATTAATCTCAACAATATAACGGTCATTGTATACATAACTCAAACGACCGTACACAGAGCGCAACGTTTCCGCCCAAGTGGCAGCACCTGTTTCCTGATCCTTCGAACTACCTAATGCCAGATTAAAATTATCACTTGTAAAATTCTTACGCGTAGCCGAGAAAGTATCATAAGAGAATTCTTCATGTTGTGCACCCGCCATGACCTTCAAATCATGTTTCTCAGCGAATAGTTTATGATATTCCGCATAAACATTATAGTTACGGTACCATTGTTTAGAGAAAGCTCTTGAAGCCCAATTTTCAGTCGTATTATATCTATTCAGCGAATCATCCCAATTCCATTGAGCATATTTTCCTCCATTAGCCCTTGCACTTTAAGGCCGGAGTGAATATTTCCGGTAATCTGGAT
>OGGZ01002210.1_pt1 | contig 13901 bp, 15 predicted proteins | sample 1571371 | NCBI WGS metagenome assembly OGGZ01 (sample SAMEA2582025, study PRJEB24529) | metagenome | biome: Human gut stool | place: China | collected 2011
CCGGGGCGTGTACCTGGCAAAAAATACTTCTCAGTCTGCAAGTGTGGAATTTGTTCGCCTATGGCGAACAAATTATGCGCGCGGCAGACTGCAAGCCTTTTGTTCAAAATGGGCTTCGCCCATTTTGGATAGAATAGCAAGTCCCCGGCGCAGACGCGCCGGGGACTTGTTATTCTATTCTATGTTATGTGCCGCTGTGGGCGTGGGCCTTTTCCGGCTCCTCCTTCTCCGGCGGCAGGGGCCGCACCCGGATCTCCATGACCCGCCGGTGCTCCACCCGGGTGACGCACACGTCCAGGCCGTCGGCCTGGAACCGGTCGCCTACGTCGGGCACCCGCCCGATCTCCTCCATGACCCAGCCGGACACCGTGGAGGCGTCATACTCCTCGCTGGGCTTCATGTCGAACAGGTCGTACAGATCGTCCAGGTCCGCCGAGCAGGCCACCAGATAGCTGCCGTCGGACTGCTTGCGGAACTCCTCGATGACCTCGTCGTGCTCGTCCCAGATCTCGCCCACCAGCTCCTCCATGATGTCCTCCATGGTGACGATGCCCTGGGTGCCGCCGTATTCGTCCACCACCACCGCCATGTGGACCTTGTTCTGCTGCAGCTGCCGCAGCAGGTCCGATATCCGGGTGGTTTCCGTGGTGTACAGCACGGAGCCCTTCAGCTCCGACAGGCGCTTGACGCCCCGGCAATAGGCGGCGTAGAAGTCCTTCTCGTGCAGGACGCCGATGATATTGTCAATACTGTCGTGATAAATGGGCAGCCGGGAGAACCCGCTGTCTGCGTACATGGCCGCCGCTTCCTCCATGGTAGCGGTGTCCGCCAGGGCCTCCAGGTCCACCCGGGGGGTGAGGATCTCGGAAACCTCCATGTCGTTGAACTCGATGGCGTTGCGGATGAGATCGCTTTCGTGCTGGTCCAGGCTTCCCTCGGTTTCGGCCTGGTCCACCATGCCCATCAGCTCCTCCTCGGTGATGCCGTCGTCGTCCTGGTGCCGCAGCAGCACCCGCAGCAGCTTCTTCCACTGGGTGAACAGGAAGTTCACCGGCGTCAGCACCACCGCCATCACCCGCAGCAGCGGCGTGGCGACGATGGCCCAGGCCTCCGGCCGCTCCTTGGCCAGACTCTTGGGGGTCACCTCGCCGAAGATCAGGATCACCACGGTCAGCACCGTGGCGGACACCGTGGGGCCCTTCCCCGGGCCGATGAGCTGGATAAACAGCACCGCGCCGATGGTGGTGGCCACATTGTTGACGATGTTGTTGCCGATGAGGAGGGTGGAGAGCAGCCGGTCGAAATCGGCTGCCAGGGCCAGGGTCCGGGCGGCGCGCTTGTCGCCGTCGTCGGCCCGGGTTTTCAGGCGGATGCGGTTCAGGGATGTAAAAGCGGTCTCCGTGGCGGAGAAGTAGGCGGATAGGGCGACCAGCGCCACCAGCGCCGCCAGCATTGCGACAGTACTACTGTCCATAGAAAGGTTACCAACTCAGCTTTCTGTAATGAAATTTCAGGCAGGTTCACAGCCTGATGGTTCAGTATATCATATTCCGGTCCTTTATGCAACAAATTCCTTTGAATTAACGGCCTCTCCCCGGCATTTCCGGAATCTTTATGGCCGCTTAACGAAATCAGACCGCAGAGCGGGGAACTCTGCGGCCTGATAGGCGGTGTATTTACTTGGCGTATTCCACGACCTTGGTTTCCCGCAGGACGTGTACCTTAATCTGCCCGGGGTACTCCAGCTCGTTTTCGATGCGCTTGGCCAGCTCCCGGGCCAGAATGACCATCTGATCCTCGGACACCTGCTCGGGCTTCACCATCACGCGGACCTCGCGGCCGGCCTGAATGGCGTAGCTCTTTTCCACGCCGGGATAGCTGCCGGTGATCTCCTCCAGCTTCTCCAGGCGCTTGATATAGTTCTCCAGATTCTCCCGCCGGGCGCCGGGGCGCGCAGCGGAGATGGCGTCGGCCGCCTGGACCAGGCAGGCCACCAGGGTCTTGCACTCCACATCGTTGTGGTGTGCCTGGATGGCGTGGATGATGTCCTCCTTCTCCCGGTACTTCCGGCAGAACTCCACGCCCAGGGCCACATGGGTGCCCTCCATCTCGTGGTCCACGGCCTTGCCGATGTCGTGCAGCAGGCCCGCCCGCTTGGCGGCCTGCACATCGGCTCCCAGCTCCGCGGCCATGAGGCCGGCAATGTGGCTGACCTCGATGGAGTGCTGCAGCACGTTCTGGCCATAGCTGGTGCGGTAGCGCAGGCGGCCCAGCATCTTCTGCAGCTCCGGGTGCAGGCCCCGGACGCCGGTTTCCAGGACGGCGCGCTCGCCCTCGGCCCGGATGGTGGCCTCCACCTCCCGGCGGGCCTTCTCCACCATCTCCTCAATGTGGGTGGGGTGGATGCGGCCGTCGGCAATGAGCTTTTCCAGAGCCAGCCGGGCGATCTCCCGCCGGACGGGCTCAAAGCAGGAGACGGTGATGGCCTCCGGCGTGTCGTCGATGATCAGGTCCGCCCCGGTCAGTGTCTCCAGGGTGCGGATGTTGCGGCCCTCGCGGCCGATGATGCGTCCTTTCATCTCGTCATTGGGCAGGGGAACCACACTGACGGTGATCTCGGCCACATGGTCGGCGGCGCAGCGCTGGATGGCGGTGGCCACGATTTCCCGGGCGCGGCTGTCGGCCTCGTCCTTGGCCCGGGCCTCGATCTCCTTGATTTTCAGGGCCGTTTCGTGGGTCACTTCGGACTCCACCTGGGCGATGAGGTAATCCTTGGCCTGGTCGGCGGTGAAGCCGGAGATGCGCTCCAGCATCTCGGTCTGGCTGCGCTTGATGATCTGAATTTCTTCGTTTGCCTTGTCGGCGGCGGCATGCTTGGCTGCCAGCGTCTCCTCTTTCTTCTCGATGGCGTCCATCTTGTGATCGAGGTTTTCTTCCTTTTGCTGCAGGCGCCGCTCCTGCTTCTGCAGGTCGGCCCGCCGCTCCTTCACTTCCTTCTCGTACTCGCTGCGGGACTTCAGAATCTCTTCCTTGGCCTCCACAAGGGCCTCTCTTTTCTTGCTTTCAGAGCTCTTGATGGCTTCGTTGATGATGCGGGTGGCCTCCTCCTCCGCGCTGGAGATCTCCTTTTCGGCCACGCGCTTGCGATAGCGAATACCGAGGAGGAAAAACAGCACTGCCGCCGCAACAAAGGCGGCCGCTGCCACGATCCAACCGGTAGGTGTCATGGTTGGTGTTCCTCCTATTCATAATTTGTGTATGCAAACGGATGACTCCGTTCCTGGCAGATAATAACCGGGAGAATCCCCTGTCCCCCCGATGATAATCTTCATTAATTTTAATCGGATTGCACAAAACTGTCAAGAGCATATTCGCATGTTCCCTGCTATTTTTTCGCTCAGGTGTCTAAATCTGCACATATGGGGCGCTGACGTACCCCAGGGTATCGTCATACAGCACCACATACCACCCCCGGTACTGGCCGAACACCGTCACCGTCTCCCCGCTGGGGATCCGGGCCAGCACCTGCCCCGACACCGACGGCTCCCCCCGCAGGTTCACCGGCCCGCCGGACTCCGTGGCGATGACGCCGGGCTGGCTGGGGCCGGGATAGGTGAAGGGCAGGCCGAAATACTCCGCCATGCTCATGGCCAGGTTCTGGCCGATGGCGTCGATGTGGCTTTCGATCCAGCGGGCGTCGGCCTCATTGTCGTGATACCCGATCTCCACCAGCACCGCCGGGGCCCGGGGCTGGCGCACCTCCCCCAGACTGGTGGTGGACCGGGTCACCACCCGCTCCGGCAGGGGGTAAATCTCCTGCAGATTCCGGGCGATGATCTCCGCCCCCCGGCGGCCGTTCCGGCTGGTGGGGTAATAAAAGGCGATGATCCCCCGGTTCTGCCCCTCACTGCTGGGACCGGAGGCGTTGGAGTGCAGGGCCAGATAGAAGTCATAGTCCCCGCGGTTTGCCTGGCGGATGGAGGAGGCGGCGGTCATATCCGGGGTGTTCCGGGAAAACTGGATGCCGTTGGCCAGCAGATACGGCTCCATGGCGTCGGCCACCAGATTCATGAAATATTCCTCCGACCCGTTCCCGGTGACATAGGGGTTATATTCCTGGGTGGAAGGACTCAGATAAATTTTCGGCATGGGCATTCTCCTTTCCTGGTCATTCTATGCCAAAATACCGGCTCTGCGCACTGGTAATTCCCCGGCGCATGTGATATAATAGAGGCTATCGAAAAACTCGAAAGTCTTCCACCATCGGAAAGGAAGATCGTTACGAAAGAAACCCATCAGGGGTGTCTTTCGTTTGCAATCACAGGTTTTTCAGAACTCAAAAAGTTCTGAAAAACCGCACGCAGCTTGTCAAAAAAGTCTTTTTTGACAAGCCTCATACGACAAAAGGACGGTGCCCATTATGAAAGCTGAACGACCCTATCCCCAGATCGCCATCACTCCCAAGGGGGAGGCAGCCCTCACCGGCGGCCATCCCTGGGTCTATGAGGGGGAGGTCACCTCCGTTTCCGGCGCGCCTGCCGACGGCGACCTGGTGGACGTGGTGAGCCGCCGGGGCAGCTGGCTGGGCGCCGGATTTTACAACAGCCGCTCCCTGATCCGGGTGCGGCTTCTGTCCCGCAACCCCAACGACCGGTTTGACCCGGACTTCTGGGCCCGGCGGGTGAAATACGCCTGGGACTACCGCAAGACCGTCATGGCCCCGGAGGAGCTGACCTGCTGCCGGGTGATCTTCGGCGAGGCGGACCATTTCCCGGGCCTGACGGTGGACCGCTTCGGCCCGGTGCTGGTGGCCCAGGTGCTGTGCCTGGGGCTGGACCGGGTGAAGGACGTGATCTTCTCCCAGCTGGTCCGGGTCCTGCGGGAGGACGGCCAGGACATCGCCGGGATATATGAGCGCAACGACGTTGCCCTGCGGGACAAGGAGGGCATGGCCCAGGGCAAGGGCTGGTATCCCCTGGCCGGGGAGCCTCTGCCGGACTTCACCCGCACGGATATCGTGGAAAACGGCATCCGCTATACCGTGGACTTTGAAAACGGCCAGAAAACCGGCTTCTTCCTGGACCAGAAGTACAACCGCCAGGCGGTGGCCCGGCTGGCCCGGGGCAAAACCGTGCTGGACTGCTTCACCCACACCGGCTCCTTCGCCCTGAACGCCGCCCGGGGCGGCGCGGCCCGCGTCACCGCCGTGGACGTGTCGGAGTTCGCCGTGGAATGTGCCCGGGAAAACGCGGCCCGCAACGGCCTGTCCCAGGTGGTGGACTGCGTGGCCGCCAACGTGTTCGACCTGCTGCCCCAATTGCAGAAGGGGCAGTATGACTTCATCATCCTGGACCCCCCGGCCTTCACCAAAAGCCGCCAGACCACCCAGCGGGCCATGGCCGGGTATAAGGAGATCAACTACCGGGCCATGCGGCTGCTGCCCCGGGGCGGATACCTGGCCACCTGCTCGTGCAGCCACTTCGCCACAGAGGAGCTGTTCCGGAAAATGCTCCACGCCGCCGCCCACGATGCCGGGGTCCAGCTGCGGCAGATCGAGGCCCGGCAGCAGTCCGCCGACCACCCCATTCTCTGGGGCGTGGAGGAGACCAGCTATCTGAAATTCTACCTGTTCCAGGTGGTATAATCAAAAGGAGAAAGCCATGGAATTTCGCGTATTGGCCATCGGCGACGTCACCAGCGAGGAGGGCACTGCCCACCTGCGCCGCCATCTGCCGGGCTTTAAAAAAATGAAGGGCGTGGACTTCACCGTTATCAACGGCGAGAACATCTCCGGCACCGGCCTGACCCCCCAGCAGGCCGACGACCTGTTTGCCGCCGGGGCCGACGTCATCACCCTGGGCAACCACACCTGGGGCAAAATGCAGATCACCGATTATCTGGAGGAGAACCGCTATATCCTCCGGCCCGCCAACTTCTCCCCCCGCACCCCGGGCCGGGGCTGCGGGGTCTATGACCTGGGCCGGGTGCAGGTGGCGGTGATGGTGCTCATCGGCCGGTGCGACCTGGCCTGGGGCAGCGACAACCCCTTCACCACGGCGGACCGCCTGCTGAAGGCCGGGGACAAGCCCACCTTCACCCTGGTGGACTTTCACGCCCAGGCCACCAGCGAAAAGCTGGCCATGGCCTATTATCTGGACGGCCGGGTGTCCGCCCTGTGGGGCACCCACACCCATGTGCCCACCGCCGATGAGCGGGTGTTCCCCCAGGGCACCGGCTATATCACGGACCTGGGCATGACCGGTGCGGTGGAGTCCGTTCTGGGCATCCGCCCGGAGCAGTCGGTGGAGACCTTCCTGGGGGGCCTGCCGGGCCGCTACCGCCCGGCGGAGGGCCCCTGCAAGGCCCAGGGGGCCCTGTTCACCCTGGACAGCGCCACCGGCCTGTGCACCGCCGTGGAGCGGGTGGATATCCGATAAATACAGAGGAGGAACCGTATCATGTCCGTTGAAAAAGTCCGGGCCTATCTGGAGCATTTCGGCGTGGCCGGCCGCATCCGGGAGTTCGATGTGTCCAGCGCCACCGTGGAGCTGGCCGCCGTGGCTGTGGGGGTGGAGCCCGCCCGCATTGCCAAGACCCTGAGCTTCAAGCTGGGGGAGGACCCCATCCTGGTGGTGGCCGCCGGAGACGCCAAGATCGACAACAGCAAGTATAAGCACCTTTTCGGCATGAAGGCCAAGATGCTCACCCCGGAGGAGGCGGTGGAGCGCATCGGCCACGCCGTGGGGGGCGTGTGCCCCTTCGCCCTGCCGGAGGACGTGAAAACCTACCTGGACCGGTCCCTGCGGCGGTTTGACACGGTGTTCCCCGCCGTGGGCAGCGCCGCCAGCGCCATTGAGCTGACCTGCGGCGAACTGGAGCGCTGCTGCGGGACCAATTTTGTCTCCTGGGTGGACGTGTGCAAGGGCTGGCAGGAGGAAGGCCATGGCTAAGGTCCTTCACGCGGCGGACTTCCACCTGGACAGCGCCTTCCGCTCCCTGCCGGAGGAGCAGGCCCGCCTGCGGCGGCAGGAAAGCCGCCTTCTGCCCGGCCAGCTGGTGGATTGGGCCAACGATCACGGAGCCCGGCTGATGCTGCTGGCCGGGGACCTGTTCGACTCCGACCGGCTGTTCAGCCAGACGGCCCAGATGCTGGCCCAGGCCCTGGCCCGCTTCCAGGGCGCCGTGGTCATCGCCCCGGGGAACCACGACTGGCTCTCCGCCGCCAGTCCCTACCGCCAGCCCATCTGGCCGGAGAATGTCCGCATCTTCCTGGGCCGGGGCATGGAGCGCTTGACCCTGCCGGAGCTGGGCTGCACCGTATACGGCGCGGCCTTCACCGCCCCGGAGGAGGCGGAAAGCGGCCTGGCCGGCTTTTATGCCCAGCCGGACGGCAGCGCCCGCATCATGGTCCTCCACGGGGACGTGGGCAGCCGGGAGGGCCGCTACCGCCCCATCGCCCCGGAGGAGATCGCCTCCACGGGCCTGGACTATCTGGCCCTGGGCCATGTCCACGCCCCCTCGGCCATGAACCGGGCCGGGAGCACCGTGTGGGCCTATCCCGGCTGTCCCCAGGGCCGGGGCTTTGACGAGACCGGCGACCGGGGCTTCCTGTTCGGCGACGTGGAGCCGGGCCGGGTGGATATGCAGTTTGTCCCCTTTGCCCGCCGCCGCTATGAGATCCTCACCGTGGACGTGTCCCAGGGGGACGCCCTGGACGCCATCCGCCGCCGTCTGCCGCCGGACACCTCCCGGGACATCTACCGCATCCGCCTGACCGGCGAAACGGCGGAGCCGCTGACCCTGCCCGCCCTGGAGCAGGCCCTGTCCGGCGGCTTCTTCCAGCTGGAGCTGGCGGACGACACCCGTCTGCGCCGGGACCTGTGGGACCGCTGCGGCGATGATACCCTGCGGGGCCTGTTTCTGCGCCGGCTTCGCCGGGAATATGACGCCGCCGACCCCCGGCGGCAGAAGGAAATCGAGCAGGCGGTGCGCTTCGGCCTGGCCGCCATGGACAACAAGGAGCTTTGATATGAAAAACATCCTCATGATCGGCACCGGCGGCACCATCGCCTCCGGCCAGACGGCGGAGGGTCTTGCTCCCGAGCTGGACCCCAGCCGCCTTTTGCAGGATACACCCCGGGTGGCTCAGCTGTGCCGGGTGGACTGCCTGCAGCTGTACAGCCTGGACAGCACCAACATCCGCCCCTGTCACTGGCTGGGCCTGGCCCGGGCCATCCGGGAGCGGTACGACCAGTATGACGGCTTCGTCATCAGCCACGGCACCGACACCATGGCCTACACGGCGGCGGCCCTGAGCTATCTCATCCAGGACTGCCCCAAGCCCATCGTCCTCACCGGGGCCCAGAAGCCCATCTGGTACGACGGCACCGACTCCAAGCGCAACCTCACCGACGCCTTCCTGTATGCCTGCCGGGGCTGCGGCGGGGTGCAGATCGTGTTCAACGGCAAGGTCATTCTGGGCACCCGGGCCCGCAAGACCTTCTCCAAGAGCTTCCAGGCCTTCTCCAGCGTCAACTATCCGGAGCTGGCCCTGATCCAGGACGAGCGCCTGCTGCAATATATCACCACCGGCAGCCGCCCCGCCCCCCGGTTTTACGACGCCCTGGACGGCAGTGTGGGCCTGCTGAAGCTGATCCCCGGCACCCGGCGGGAGCTGCTGGCCTTTATGGCCGACCACTATGACGGCCTGGTCATCGAGGGCTTTGGCGTCGGCGGTCTGCCGGAATACGACGGGTTTTACGATGTGGTCCGCCAGGCGGCGGAGGCGGGCAAGCTCATCGTCATGACCACCCAGGTACCCAACGAGGGCAGCGACCTGACGGTGTACCATGTGGGCGGCCACCTGAAGCACACCCTCCAGGTGCTGGAGGCCTACGACATGACCACCGAGTCCGCCGTGTGCAAGCTCATGTGGATCCTGGGCCAGACCCGGGACTTCGCCCAGGCGGAAAAGCTGTTCTATACCCCGGTCTCCCGGGATATTCTCCGGTTTTCCGGGGAATAAGCGAAGCGAGGTGAACCCCTATGGCTGAACTTCTGCCGGGCGCTCCCGTGGCGGAGCGCCTGACCCAGGACCTGAAGGCCCGGTCCGACGCCCTGCGGCAGCGGGGCGTGGTCCCCACCCTGGCCATCATCCGGGTAGGCCGGGACCCCGGCGGCCTGGCCTATGAAAAGGGCGCGGCCTCCCGCTGCGCCAAGTGCGGCATCGACCTGCGCCGCATCCCCCTGGATGACGCCGCCTCCCTGCCGGAGGTCATCCGGGCCGTGAACAACGACCCCGCCATCCACGGCTGCCTGCTGCTGCGTCCCCTGGCGGACAAGGCGGCGGAGGAAGCCGCCGGGCGGCTTCTGTCCCCGGACAAGGACGTGGACGGCATGACCCCCGGCTCCCTGGCGGGACTGCTGACAGGGCAGAGCGGCTTCGCCCCCTGCACGGCCCAGGCCTGCCTGGAGCTGCTGGACTACTACGACGTCCCTCTGGCGGGCCGCCGGGCGGTGGTGGTGGGCCGCAGCCTGGTGGTGGGCCAGCCCGCCGCCCTGCTGCTGCAGCGACGCAATACCACCGTTACCGTGTGCCACACCGGCACCCGGGACATACCGGCCCTGTGCCGGGAGGCGGACATCGTCATTGCCGCCGCCGGACGGCCGGGCCTCATCACGGCGGACTTCCTCCGCCCCGGGCAGACGGTGCTGGACGTAGGCGTCCACCCGGGCCCCGACGGGACCCTCTGCGGCGACGTGGCCCCGGAAGCCGCCGGACTGGACCTGGCCCTGACCCCGGTTCCCGGCGGCGTAGGCTCCGTCACCTCCGCCGTCCTCTGCAAGCACACCATCCAGGCGGCGGAAAACACACGGCTATAACAAAATACAGGGACCTGCGAAAATCGCAGGTCCCTGTATTTTGCTTTTGCGTTTATTTCACCAGGTCCAGGATCTCCTGGGGCGACACCAGGCCCACGGACCGGTCCGCCACCTGGCCGCCCTTGAACACCAGCAGGGTGGGGATGCTCTCGATGCCGTACTGCAAAGCCAGGTCCCGGTTTTCGTCCACGTCCACCTTGACGATCTTCAGCTCCGGGTGCTGGCCGGACAGCTCCTCTAAAATCGGGGCCAGCATCCGGCAGGGACCGCACCAGGTGGCCCAGAAGTCCACCAGCACCGTGCCGCTATCCCGCAGGACCTCCCGATCAAACTCGCTCTCGTTCACATGCAAAATCGCCATATGCAGCGCCTCCTCGTTTGGTATAGTCGTATTATAGCAGGTTTCGCGCCACATTTCTGCGGCATATGCAACAGTTGGTCAAAAAAATCACAAAGTTTTTTTCAGAAGGGGATGGTCCCCATGGCCGCAGCCGCCGGGTCGGCAAAGGGCCCGATGTCCGGAGCGCCCACCGTCAGCAGGAGATAGGCGATCCCCACCAGGATGGCCAGCACATACCACACCAGCTCCCCGCCGGGGACCCGCCGGGACAGCACCGTGCCGTGGAGGGTCAGTCCCCCGGCCAGCACCAGGCTCCACAGCCGCAGCCACCGGCCCGGCAGCAGCCAGCACAGCCCCGCCATGCACAGGGGCATCACCGCCAGCAGCAGGCAGTGCCCGCCCCGGCAGCCCCCCTCTGGGCCCAGCCGCCAGATCACCAGCGCCGCCGGAAGATACGGCCAGAACAGCAGCTTCCCCATTTCCCAGGGGCTGCCGTTGGCCGGAGCCAGCAGGGCCGTCAGCGGACATGGGAACGTCCGGTGCAGCAGCCACAGCGCCGCCGCCGTGGCCGCCGCCGTGAAAAATCCCAGGATATAGCGCCTCAATTTCCCCCACCTCCGGCCCTACCCTATGCGCCGGGGCGGGGAAAAAGAACCCTATCGGATCCCCCGCAGGCCCGTCTCCGGGTCCGCAAACAGCGGCAGGTCCGGCGGGGCGAAGGTCCATAAGATAAACGCCGCCCATACCGCCGCCAGCACCGCCGCTCCGGCCACCTGCCACACCGGGGACGCCAGGGCCCGGCGGCGCAGCATGGCCCAGGTCACCCAGAAGCCCAGCAGCACGGCTATCTGGAAAATGGCCACGTCCAGCCACATGATGTCCCGGCCCAGAACCCCCTGATACCCGTAAAACAGCAGCGGGATAGCCGCCAGCCCCGCCAGCAGACCCGCCGCCCGGGCCGTCAGCACCGGTAGGCCGGTGCGCCGCAGGGCGGCAAACTCCACGATGCTCCACAGGACCCAGGGGGTGGTCAGCAGCTTCATATGCTCCCAGGTGGACTCGTTGACGGAGGCCAGGGCCCCGGCGATGGGGCTTTCGCCGCACCATTCATACACGAAGTGCAGCAGATTCCCCGCCGCCAGCACGAATATCAGCCCCAGGACCTCCCAGGTGCGCCATTTTCTGTCGCTCATGCGCTTCACCTTCCTTTATGGGAAGCATAGACCGATCTCCGCCGTTTTATACACGGCGCCGCCGCGCAGACCAGCAGAGCCGCCGCCGTCCACAGCAGAAAGGGGCTGCGCCGGGCCAGAGCCGCACCGGCAACGGTCAGCAGGCCCGCCGCCGCCAGGCTGACGGCCTGGGCCACCCGGTCCGCCAGAAACGGGTCCGTCCCCCAGCACAGGGCCAGCCACAGCATCCGCCCGCCATCCAGGGGCAGGATGGGCAGCAGGTTGAAGCAGCCCAGCACCGCCTGGGCCCCGGCCAGCAGATACAGCGGCTCCCACCACCGGCCCAGAAGTCCCAGCGCCGCCGCCAGCAGCAGATTCACTGCCGGTCCGGCGGCTGCCGCCAGCAGCTCGCCGCCGTAGCTCATCCGCCCCGCCACCTGCATCTCCGCCCCCAGGGCGGAGATGCGCACCGCCCGGACCCAGCCGCCCCGGCGGCGCAGGGCGGCATAGTGGCCCAGCTCGTGGCACAGAGCCGCCAGCAGCACCGCCCCCAGCACCTCCGGCGACGACAGCCACACAAATACCGCCAACAGCGCCGGGGCCCCCGGCGACACCCGGATCCGGGTCCGCTCAGGGGGCCGCATAGTAATAGATGGGATTCACATACACCCCGTCCTTCATCAGCTCGAAGTGCAGATGGGGCCCGGTGGCGTTGCCGGTGTGGCCCACCTCCGCGATGGGGTCCCCGGGCCGCACCTGCTGGCCGGAGGAGGCGTTGATGCGGCTGCAATGGGCATACAGGGTGACAAAGCCCCCGGGGTGCTGCACCGTCACATAATTGCCCAGCTCCGCGCTGTCTCCCACCGCCGTGACGGTCCCGGCGGCAAAGGCCGTGATCACCGCCCCCTCGTCGGCGGCGATGTCCAGGCCGTAGTGGAACTGCTGTCCGCCGCCGTTGGGGTCCTGTCGATAGCCGAACCGGTCCGTCACCGGCCCGGTCAGCGGGTTGGCATAGGCAAAGCCCAGCACCTGCTGGGTCAGGCACACGTCCCCGGGGGTGTTCTCCGCCGTATAGGCCGCCGGGTCCGCCGCATCCTGGGAGACCGTGACCCCGGTATCCTGGGGGCCGAACACCGCCGTGTAGGCGTCGTTCAGCGCCTTCCCCACGGCGCCCTGGCCGGATACCGCCCGGCCCACGGCGGAAAACGCTGCCCGGAAGTCCGTCTGCCCGGCCATCAGGTTCAGCAGCCTGTCCCGGTACCGGTCCATAGCCGACGGGGCCGTGATCTTCACCACCACCACCGCCAGCAGAAGCACCGCACTGACGGCCAGCTGGGCCAGGCGGCGGTCCCATGACCGGGAGGCGGGCTGTTCCCGCTTGCCCCGGGGCGGAGGCGGCGGCGTCCGGTGCCGCCGGGCGGGCCGCGGTCTGTCTGTCATAGCGCATTCCCCCTTTTTGGAGCAGTGTATGCCCCCGGCGGCAGGGATAGAACCGAAAACCGCGTCCCGCTGCATCTGCCCCATTGTCAAATGCCCCCGGATGGCGTGTAATAGGGCCACTATGAACGCAGGAGGAGCAGCCATGAGCGGAATCATACAGCGCAAGCCGGTAATCCTATATGAGACGTTGGAGGCGCTGTATCAACAAATCAACGCCCCCTTCTGCGCCCAGCGGCGGCCTCAGCGTCCGGCCCTGGGAGGAGCCGGGCCAGGCCCCGGAGCTTATCGACCAGCTGGAGGAGCTGATCGCCCAATATGAGGGCGTCAGCGATGTGGTCACCGTCACCGCCTCCGCCGGTGAAAACGGCTCCATCAGCCCCTCCGGCGAAACCCAGTATTACTACGAGAGCGACGCCGCCTACTCCATCACCCCAACAAGGGCTATGTCATCTCCGACGTGCTGGTGGACGGCCAGAGCGTGGGCGCTGTCAGCAGCTACACCTTCAGCAAGCTGACCACCGGTCACGCCATCCGGGCCGAGTTCGAGTCCATCACCTTCACCGTCACCTTCGCGGACGGCATCACCGGCGAGACTCTGGACACCCAGACCGTGGCCTACGGCAGGGACGCCGCTGCCCCCCAGGCTCCCCAGCACGAGGGCTGCACCTTCTCCGGCTGGGATGCTGCCTTCACCAACGTCCGCAGCGACCTCACCGTTACCGCTCAGTACGACAAGAACAGCGAGCCCACCACTCCGGACCAGCCTGAGCCCGGCCAGCCCGATCAGCCGGACGATGGCAAGCAGGACGACAAGCCCACCACCGGCGACAGCTTCTCTGCCGGTTGGCTGGCCCTGCCCCTGTTCAGCGGCGCTATGGCCGCCTGCATGGTCCTCCCGCGCAGAAAGAAAGCTGACTGACTTCCTTTCCCCCTATAGGCAGAACCCCCGCAGCCCACCGGCTGCGGGGGTTCTGCCCGTTGCGAAGGGGTTCCCTCCAAGCCGCCGCCACCGAGGGCAGCAGGCCCTACAGACTTGGCTCTCCCTCTGGGAGAGCTGTCGGCGCAGC
>OGGZ01002216.1_pt1 | contig 13852 bp, 10 predicted proteins | sample 1571371 | NCBI WGS metagenome assembly OGGZ01 (sample SAMEA2582025, study PRJEB24529) | metagenome | biome: Human gut stool | place: China | collected 2011
ACTGCTCCGAGTACGACACTCTGGACGAGTTCAAGGCTTCCATCCGCAAGAACAATCAGGAGCAGCTGGACAAGCAGGACGATCTGGCTGTCGAGAATGCTCTGGTCGATCAGGTCATCGAGAGCATGGAGGGCGAGATCCCGCAGGCTATGTACGATGTCCGCATGGACGAGATGGTCAACGACTTTGCTTTCCGTGTGGAGCAGCAGGGTCTGCGTCTGGAGGACTACCTGAAGTATATGGGTCAGTCCATGGAGCAGTTCCGCGCCGCTTTCATGCCGCAGGCTGAGAAGCAGGTCAAGATCGGTCTGGCTCTGGAGGCTGTTGCTGCTGCTGAGCACATCGAGGCTTCCGAGGACGAGATCAATGCCGAGATCAAGCGCATTGCTGACCAGTACAAGATGGAAGAGGACAAGGTGCGTGAGCTGATCAACCTTGAGGATCTGAAGCAGGATCTGGCTCGCACCAAGGCCATCGACTTCATCAAGAGCCACGCTAACATCGTGGAGAAGCCCGCAGAGGCTGAGAAGGCTGCTGACGCTGAGTAATCAGTGCCGGGCTCTGTAAAGCGCCGCAGGCGTTTTATCAAAGGTTGTTAAAATTGACCGGTACGGCTGAACTTTACAAGGGAACCCGTATCGGTCAATTTTGCCAATAAACTTAAACCATTTCAGGAGGCGAACTTTATGAGTTTTGTTCCTTACGTTGTCGAGCAGTCGGCGCACGGAGAACGTTCCTACGATATTTTCTCTCGTCTGCTGAACGATCGCATCATCGTGCTGAGCGAGGATGTCAACGATACCACCGCAAGCCTTGTGGTGGCGCAGCTGCTGTATCTGGAAGGGCAGGACCCGGATAAGGACATCAGCCTGTATATCAACAGCCCCGGCGGTTCCATCAGTGCCGGTATGGCCATCCACGACACCATGCAGTATATCAAGTGCGATGTTTCCACCATCTGCATGGGCATGGCTGCCTCTATGGGCGCATTTCTGCTGGCAAGCGGCACCAAGGGCAAGCGCTTTGCGCTGCCCAACGCCGAGATCATGATCCACCAGCCGCTGATCGGCGGTCAGGGCGGCGGCCTTTCCGGCCAGACCACGGATATCAAGATCCATGCCGAGCACATGGTCTATATCCGCGATAAGATGAACCGGATGCTCAGCGAGTACACCGGCCAGCCGCTGGAAAAGATCCAGCAGGACACCGAGCGCGACAACTACCTTACCGCGCAGCAGGCAAAGGAATACGGCCTGATCGATGAGGTCATTGCCCACCGGTAAACCGCTATAATCTATCCAGGATAAGGAAAAACAGCTATGGCAAATAACAATTCCGGCAAAAACGAAAAGGATCTGGTTTGCAGCTTTTGCGGCAAGCATCAGGACGAAGTGGAGCGCATGATCATTGGCCCCGGGGTCAATATCTGCAGCGAGTGCATCGGCCTGTGCCACGATCTGCTCTCTGACAAGCCGGATCAGCCCAAAAGCGCCCGTCCGGGACGCGGAAGCGCAAGCCGCGCCCATGTCCAACCCGCTGCCGCAGATCTGGATATCAACATCATGACCCCGGCCGAGATCAAGGATGCTCTGGATCAGTATGTCATCGGTCAGGACGAGGCAAAGCGTGTGCTGTCCGTTTCGGTCTACAACCACTATAAGCGCATCCTCAGCGGCAAGGGCGGCGATGTGGAGCTGCAAAAGTCCAACGTGCTGCTGCTGGGCCCCTCCGGCGTGGGCAAGACCCTGTTGGCACAGACACTGGCCAAGATGCTGGGCGTGCCCTTCGCAATTGCGGATGCCACCACCCTTACCGAGGCCGGTTATGTGGGCGAGGACGTGGAGAACATTCTGCTCAAACTGATCCAGGCGGCGGATTTTGACGTGCAGAAGGCACAGATCGGCATCATCTACATTGATGAGATCGATAAGATCACCCGCAAGAGCGAAAACCCCTCCATCACCCGCGATGTGGGCGGCGAGGGCGTACAGCAGGCACTGCTGAAGATCTTGGAGGGCACTGTCAGCAACGTGCCGCCGCAGGGCGGCCGTAAGCACCCGCAGCAGGAGTTCATCCAGATCGACACCACCAACATCCTGTTCATCTGCGGCGGTGCCTTTGATGGTCTGGACAAGTATATCCTGCGCCGCACCGATAAGTCCGCGCTGGGCTTCGGCAGCGCGCTGAAGGATAACTCCACCGAGGCTGAGCGCGCATTGCTGCGCAAGGTAGAGCCCCACGATCTGGTCAAGTTTGGCCTGATCCCGGAGCTGATCGGCCGTCTGCCGGTCATCACTGTGCTGGACGATCTGGACGAGGATGCACTGGTACGCGTGCTCAAGGAGCCCCGCAACAGTCTGGTCAAGCAGTACAAGGAGCTGCTGGGCATGGATAACGTGGAGCTTACCTTCACGGACGAAGCCCTGCACGCCATTGCCCGCAAGACCATCGAGCGCAAGACCGGTGCCCGCGGTCTGCGCAGCGTGATGGAAAGCATTCTGCTGCCCATCATGTACGAGGTGCCCAGCGATGCCACCATCATCCGCGTGACCGTGGACGAGGACACTGTGGAGGGCGGCGAAGCACATCTGGAATACGGCGCTGTGCGCAAACGCTATAAAAATCAGGTCGCTCTCAGCTGACGGCATTGCCGCACAGCAGGGGAGCGCACCCGCCTGAAAGCCCTGTTTCAAAAGCTTTTTGCTTTTGGCAGGGCTTTTTGCTTTCAAATTCTTGTTTCTGACAGGAAAATGTACTATAATAGTAAAATGTGGAGCGTGCGGCGTGTGCTCTCTGGCAGGGGCATACCGCAAAAGACGAGCCATATAACTGGGTAACAGGAAGTACTATAAAGGAGTGTGTTTTCAATGGCAAATTATCACGAGATGGATCACGATGCGCTGACCGCTGAAAAGGCAGCGCTGGAAGAGGAATACAAGCAGTTTCAGGCAAAGGGTCTGAAGCTGAATATGGCACGCGGCAAGCCCGGCCCCCACCAGATGGATCTGGCAATGGACCTGCTGAAGATGACCGACTACACCACGGATGCAGGCACCGATGCCCGCAACTACGGCGAGCTGGAGGGTCTGAGCGAGGCCCGCGCCCTGTTTGCAGATGTGTTCGGCGTAAAGCCCAACGAGGTGTTCGTGGGCGGCAACTCCAGCCTGCAGCTGATGTATAACCTCATCAACATCGGTTATGTGTTTGGCTTCCCGGAGTCTCCCTGTCCGTGGTCTCAGGTGGAGAAGCGCAAGTTCCTCTGCCCGGTGCCCGGCTATGACCGTCACTTTGCCATCACCGAAGAGTTCGGCTTTGAGCTCATCAGCGTGCCCATGACCCCCAACGGCCCCGATATGGACGTTGTGGAAAAGCTGGTGGCAGAGGATGATACCATTAAGGGTATCTGGTGTGTGCCGCAGTACTCCAACCCCGATGGCTACACCTACAGCGATGAGACCATCGAGCGCTTTGCCAAGATGAAGACCGCAGCCCCGGATTTCAAGATCTTCTGGGACGAGGCTTACATCGTCCATCACCTGACCGAGGAGATCATCGAGACTCCTGTTCTGCTGAACGTGAGCAAGAAGTACGGCACGCAGGATCGCGTGTTCATGTTCACTTCCACCAGCAAGATCACCTTCCCGGGTGCCGGCGTTTCTGCCATTGCCTGCAGCGACAACAGCATGAAGTATATGTGCAAGCGCTTTGCAGTGATGATCATCAGCTACGATAAGATGAACCAGCTGCGCCATGTCCGCTTCCTGAAGAACAAGGAGGGCGTTCTGGCACACATGGCAAAGCACCGCCGCCGTCTGGTGCCCTGCTTCGATGCCGTCAAGACCGCCTTTGCCGCCAACCTCACCCCCTGCGGCGATATTGCCCACTGGACCAACCCCAAGGGCGGCTACTTCATCAGCTTGTATGTCATGCCCGGCTGCGCCAAGCGCGTGGCAGAACTGTGCAAGGATGCAGGTCTGGTGCTGACCGGTGCAGGCTCTGCCTATCCGTACCACAAGGACCCGCAGGACTCTCATCTGCGCATTGCCCCCACTTACCCCAGTCTGGACGAGGTGGAGACCGCTTCCGAGCTGCTGTGCGTTTGTGTGCGTCTGGCCGTTGTGGAAAAGCTGCTGACTGATATGGCCTAAGGCTTGAAATAACTTGTATATTCTCCTCTGCGGGGCTCTTTGCAGGGCTGGCAGGGGAGTTTTATCACAGAAAGGCCGGCACGACGGCTGCTCTGTGAGGAGAGGAGCCGTCGGCAAAACTTGCGGTTCACAACAAAAACGGCTGCGGCTGCACAGCCGCCGCTTTTGGAGGTTCCCTGATTTATGAAAACAAAAGGCAAAGCATGGCAGCTGGTCGTTACCGCGCTGCTGATCGTTGTATTTGTCTACACCGCCTTTTTTGGCGTAGCGGCAAAATACGGCGATGTGACCACCACCTATATCAAGGGGGCAAAGGATATCCGCTTTGGTGTGGATATCAAAGGCGGCGTCAACGTCACCTTTGTGCCCTCGGATGGCTACGATGCCACGGACGAGCAGCTGGATGCCGCCCGTCTGGTCATCGAGAACCGTCTGGTCGCGCTGAATGTGACGGACTACGAGCTGTATGTGGACAACAATTCCGACAGCCTGATCCTGGAATTCCCGTGGCAGTCCGGCGAGACGGATTTTGACCCCGAGTCCGCCATTCAGGAGATCGGCACCACCGCCTACCTGACCTTCCGCGAGGGAGCCAGCAAGGACGGTGAGCTGATCCTGGACGGCTCCATGGTCGAAAGCGCTTCGGCGCAGTACGGCGCTGTGAGCAACGGCGGCAGCTCAGAGTATTACGTCGCCCTCAAGTTTACCACCGAGGGTGCCAAGGCCTTTGGCGATGCCACCACCAAGCTGGCCGCCGATAAGGACAGCATCAGCATCTGGCTGGACGACGAGAACGTGAGCACCGCCACCGTCAACACCGCCATTACCGATGGACAGGCCATCATCACCAGTTCGCCTTCTAATCCCTTTACGCAGGATGCCGTGGTCAAGATGGCACGCCAGATCAACTCCGGTGCGCTGCCCTTTGCCCTGAGCGTGGACAGCTACTCTACCGTGAGCCCCAGTCTGGGCGAAAACAGCCTTGGTGCCATGGTGCTGGCAGGTCTGATCGCTTTTGCCCTCATCGTGGTGTTCATGACGGTGCTGTACCGTCTGCCGGGCTTTCTGGCCTGCATCGCGCTGGCCGGTCAGGTGGCGGCTACGCTGGCCTTTGTGTCCGGCTATTTCCCGGTATTTGAAAGCTTTACCCTGACCCTGCCCGGCATCGCAGGTATCATTCTGGCCATCGGCATGGGCGTGGATGCCAACGTCATCACCGCCGAGCGCATCAAAGAGGAGCTGAAAAACGGAAAATCTCTGGACGGCGCCCTGAAGAGCGGCTTTGCCCGCGGTCTGACCCCCATCATTGACGGCAACGTGACTATCGTCATCGTGGCCATCGTGCTCATGGGTGCCTTCGGCCCCTCGGATGGTCTGTTTGCCAAGGCACTGCACTTTGTGTTCTTTGCCTTCGGCCCCTCTACCGCAGGCACCATCTACGCCTTCGGCTATACGCTGCTTACCGGCGTGCTGCTGAACTTCGTGTTCGGTGTGTTCGCTACCCGCGTGATGATTCGTGGCGCAGCTGCCATCAAGGCACTGCGCAATCCGTGGCTGTACGGTGCTGCAAAGCCCGGGCAGGAAAAGGCTGAAAAGAAGCCGGTGGATTTCGTGTCCCTGCGCAAAAAGTTCCTGACCATCTCCGCCTGCCTGATGGCAGCCATTCTGCTGTGCGCCGTGGTGTTCGGTGTGCATCTGGATACCGAGTTCACCGGCGGTGCTATGATCACCCTGTCCTACGAGGGCAGCTTTGACCAAGCCACTGTGCAAAAGACCGCTGCAGCGGCGCTGGAAAACACCGGTCTGACCCTGCAGACCGGCGAGAACGTAGCCACCGGCGACCAGACCCTGAAGATCTCCATGCCCGGCACCGAGACCGTGACCACCGAGCAGGTGGAGAACCTGCTGGACTCCCTGAACGAAAACTACCCGGATAACCAGTTCACCCAGCTGTCCCTGAGCAACGTCAGCGCAGCCATGGGTACCAAGTTCCTGCAGAAGAGCTTGGTGGCTGTGCTGTTTGCACTGGTGCTCATTCTGCTGTATATCGCCCTGCGCTTCAAGAACATCGGCGGTCTGACCGGCGGCATGATGGCAGTGCTGGCGCTGGTCAACGACCTGATGGTGGTGTTCGGCACCTTTGTGCTGCTGCGCACCGCACTGGACGGCAACTTTATCGCCGCTATGCTCACCATCCTCGGCTACTCCATCAACGATACCGTTGTGGTGTACGACCGTATCCGCGAGAACCGCACCCTGATGGGCAAAAAGGCATCCTTTGAAGAGCTGGTGAACCACTCGGTGAACCAGTCCGCCCGCCGCACCCTGATCACCACCATCACCACCGTGATGGCACTGGGCGTCATGTGCATCGTGGCAAAGCTCTACGGTCTGGACAGCATCTTTACCTTTGCGTTCCCGCTGATGATGGGTATGATCAGCGGTGTGTACACCTCTCTGTGCGTTTCCACCTCGGCATGGGTGCTGTGGAGCGAGCGCAGGAAAAAGAAAGACTAAGGCGGAGGAACAAACGATGAAGTGCCCTTATTGCGGTGCGGAGGAATCCAAGGTGATCGACTCCCGCCCGACTGAAGACAACGAGCGCATCCGCCGCCGCCGCGAGTGCCTGAACTGCCATATGCGCTTTACCACCTATGAGGTGGTGGAAACGGTGCCGCTGGTGGTCATTAAAAAGGATAACTCCCGCGAGCCCTTTGACCGGCAGAAGCTGCTCAATGCCATGCTGCGTGCCTGCGCCAAGCGTCCTGTCAGCTATGAAGCACTGGAGCACGCCGTCAGCAGCATCGAACAGTCTCTGTTCAGCTCCTACGACCGCGAGATCCCCAGTGTGCGCATCGGCGAGCTGACCATGCAGGAACTGAAAAAGATCGACGAGGTGGCCTATATCCGCTTTGCATCGGTCTACCGCCAGTTTGCGGATGTGGAAAGCTTTCTTGATGAACTGAAAAAGCTTGTGGGAGACCGCAAGGAAAAACAGTAAAATACAACCCGGAGGGGCTGTTGCACAAAGTGATGTGCAGCAGCCCCTTTTTTGTGTGCTTATTTGAAACGAAATCTCCTTATAAGAAGAGAATGCAGACAGGAACGCAACAAAGCGCCACAAAAGCGTACACAAAGCATTGATATGCAAAATAATGTATAAAAATCCGATAATATACACTCCGGTAGGCATCGGAACAGCCCGGAAAGTGTGCGGAAGCTGTTGCACTTGGCTGATTTTGAAGAGAAGCGCAACACAACTGTAACGTTTTCGGAGCTTTTGTTACGCTTGAGTTGCGCTAAAAGAGCGGGGAAATTTTAAAAAATCTGTATTTTTTCTGCAAATTGGCCTTTGAACCTCTTGACGTCTGTATGGTTTTGTGATACTCTTGTGACACAAGAGTTGCAGATGTGATACGACAGAGTTGCAAACGAGTTGCAGCATACAACATCACACTGTATAAGGCAGCAGACCGGAGGCAATCTTATGAAGCGTGCAATGAGTACCATGAAGAATATCGCAGCAGCTGCTATGACGCTGGCTGTGGTTTTTGGTTTTGCAGGCTTCAAGCCCGTCACCGCAAACGCAGCACAGGCTGCCGTGCCTGCTGCCGCTTCCGTGGAGGAAGAAAACTCCTACTTTGAGGAAGACGCTTACCAGCGCAGCTTTCTGACCCTGATCAATAACGAGCGCGCACAGGCTGGTCTGGCTCCCGTTGCTCTGGGCGACAGCAGCCACAATGCCGCTGCAATGAAGCGTGCCGAGGAGCTGGCAGTTTCTTACTCCTACGTTCGTCCCAACGGTCAGCGTGATTTCACCGTTCTGGCAGAGAACGGCATCAGCGATGTTTCTATCGGCGAGAACTACATGGCCGGCTGCTCCACCCCCGATTCCGCAATGGATCAGTGGATGGCTACCGATTTTACCCGCGAGCGCATCCTGAACGCCGATGCCACCACCGTGAGCGTTGGCCACTACGAGGGCGGCGTCTACAACAACTACTGGGTGCTGATCTTCTCTTACCCCGAAAATTCTCACACCGAGGACTACCGTCAGGAAGTTCTGAATCTGGTCAATGCCCAGCGCGCAAAGTACGGTCTGACCGCTCTGGAAATGGGCGATGATAATCTGACCGCCGCTGCACAGACCCGCGCCGAGGAGATCGCCGTTGTAAACTCTCACGTCCGCCCCGATGGCTCCAAGTGCTTTACCGTCCTGAAGGACTACGGTGTTACCGATACCCCCACCGGCGAGAATGCCGCATGGGGCAGCGTCTCTCCTGAAGAGGTCGTCAACGCATGGATGAACTCCGAAGGCCATCGCGCCAATATCCTGAACCCTGAGGCTCGCAAGATGAGTGTTGGCTACTACTACAACAGCAACAGCACCTGGGGTCATCAGTGGATCCAGATCTTTACCAAGTGATTAACTGCTTTCTTCTTATAAAAGACTGACGGGGCCGCAAGGCTTCGTCAGTCTTTTTATTTGCGCCCGTTTGTGTTATACTTATTCTGAGTTATTATCAGGAGGATCTAACGTGGAGGATTACCGCACCGTCCGGGGCACAGCCACCGGCGAATATGAAGAGAAAAAAAGCCGCTTTATCGCACAGCTCTCCTTTGCCGACAGCGAGGAAGCCGCCGTTGCCTTTCTGGAGCAGGTGCGGACGGCTAACCGCACCGCACGGCACAATGTCTACGCTTACCGCCTGCGGGCGGGCAACCGCGAGCGCTATTCCGATGACGGTGAGCCGGCAAAGACTGCCGGTACGCCCGCGCTGGAGGTGCTGCAGCACAGCGGCCTGACCGACCTGATCGTGGTGGTCACCCGCTACTTTGGCGGGGTGCTGCTGGGCACCGGCGGTTTGGTGCGCGCTTACACCACCGCCACCGCCCGCGCACTGGAAAACGCGGAGGTCGTCACAGTGCGCAGTGTGGTGGAGCTGCAGGTAACGGTGGATTACGCCCTTTACGAGCGTGCGTCCCTGCTCATTGAAGCCGCCGGGGCAAAGCAGGCACCGCCGGAGTTTACGGATCGTGTTACCCTGCGCTGGCAGATGCCGGAACACACCGAAGCCCCGCTGCTGGAGCAGCTGCGGGAGCTGACCCGGGGCAGCGCTCAGGTGACGGTGTCTGACCCGTTCTACGCACCATTTTAAAAAACAAAGTCTTTTTTGCAAACCGACACCGAACTTCCCCCTTCGACACGGCCGATGTGCTACAATTGCCGCAGCGCAGCAATTGGGATCGGCTGCGCGCAGAGGGGAGGGGAGAAGCCCGAAAAACAAAAGGAGGATCTGTATGGATGTGCGCCGGAGAACCGAAGAGATTGAGCATCTTGCCTTTGCGCCGTGGGCGACCTTCAGCGATGCAAGCCGCGGCAGAGCTGTGCCGGAGCCGCAGGATCCGCTGCGCCCGGTGTTCCAGCGGGATCGCGACCGGGTGCTGCACTGCAAGGCCTTCCGGCGTCTCAAGCAGAAAACGCAGGTGTTCCTTTCGCCGGAAGGCGACCTGTACCGCACCCGGCTGACCCATACGCTGGAGGTCTCGCAGATCGCCCGCACCATTGCCCGTGGCCTGCGCCTGAACGAGGATCTGACCGAGGCCATCAGCCTTGCGCATGATCTGGGGCATACCCCCTTTGGCCACGCGGGAGAAAAGGCACTGGATGCTCTTTGCCCGGACGGCTTCCGCCACTATATGCAAAGCCTGCGTGTGGTGGACCGGCTGGAAAAGGACGGCGAAGGGCTCAACCTGACATGGGAGGTGCGTAACGGCATCGTTACCCACACCAAGGGCACATGGGCAGCTACCCCGGAAGGTCGCATCGTGCGCTTGGCGGATCAGATCGCCTTTGTCAACCACGATATCGAGGATGCTGTGCGCGCCGGAGTGCTGGACGCTGCCACCCTGCCCAAGGACTGCACGGCAGTGCTGGGACAGACCAAATCTGCCCGCATCACCACCATGATCAACAGCATTCTCACCCACAGCGAGGGGGATGTCCGCATGGGCACGGAGGAATACGAAGCGTTCCTCGCCCTGCGGGATTTCATGTACACTACCGTGTATGTGGATAAAAACGCCAAGCGTGAGGAGCAGAAGGTGGACAAGCTTATCGCGGAGCTGTACGAATACTACCTGACCCATGTAGACCGGATGTCCAACTTTTATGTGCAGCTGGCCTATCAGGAGGGACGGGAGCGCGCCGTCACCGACTACATCAGCGGTATGAGCGACGAGTTTGCCATCCGCACCTTTGAAGAACTGTTCGTGCCCCAGAAATGGCACGTCCTTTAAAACTGGAGAGGTCGTTTAAAACAACATGATCCCACACGAATACATCGAGGAGCTTACCCGCCGCACCGACATTGTGGAGCTGGTGGGCAGCTATGTGCAGCTCAAACGCAAGGGACGGCTGTACGGCGGGCTGTGCCCTTTTCACAGCGAAAAAACGCCGTCCTTTTATGTGTACCCGGACACCCAAAGCTTTTACTGTTTCGGTTGTCAGGCAGCCGGAGATGCCATCAGCTTTGTCAAAAAGATCAACAATATCAGCAGCGGCGAAGCCATCAAGATGCTGGCTTCCCGTGCCGGGATGCCGGAACCGCAGGAGGACGATAAGACGGGACGCCTGCGCAGCCGGGTGCTTTCCATGAACAAGGAGGCCGCCCGCTTCTTCCATGCTTGCCTGAACTCTACCGTGGAGGAGGCGCGGCAGGCGCGCGCTTACTGGCGGCGGCGCGGGCTGGACGATAAGACCATCGTCCGGTTCGGGCTGGGCTATGCCCCCAACGATGGACAGGCGCTGTACCAATACCTGCGGGATAAAGGCTACAACCAGCAGGAGCTGGATGCCAGCGGCCTGTTCAAGCGCAGCCAGTCCGGGCGCATCTACTGCCTGTTCTGGAAGCGTGTCATGACCCCCATCTTTGACCTGCGCGGCAACATCATTGCCTTTGGCGGGCGCGTGATGGACGACTCCAAGCCCAAATACGTCAACAGCCCGGAGACGCTAGTCTACCACAAATCTGAGACGGTGTTTGCCATGCAGATCGCCAAGCGCAGCGCCTCCCGACGGTTCGTGCTGTGCGAGGGTTACATGGACGTCATCAGTATGCAGCAGGCGGGCATCGACACCGCCGTCTGCGCCTGCGGCACCGCGCTGACCCCCGGGCAGGTGCGCATCATCAGCGAGTATGCCGACGAAGTCATTCTGAGCTACGACTCGGACGAGGCCGGTCAGAAAGCGACCCTGCGCTCGCTGGAGCTGTTCCGCAACAGCCCGGTAAAGGTGGGCGTTTTGCAGATCCCCGGCGCAAAGGACCCGGACGAGTATATCAAAAAATATGGCCCGGAGCGCTTTCAGGCACTTCTGGACGGGGTGGGCAACGCGCTGGACTTCCGGCTCAAGCGTCTGCGGGATCAGTACGATCTCTCGCAGGATGCGCAGCGGCTGCAATATGTAAAGGAAGCCGTGGAAATGCTGGCCGAGCGCTCTAACCCCACCGAGCAGGAGGTGTACGCCGGGCGGCTGGCAGAGGAGACCAACATCTCCAAAACCGCCATTCTGGCGCAGCTGGGCACCGCAGCAAAGCGGGCAGGCGGCAAGTACCGCCGGGAGAAAAACCACGAGCGGCTGCATTCCGGCGAGATGGATCAGATCAAGGTGCCTTACAGCGCAGGCGGCAGTCAGGCACTGGGCATTGCCAGCGCCCAGCAGCGGCTGCTGGCGGCCATCCTGCGGGAGCCGCGGTATCTGGAACTGGCTAAACAGCAGCTGACGGCGGAGCAATTCATCCAGCCGCAGCAGAAGGAACTATACGAAGCGATGCTCAATTGCAGCCGGGAGGGCGTGGAGCTCAGCCTGACGGCACTGCGGGCATTTGTAAGCGAAGAAGCATTGAATGAACTGAGCCGACTTGCGGCACAATACAGCGATGTGAACTGCACCCCGGAGGATATCCATCTGTATCTGGACAGGATCGCCCGGGGAATGCCGGTTGCAAGCAAAGCTGCTGCAATGTCCGGCGATGAGATCACACAGTATCTTCAGTCGATGCGCGAAAAAAAGCAGGGGACGCTGCCCGAACAAGACTGATCCCTGTTTTCCCTCCGGCTGGAGCTGGAGAGAAAAGGAGCAGGAATCATGCAGAAATTGTCGCAAACGGAAGAACTTGCCCGCAGCCTTGCCGCAAAGGCGCGGCGCCACACCCTGACCCCGGAGCAGATCAGCCGCGCCATGGAGGAAACGGATTTTGATGTTGCGCAGCTGGATGAACTCTACGCGGCGCTGGAGCAGCGGGGCGTCCATCTGGCAGAGGAACCTGCCGAGCTGCCCGTGCTGGACGATGCACAGATCGGCAGGCTGGAGAATGAGCTGTCCTCAGAGGGTGTGGCGCTGGATGACCCGGTCAAGACCTATTTAAAGGAGATCGGCCGGGTGCCGCTGCTGACCGCTGGGCAGGAGATGGCACTGGCAAAGGCTGCCCGCGCCGGAGATGCAGATGCCCGCCGCGCTTTGAGTGAAGCAAACCTGCGGCTGGTGGTATCGGTAGCCAAGCGCTACGCCGGGCGGGGACTGCCTTTTCTGGATCTCATTCAGGAAGGCAACCTTGGCCTGATGAAGGCGGCGGAAAAATTTGAGCCGGAGCGTGGCTTCAAGTTCTCTACCTACGCAACGTGGTGGATTCGTCAGTCCATCACCCGCGCCATTGCGGATCAGGGACGCACCATCCGCATCCCGGTGCATCTGGTGGAGAGCATCAACCGGGTCAAGAAAACGGCGGGCGACCTGCTGCATAAAAATGGACGGGAGCCCACCGTGGAGGAGATCGCCGTCGCACTGGATATGGAACCGGACAAGGTGCGGGAGCTGCTGCAATTGTCGCAGGAGCCCATCAGTCTGGAAACGCCGGTGGGGGAGGAAGAGGACGCCCATCTGGAGGACTTTATTCAGGACGAAGATGCCGGTGTCCCGGTGGACGAAGCCGGGCGTCAGCTGCTGCGGCGGGAGCTGCTGCACGTCCTTAAAAGCCTGACGCCCCGGGAGGAGCGGGTCATCACCCTGCGCTTTGGTCTGGAGGATGGCCGTGCCCGCACGCTGGAAGAGCTGGGCAAGGAGTTCAACGTGACCCGGGAACGGGTGCGGCAGATCGAAGCAAAGGCGCTGCGCAAGCTGCGCCATCCCAGCCGCGCGAAGCTGCTGCGGGATTATCTGGACGAGTGAATCGCATAAAATTTTCAGGACGAGACTGCTGCACAGCATTTTGTGCGGCGGTCTCTTTTTTGCGGCAGGGGAGTGCAAAAGTCACACTTCCGGGCACAAGAGTAAAGATAGACAAATTGCACAAGGGTGTTATGAACAGGAACGTGCAAAATAAAAAAATCAAGTACTTGGTGGACAAACAGCTACACGCTGCCGGGCGTGCGAAAACAAAACGAAAATTAAATTTATTTCGGCAAAAAACTGAAAAATGGCTTGACAACAGAGGTTTTCGGGTGTATACTGCAATAGTATCACATAATGGACTAGTGCGCCAAAAAGGGGACTGTGATGGCTGCCGCTTGAGGGCTTGCCCCGAAAAGTTTGTGCAAAACGCCGGAACGTTCCGCAGGACGCGGGTCGAATTATGTGTGTCTGCTCAAATTTGACCCGTGTATACGACATCCCGTAGAGTATAAAAGTAAGGAGTGGTTGATTT
>OGGZ01002217.1_pt1 | contig 13851 bp, 14 predicted proteins | sample 1571371 | NCBI WGS metagenome assembly OGGZ01 (sample SAMEA2582025, study PRJEB24529) | metagenome | biome: Human gut stool | place: China | collected 2011
TAATTATAGCAAGCCATCGCCAGAATTTCAACACTAAATGCAAACCGGTTTTGTATCTTTTCGCTGAAGAGAAAAAGCGACTTTTCGACGCCAGTAAGAAATAACAGATACTTATGAAAACTCTACGGATTTTTCTTCAATTCTTATTTGTCGTAGCGAATGTGGTGGCTGTCGTGTTGTTGATAGTCTCGGCTTACTCGGATCGGGTGTCTCCTGAGACGAGTATGACGTTATCTTATCTGGGATTAGCCTTTCCAGTCTTATGTGTAGTCAATCTTTGCTTTATTATCTATTGGCTGTTCTTATGGGAATGGAAGTTCTTATTGATCGGCATATTCTCCTTCTTGTTATGTTGGGGGCCCGTGAAACGCTATTTTCCGTTTCATTCGCATAAGGATGTCCCTCGGGAAGAGGTACTGAAGGTGCTGACTTATAATGTGATGGCTTTTGGGTACAAGAATCATACGAAGATAGCTCCGAACAAGATTATCCAATATATCGCTAACTCGGACGCGGATATTGTTTGTTTGCAGGAATATGCCACGGCTAAATCAGAGAAGAGCCTTACTGCCTCTAAGATCTATGATGCGTTGAGCATGTATCCTTATCGTTCTGTATTTTATCAAAGCTCCACGAAATTCCAGAGTTTCGGCATCGCTGTGTTCTCCAAATATCCGCTGTCGAATTCCCGGATGGTGAAATACGATTCGGATTATAACGGCTCTTCCGTACATGAAGTGAACATCAAGGGAAAGAAGTTGACCTTGATTAATAACCATTTGGAATCGTTTAAACTGACGATGGAGGATCGGACCCGTTATTCATCCCTTATAAAGAGCTTTAGCTCGGATGGGTTGGACGATTTGAAAGGAGCGTTCGAGCAAAAGCTAGGACCTGCTTTCCGGATTCGGGCTAAGCAAGCGGAAGCGGTATCAAAAGAGATTAAGAACGCGAAAGGAGATTATGTCTTAGTATGCGGTGACTTTAATGATACGCCTATTTCTTATGCGCACCGTACGATCCAAGGGGATTTGACGGATGCCTTTGCCGAGTCTGGCCGGGGAATGGGCATTACCTATAATCAAAATTTCTTCTGGTTCCGTATCGATAATATCCTGCATTCCCCGAACATGACCTCTATGAATTGTTCCGTGGATAAGGTCGCTTATTCAGACCACTACCCGTTATGGTGTTATCTGAAACTTGAATAAAAGGGTTTCATCACTCGGATTCTGCGTTCTGCGCAGCGTCAAATACGTCGGCGAACAAGTTCTCGACAAAGAAGAAGGTAGCGTTACAGAATAGCTTAGGATCTTTGATCAGCGCTATCGTATTGCTATCCCCATTATTGGCGATTACATCTTCCGCTTTATAGGTCTTGTACTTTTTATCGTTTAGCGGATCATATTGATATACGATATCGCTCGCCTCGATCGTGTACCGGTTGTCGAAGCAGGTGATACGCATTTTATATTTAATGATAGTCTTGTCTGTATCATTCAACAATAATTCAACCTTAGAGCTTACGAAGATGGTCCCTTTGTTCTTGTTCGAGTTTACGTTGGATAAGAAGACATCTTTTCCATAAGATTTCTTAGCCCATGCGTTAATAGCGTTGAATATTTCTAGTTTAGAGGTATTCTCGATCTCTACATCATCGCTATAGCATACCTTCCCGTTTTTCATGGGGGCGCATTCGTCTACCTCGCCTTTATGCCCCTGCGCCATGACTAGCACAGGGAACATCATATATATTAATAATAGAATCTTTTTCATAAATGCAACTCTCTTTTTCGTTATTTGATCCATACATTCGTAATCTCGCCGATTAACATCGTTTGCTGTCCTTCGGAGGTCTCGCCTTGTTTACGGCACTCGATAATAATCCATGGCGCATCGGCAGATGTGCCGGGCTTGGAGAAGGATAATCGATATACATCGTTATTGCCAATCGCTTTATAAGCAGGACTATCTTTGGATATGGAGATTGTACTGATCGTTTTACCGAACATATTGCCTATGCCTTTCCATTCAACGTTTGCGTCGGTCGTATTTCCTTTTACGGCTTTGATTTGTAAAGCGTTGTCCGGTAACATTTGGAGGATCGTGCTAGGTATTTTGTCAGCTTGGAACGCTACGAAACCTTCCATCGGTGCCACAGCTCGTGTTTCCCGTTGCGGAGCGGATACTGGTTCTATCGGTGCGGTTGTCAGCAACTGTGCGCCTAATGTGTTGGTTGCGCTATCGAACGTCTTGTCCGCGAAGTCAATCGTGGCCTTACGGAACTTACCGCTGATACGGTTCAATTTCGTCTTGCTCTTATTCAAGGCATACTCGTCCGTGATCCATTCCTCGGCTAGGTATTTCTCCGGCTCGTTCTGGTATACGGTATTTCATCATCGCCCGATCGAGGGATAAGGCTGTGCTGGAGAATACTATATATTCTTCTCCGATAATGGCGATCTCGCCTTTTGCCTCATTTTGATAAGCTACTCTACTTTCCTTTGTGTTAAAATTTTCTTGTCCCCATTTTAATAGTTGTTGGTAGATTTGTGCCTTGCTTAAAGAGGGGGCATTAATCTCTCGGGTAAAAACGACTTTACCGTCTGCAACCGGAACGGCCCCTGCCAGATAGTGTTGATCCTCTTGTGCGAATAGCAGGGCGGGGATAAATAACAGAGCGAATAATAACTGTTTCATGGTATATTTTCCTTATTATTTTAGCCCCAAAGATATACATTTGCGTTTGAAATAAACTATGAGCGTGACAAATAATTATACTAATTGCTCTTTATCAAAGAAAAAAAGTCTATATTTGCACCCTGTGAAAAAACGAATATAAATAATGTAATAACATAAACCTAAGATTCAGATGCAAAACAAAGGATTTGTAAAGGTCTTTGCGGTGTTACTTACGCTTGTCTGTTTGTTCTATTTGTCGTTCTCGTTCGTGACGCAACATTACAACAGTAAAGCCGCTGAGTATGCGGGTGGAGATCCTGCGAAAGAGAGTGCTTATTTAGACTCACTATCTACTCAGAAGGTATGGTTAGGCTATACGCTTAAGCAATGCCGTGAAATGGAAATTAGTTTAGGTCTTGACTTAAAGGGCGGTATGAACGTTGTCCTTGAGTTGAACGTGGCGGATGTAATCCGTTCGTTGTCTAACAACAACCAAGACGAGAATTTCAACAAGGCGTTGGATTTAGCTTACGCGCATCAAGCGACTAGCCAAAAAGATTTCATCGACCTTTTCGCTGAGGAGTATAAGAAGTTGGATAGCGGCGCACGTCTTTCCGCTATTTTCAGTACATTCGAGTTAAAAGATAAAATCACGCCCCAGAGCTCTGACGCTCAGGTTGTTTCTGTTTTGAAACAAGAGTTGCAGAGTGCGATTGATAACTCATTCAACGTATTGCGTACTCGTATCGACCGTTTCGGTGTGGTTTCTCCGAACATCCAACGTTTGGAGACAGCGGGTCGTATCTTGGTTGAGTTGCCGGGTGTGAAAGAACCGGAACGTGTTCGTAAGTTGCTTCAAGGTAGCGCTAACTTGGAATTCTGGGAAACTTATAAGTTGCCGGAAATCTATCAACAATTGGTTGCCGCTGATAATGTATTGGCTACTATCCTAAGTAAGGAGACTTCCGCTGATTCTGTAGCTACCGATAATGTTGAGAAAATCGCTGATGCCGCTGATGCGAATGTAAGTGAGGCCGATTCTTTGTTGGCTGAGCTTGGTCAAGATAAAAAAGATACGGAAGCTAATCAAAGCATGGAAGAGTTCGCTAAGCAACATCCATTATTTGCTTTATTGCAGATTAGCCAGTACAACGGTCAGTTGTCTCCGGGTTCGACGGTAGGTATCGCTCAAGCAAAAGATATGGAGAAGATCAGCGAATACCTGAACATGAAACAAGTGAAAGAGGTATTGCCTCGTAACTTGGCTTTAAAATGGGGTGTAAAGGCGATCGATGATAAAGAGCAGTTCTTTGAGTTATATGCCTTGAAGGTAACGAACCGTGACGGAAGTCCCGCTTTAGGTGGTGACGTAGTAACAGATGCTAACGCTGACTTTATGCAACAAGCCGGTCGTTCAGAGCAAATGGTTAACATGGTTATGAATGCCGAAGGCTCTAAGGCTTGGGCTCGTTTGACGAAAGAGAATATCGGTCGCCAGATCGCTATCGTTTTGGATGAGATGGTTTATTCCGCTCCGAACGTAAACGATGAGATCACGGGAGGTCGTTCACAAATCACCGGTCACTTTACACCGGAAGAGGCGAAGGACTTAGCGAACGTATTGAAATCGGGTAAGATGGCTGCTTCCGTACATATCGTTCAAGAAGACGTCGTTGGTCCGTCTTTGGGACAAGAGGCTATCAATGCCGGTGTGATTTCTTTCGTTTTGGCATTGGTGCTGTTGATGGTTTATATGTGCGCATTCTACGGATTGGTACCGGGATTGATCGCCGATGGTGCTTTGGTATTGAACATTTTCTTCACGATGGGTATCCTTGCTTCTTTCCAAGCGGTTCTTACCTTGCCGGGTATTGCCGGTATGGTGTTGACGCTAGGTATGGCAGTCGATGCTAACGTATTGATATATGAGCGTACGAAAGAGGAACTTCGTGCCGGTAAGTCTTTAGGAAAGGCTATCGCCGACGGTTACAGCAATGCGTTCTCCGCTATCTTCGACTCAAACTTGACATCTATCATTACCGGTATCGTATTGTTCTATTTCGGTACGGGTCCTATCCGTGGTTTCGCTACGACGATGATCATCGGTTTGTTCGCTTCATTCCTTACAGCCGTGTTCTTGACTCGTATCGTTTATGAGGCATTGTTAGCGAAAGATAAATTGAAGAACGTGACATTCACGACTTCTCTGACGAAAGACTTGCTGACAAACCCGAAGATCAATTTCTTGGGTGCTCGCAAGGTCGGTTATTTGATTCCGGCCGCTATTATCGTATTGGGTGCTATTTCCATGATGACGATCGGTTTGAATAACGGTATCGATTTCACGGGTGGACGTAACTACGTGATTCGTTTTAATCAAGAGGTGAAGACTGACGATGTTCGTAATATGCTGGACGCTCAGTTAGACGGTTCTGTTAGTGTTATCCAGATCGGTACAGCGGATCAAGTACGTGTGTCTACCAACTATAAGATCAATGATAACGATCCTACGGTAGATCAAGAGATCGAGAATAAATTGTTTGAGGGCGTGAAATCCTTACTTCCGGAAGGAACTACATTAGATGAGTTCACGACTACTTTCATACAGAGTTCGCAGAAGGTGGGTCCTAGCATGGCAGACGATATCAAGAATAGCGCTATCTTAGCGGTAATTTTCGCCATGATCTGTATGGCCGCTTATATCCTGCTTCGTTTCCGTGATGTGTCATTCTCTGTGGGTGCGTTCGCCTCTGTTGCTACGACTACATTGTGTATCATTTCTTTCTATACCTTGTTATGGAAGGTTCTTCCGTTCTCAATGGAGGTAGACCAGACGTTTATCGCAGCTATCTTGACGATTATCGGTTACTCTATCAATGATACCGTGGTTGTATTCGACCGTATCCGCGAGACGATCGCTTTGTATCCGAAGCGTGATCGTTATCAAGTGATCAATGATGCGTTGAACTCTACCTTGTGTCGTACATTTAATACATCATTGACTACGTTGGTGGTTGTATTGTGTATCTTCATCTTGGGCGGTAGCACGATCCGAAGCTTTACGTTCGCTATCTTATTAGGTATCATTATCGGTACATACTCTACTTTGTTCGTCGCTACTCCGATCGCTTACGAGTTGCAGAAGAAGAAGATCAATAAGAAAGCTGCTGCTGAGAAAGCCGGAAAATAATATATTTCTTTAAGGATTTTATGAAGATCCTCTATCTTTCCTGTGTAAACGGAGAGATAGAGGATTTTTTTATGTATTAATTCTTAAGGAGATAAAGTATGAATGAGAATGATTTTGTGGTGGGTGTACTTACGTATATCACCTGCCTGCGTGAGAAAAAGCGTTATTCCACGGCGAAGAGTTATCAAGATGCGTTGAGATCGTTTAAATGTTTTTGTGGCCGGGAAGAGATTCCTTATGCGTATATTAATCGGGATACACTTTTGCGTTATCAATCTTGGCTGTTGGCCAAGGGATGTGCTCGTAACACGGTATCTACTTATATGCGCCGGATTCGTCACATCTATAATTTAGCGGTAGAGGTGGGTGAGGCTGCCTATATCCCTCATTTGTTTAAGAATGTGTTTACGGGGGTTGAGAGTAAACGTAAAAAGGCGTTGCCTTTGGAAAGCCTGCGCTTGCTGATGACAAGCCCAGTGACAGATCCGCAACAGAAGAGGACTCAATCAGCCTTTTGCCTGATGTTTTTGTTTTGCGGGATGGCTTTCGTAGATTTGGCGCATTTGCGAAAGGAGGATATCAAGGAAGGGATCTTGTCTTATTATCGGCAGAAAAGCGGATCCCTTATACAGGTGGAGATCCCAGCGGAGGCACAAGGGCTGCTGAATGAGTTGGCAGCCGATACAACCGAGGATTCGCCCTATCTGTTTCCATTTTTAGAGGGAATGAAGACCGGTGAGGATGCCTACAAGGAATATAATACCGTATTAGGAGGTTTTAACCGCAGATTGAAAACACTGTCGGAATCCATCGGTATTCGTACTCGGGTTACCTCATACACGATTCGTCACTCTTTCGCCACGACCTTGAAGGAGCAAAACGTACCGGTTGAGATGATCAGTGAACTGTTAGGGCATAAATCTATCAAGACTACGCAAATATACTTGAAGAGTTTCTCTTTAGAAAAGCTCTCGACCGTAAACAAACTTTGTTTCGAGAGTGTGTATAATTATGCGCCGAAAGTAGGGTGAAGAAAAGTACGCTACTTGGCGAGTAGCCAAACTGACTGCTACTTGGCGAGTAGCGTTCATTTCATGCCGCAAATGTAGTAAAAAATAACATAACACAAGCAAATATTAGGCTTTGTTTGTGTTTCAACCTTAATTCTCTTTAAATCTTCGTTCTTATTTCTGATGTATAGACATGGCAATAGAAACGAAATGGCCTCGTTATTCCCGAAATCATCACGTTATCCAAAGTAAACTCCATATAACATCATGTAGAGATGGAGCGTGCTCCGTCTCCCACCGCCTGATAGTAACTAAAATACCATTGTAAGGGGATGAAACGGGACACGCTCCGTCTCTACAACTAAGGAATATCCTTTCACTCCTCTTGTTAAGGCTACTCGCCAAGTAGCATGAGTATTGAAGGGATGCAAATTTTCAGTAATTCCTTTTTATTTTCACATAAGTGTTTATTTATCAGGGTATTACAAGAATATCTTGGTAAGGCTCTGAATTATCTTCCTCAATGAATATCATGACAAGTAATAGCTCTGATAGAGCTATGGTGCATATACGCAATCGCCGTAGTCAGGAGGCTGTACGCTGGTACGTACTGACGCTTCCTACCGCCATAGGGGGACGTGATAATATCTATTCGTCAAAAGGATTAGATGCCGAGCTTTCCCGTCGTAAACGTTGTGGGGAACCCTTGTTCGAGTACTTTGCCCCCTCGTATGTCGAGGCTCGCAAGGTGGGAGGCAAGATGGTCAATACGAGGAAGCCTCTTTTATACAACTATGTGTTTATCCATGCTTCGGAGAATGAGATTTTCCGTTTGAAACGTATCATGCCCTTATATAATCTTCTTCCTCGGGTATCCGTGGGCGAACACTCTTATTTTCCTTACCTGTCAGATCATGAGATGGAGACCTTACGCTGGATGGCTGAATCTTATTCCAATGAGCTTCCGGTGTACGTACCGGATAGCGGTCGCTTGCTGAAAGGTGACCGTGTACGTATCACCTCGGGTTCTTTCATGGGGATGGAGGCTGAGGTGGTGGTGCAACCGGGTGGAGGTCATAAGGATGTCATGGTACGTATCCTTGACTGTATGTGGGTTCCTCTATTTGAGGTAAGGCAAGGCGAGTATGAGCTGATCGAGTTGAATACGAAAGGCAAGCATGTTTATACCCATTTGGATAACGATCGTTTATCGGAAGGTATGCACAAGGCGTTGGGGCGTTATTATCTCTCGGGTAAATTGGGAAAGGAAGACGAACTTTTGGTTCGTGAGGTGCTGAAGGGCTATGCTTCCCTTCGTGTGGAGACCGACGTGATGCGTTGCAAGGTTTACTCATTACTCCTTCCGGCCTATAAGCTGTTGGATCAGGAAGAGGAGTTTGAACGCTTGCATTCCACCCTACGCAATATGCTTCCATTGGTTAAGGCAGTGAATTCTCGTGCCTTGCTGCTCGTCACGCTTTACGGCTGCACGAATAGCAACCTGTATTACCGTATGGCGCATGAGCTGGTAGATCCCTGGCGGGATGACCCTTCGCCTAAGAGAAGCAAGGCCTTGTTGATACAGCGTTTACACGATTACGATATTTGGCTAAAACATTAAATAGTAGACTGTCATGAGAAAGGAAAGCGAAACTCCCTCCGGTATCCGTTTGATGCTATTGCTGAAAGGGCATTTGAGAGAGATCATGAATCGTGAGTGTGCGAATCAGACCTCGATCCATTTATATTGTACGGGATCTTATTGGGTCGCGTTCGAACGTTCCGCTTATCAATTGCGTCGTGCCTTTCCGGATAGTGAGATCACGCCGATGCGCCTGTACGCTTATCCTTTTCCGGTTGTCATGGTTTCCGTAACGGATCGTTCCCTTCGTTTGTATGAACGAAAACATATAGCTAAGCAGAACGGGGCGGATTACAAGTTATTGACTGTACCTGAACTCTCCGCTCCCGCCTACCAAGCGTGGCATACGAGGGAGGTGAAGGGACTCCCTGCGTTAAACTAATCGGAAAACTCGTTCACGACATTAAAACAGGGACAGGATTTCGACGGGTCCAAGTCTTGATGTCCCACGATTAGGGCTTTGGGGAATCGCTGATGCAATTCACGAAGCAAACCCTGTAGGGCTTCTCGTTGGGCTTCCGTTCGGGTATCCATGGGAGTCTTTCCATCGTTGGCGAGTCCTCCGATATAGCAAACCCCGATACTGTACCGATTGTGGTTCTTACAGTGAGCGCCCACTTGTTCAAGGGGCCTACCGGTCTCGATCGTACCATCGGTCGGGATGACAAAGTGATATCCGCAGCCTTTCCAGCCGAGAGAGCGATGCAGATGGTCGATGTCCATCATCCGTAAAGTGCTGCCCTGCCTATTGGCAGAGCAATGCACGATAATCAGCGTGATGGTTCTCATCCGATCCAACCGCTAGCGGCTCCACCGGCGGCACCGGTGATGACCAGTTCGACAATACGGATGATGTAGAGCAAGACGCTCTTCCAATTTGTTTTTTTCATACTTGTAGTCTTTAAATAAATGAATAAAATAAGCTTCATGGTTTAAAAGCCGTATTTCTCAATGGTAGGATTTAGATCTCATCGGGAGATTCTGAGTCTCCTTTCTTCAACGCAGCCAAGTCCACCGTGTCTTTATTCTCTTTTACCGCCTTCAGCGAGGCGGCTTGGATCGCACGGCTGGTTACTAGGTTGAATTCAGCCTTAGAACGTAGGTTCTCGAAGTCTATACCCGGATTGAATAGAATGTTCACGGCCTTGATATTATCGCTGGAGAAGTCCTTGAGTGTAGCAGCCGGCTCGCAGGTGATGGAGATACTAAAGATTCCTAGTTCGCCGAATTGTACCTTGTAGCCGTTCAGCAATTGTTCCACTAGACATGAGCAGGTGTCGCTTACCACGCCTTTTACCGTGCCGCGTGTGAAAACACCGTTGTGATCTGAGATGTGCTTCACGAAATCATCGAAACTCATCACTTTCGTCACTTGGTTCTTGGCGTACGCCTGTTCCTTTGCGGTCTCATCCAGTGGACTTTTCCACATGTAAGTTGAATAATTAATCATACTTCTTTTTTTTAAAAGATTAAACTTATTGTTGACAATGCGAAAGTACAACCCCCGGATAGCGAAATCAAATCCGTTGATAACCGTTGACAAACTGTTTACTTTTCATTGACAAACGATTCATATATACCTTATGTCTGATATAACGATTACCATACACGGCGGCAATAACCAGATACTCCCCAACGCTACGGAAGCCATCCAGAACTTCTATGTGGGGGAATATTGTGGGGAGACCTTCCAAGAAGAGGGGGACGGTAGATCCGGTCTCATGCCTGAAACGATCCGTTTTCGTGCCTATATAAATAAAGAAGAGGATCTGGAACGCTATCTTGCGCAGATCGTCGAATGCCGGACGGTTACCGAGTTGGCCCAAGTTATTCTGGTCATGCAAGAGAACGAGCCGAAAATAACCCCCGAGGAGATGGTCAAAGAGCGTTTCATCCGCCTCTTTCTACCCATCACCCCCCGAATCACGAAGGGTAAAAGCGTCAGCAACATCCGTGCCCGTATCAACGATGCGTGGAGCAGTCGTCTCAGACACCGCTCAACTGGCCGTTTTTGAGAAGATATACTGCATATGCCCGAGGATATATACTGCGTTAGGCAATTGATATATACTTCATAGGGCAATTCATATATACCTCGTTTTCCAAGGGAAACGAAAAGTGATAACCTTACTGAAAAAATTACGATATGACAGAAAACCATGAGCGGGCGGAACAAGCACGTTTCGTCTTCCATATCTACGGTTGCAATGTGCAGATCGTGCCCAATGCAACCCATGCGATCCAAATCATCCACCAGGGTGATGGTACGATCTTGCGGACGGAAAGCTGTATTACGCCCGCCGCTTCGGGACGCCACGAGTCACAGGCGCCGCCGTTGGGAAAAGTTAGGGCATTGAATATAAAACAAACAAAATACAAATGATGGATTTTCATAAGGGCAGATGGCGATTGGCCTTAGGCCGTCTGGTGAATTTGCGGTATATCAACCGTTGGATCATTTTTAGTGCGGACCTTTTCGTCTCGCTCTCCGTGTCGTTGCTGGGCGTACTAGGAATGTTTTCCATTCTGCATATACGTATAGGAGAGCCGGATGTGCTGAAAGTAGGCCTTTCCTCATTTGTGGGCAGTATCGTTTCGTTCTTGCTGTTCAAAGCATATCATGGGGTTATTCGCCATTCCACGCTGCGTGGCTTGTGGCGGATCGGTGGTGCTGCGATCGGCAAGTCGCTCTTGATGTTCCTGCTGCTTTGGCTGTTGAAAGCCCGTTTCAGCCCTTCTATCTATTGGTTGGGTGGAATCATGGACAGTACATTGACGATCGTGATGTTGGTCACGTTGCGTGTCTTCGTGATCAATGTCTATAACAGCGTCCTCCTGCAACTCGGCAAGAAACGCAAGCGGGTACTGGTCTTTGGCACGGAGGAGGAGAGCGTGATGATCGCCACATCGGCGAACCGTCAGGTATTCATGCAGAATTATAGCATCATGGGCTTCCTTTCCTTTGGCAATTCCAAGAAAAGCATCCGGATTGCAGAGTTACCGGTCTACCAGATCGAGAACGTGGAGGATCTGTATCGCTTGATCCCTCGCAACAGCTTGGATGGCGTTCTCTTCCCGAATATAAAGGTTGCCCATCAGGAGCGTGACCGTTTGATCCGTTATTGCGAGCAGGCCTCTTTGAAGACATTGGTAGTCCCGGAGATGGAGGAGCTACGTGGAGGTGAGGCGAAACGTTCCGTCCGAGAGATCCGTATCGAGGATTTGCTAGGTCGTGAGGAGATCCATATCAATCTGGATGAGATCGGCAATCTGTTGGAAGGGAAGACCGTGCTTGTCACGGGAGCTGCCGGCAGTATCGGTAGCGAGATCTGTCGCCAGCTGGCTCATTTCCCGATTAAGAAGTTGGTTTGCTTCGACTCCGCCGAGACCCCGATGCATAATCTCCGTCTGGAATTGGAAGAGAAATACAAGGAACTGAACTTTGTCCCGGTGATCGGCGATGTCCGCAGTCCGGACCGTGTGGATTATGTGTTCCGCAACTGGCACCCCCAAGTGGTGTTCCATGCGGCGGCCTACAAACATGTCCCTTTAATGGAGGAGAACCCCTGCGAGGCGATCCGAACAAACGTGTTCGGTACTCGTGTGATGGCGGATGCCGCTGTAAGCTATGGTGTGGAGAAATTTGTGATGATCAGTACGGATAAGGCGGTGAACCCCACGAACATCATGGGCTGTAGCAAGCGCTTGGCCGAAATCTATGTACAGAGTCTGAGCCTTGCGATCGAGCGAGGAGAGGTGAAAGGCGAGACGCGTTTCATTACGACCCGTTTTGGAAACGTATTGGGTAGCAACGGTTCGGTTATCCCCCGTTTCCGGGAACAAATCGCTCAGGGAGGTCCAGTGACGGTCACCCATCCCGATATCATCCGTTACTTCATGACCATTCCAGAGGCTTGTCGTCTGGTATTAGAGGCCGGTACAATGGGCAAGGGCGGTGAGATCTTTATCTTCGATATGGGAGAGCCGGTGAAGATTGCGGATTTGGCGAAGCGCATGATTGAACTGTCCGGATTGCAGGTAAACAAGGACATTGAGATCAAGTACACTGGCCTTCGTCCCGGCGAGAAATTGTATGAAGAGCTACTGAACAACAAGGAGAACACGAAAGAGACCCCTCACGAGAAGATTCGGGTGGCAGCTGTACGCAAGTACGACTATAAGGACGTAGTAGAACATATTAATGTATTAACCGAATTGTCTCTCCGTGTCCAGATCCTCCCGATGGTAAAGGAGATGAAAGCCTTCGTGCCTGAGTTCAAGAGCCAGAACTCCCGGTTTGAGGAGTTGGATTAAGGGGGAATATTTTCAGGAGAAATATTTTCGGTAGCAAGGAATTTCGTTATATTTGTCTTGACGAACCAATAAACAGAGACGAAGATGGAAGGACGGCGATTATATCCGATAGGGATACAGACATTCTCTAAATTGAAAGAGGGGAATTATGTGTATGTAGATAAGACGGAATTGGTGTGCAGAATGACACATGGTGCGTCTGGTTATATATTCTTAAGCGTCCCCGCCGTTTCGGAAAGTCGTAGCTCACTTTTCGCTCCATAGTTATTTCGAGAGGCGAAAGGATTTGTTTGAGAGTTTGGCTATCGAGTATGCGGGAGGCCCTGACTTATCTTCACAAGCTTTGGAAGGAGGCTTTCACTTATATATAAAGTGACGGTCGTTATCCGATCTCGAATAATCTGGCGGAGAGGGTAGTCCGTTCCTTTACGACTAAACGAAAGAACTCCCTGCGCTTCGGAAGTGACGAGAGAGCGGAGATTGTCACCGTATATCATAGCATAATCAGCACAGTGGAACTGCAAGGCAGATCCGCATGGGATTATCTTGGCAAATTTTTTACCGGAATTCTTAACGGTTGCAGATATATTTTGAGTCAGGCACCTCAAAATATAGACTTGGCTGTATGCCAATAGTTAAAAACCAATCGAATTTGATGACATTTTTTTACAAGGCTCCCCGTTCTGGTGCCTTATAAAAAGGATATGCTCTAAATTGAGTATTAATAACTGGTCAACCTGCTGCTACACAAATGGCAACCGGTTACCGTTATTGTTGGGATATTGAACGGAATTTTCTAAAAAATTATAAATATCTTTTGTTTTTAATCGCTACGGGTCTAAAATGACCGCTTACGGTGGTTTACAATTGAGTGTTTACGGTACATTGGCAAAAGCTCGTATTCTAAATAATGTTTTTTATAATGGTGCAGTCCAGACTTCAAGTATATTGTTGAATCTACTGTTAATGCCCTATATTACTCGAATATTGGGCAAAGATGCACTCGGTATCAA
>OGGZ01002237.1_pt1 | contig 13746 bp, 10 predicted proteins | sample 1571371 | NCBI WGS metagenome assembly OGGZ01 (sample SAMEA2582025, study PRJEB24529) | metagenome | biome: Human gut stool | place: China | collected 2011
TACGTTTTTTAGTTTGAACATGAGGTCTCAAAAGGACCACAAGTATAAAGATACTTCTATAACGATGCAATTGTCTAGATATTGCTGCATGCTAAATCAAAATTATAGTTGTTTTTACCGCTTTTTCATGATTATTGCGTAAGTTTGTGACAAAACAAAAACATATGGTTGAGATAGGAAAATATAACACGCTGAAAATAGTGAAAGACCTTGACTTCGGGGTTTATCTGGATGGCGGTAACGGGGTGGAGATCTTGTTGCCGACTCGTTACGTACCTAAAAACGTGAAGCCCGGGGATGAGGTCGAGGTGTTTATTTATCATGATAATGAAGGGAGCTTGATCGCTACTACCGCACGTCCTCTGGCAACGGTCGGGGAGTTCCAGTTCATGGAGGTAAAAGACGTGAATAATGCCGGCGCATTTCTGGAATGGGGTATCATGAAAGATTTGCTCGTTCCTTTCAAGGAGCAGAAAATGCCGATGAGAGAGGGGAAATGGTACTTGGTCTATGTCCGGCTGGATCATGTGACAGGACGTATCATGGCATCCGCACGTATCGAGAAGTTCTTGAACAATACCCCTATCGATTACGAGCAGAATCAAGAGGTTCAATTATTGGTAGCCGACGAGACGGATCTTGGCTATAAGGTGATCATCAATAACCAGCATTGGGGATTGATCTATTATAATGAGGTATTCCAGCGTCTTGAGAAAGGCGAGCATCTGAAAGGCTATATAAAAGAGGTACGTGAGGATGATAAGATAGATGTGAGCCTAACGCCGCAAGGCTACCAAAAGGTAGAGGGGATCGCCGGCGTCATTCTGGAAGGGGATACATCCCGGTACACGACAAGAGCGATCCGGACGTGATCTATTCCTTATTCCGCTGTAGCAAGAAAGCTTTCAAACAAGCGATCGGGGCACTCTATAAGCAACATCTTATCACGCTGGAAGATGGCGGGATACGGCTCGTGAACGAGAAGTGACCCATTTATATAAAAAAAGTCAATGGAATCCGTTACAGAATCCATTGACTTTTCTTTATAAATCCATTGAGTTAGCGAACGGATTCCATTGACTTTCTAATCCAGCTTCAATACGGCCAAGAACGCTTTTTGCGGAACTTCTACCGTACCGATCTGCTTCATTCGTTTCTTTCCCTCTTTCTGTTTTTCCAGCAATTTACGCTTACGGGAGATATCGCCTCCATAACATTTCGCCGTCACGTCTTTACGGACAGCCTTAATTGTCTCACGAGCGATAATCTTAGCGCCTATCGCCGCTTGGATAGCGATATCGAATTGCTGGCGGGGGATCAACTCTTTCAGTTTCTCGCACATACGACGTCCGAAAGTAACGCTATTATCCACGTGCGTCAATGTAGACAAAGCGTCTACCGGCTCACCGTTCAACAGGATATCTAATTTAGCCAACTTACTGGGACGGAAATCATGTAAATGGTAATCGAAAGAAGCGTACCCTTTTGAAATACTCTTCAACTTATCATAAAAGTCGATTACGATCTCGCCCAACGGCAAGTCATAATGAATCTCGACACGATCACCAGAAATATATTCTTGCTTAAGCAGGACGCCACGCTTACCCAGACAGAGTGTCATGATCGGGCCGATATAGGTAGTGTTCGTGATCACGGAAGCACGGATAAACGGCTCGTCGATATGATCAATCAAGGTCGGGTCCGGCAAGCCTCCCGGATTATGTACCTCGATCTCCTCCCCTTTCTTTGTATGCACGATATAAGAAACGTTCGGTACAGTGGTTATCACATCCATATTGAACTCACGATCCAAACGCTCCTGAACAATCTCCATATGCAACAAGCCCAAGAAACCGCAACGGAACCCAAAACCCAGCGCGGCGGAACTCTCCGGCTGGAAAGTCAAGGAAGCGTCGTTCAACTGTAATTTCTCCAATGACGCACGAAGGTTCTCGAAATCCTCGCTATCGATTGGATAGACACCGGCGAAGACCATCGGCTTCACCTCCTCAAAACCGGCGATCGCGTCTTTAGCCGGGCGAGACACATGAGTGATCGTATCACCGACACGCACCTCCCGGGACGTCTTGATACCGGAAATGATATATCCTACGTCTCCCGTCCGTATCTCCTCACGGGGGCACATATCTAATTTCAATATACCTACCTCGTCGGCGTCATACTCTTTTCCTGTAGCGATAAACTTCACATGGTCACCTTTACGGATCACGCCGTTTACCACCTTGAAGTAAGCGATAATACCACGGAACGGATTAAAGACGGAGTCAAAAATCAAACACTGCAACGGGGCCTCCGGATCACCTTTCGGAGCCGGGACCTTCTCCACGATCGTATTCAAGATCTCGGTCACTCCCTCGCCTGTCTTTCCGCTCGCTCGTAAGATATCCTCGCGAGGGCAGCCCAACAGTTCCACGATCTGGTCTTCGACCTCCTCCGGCATGGCGCTAGGCAAGTCGATCTTGTTCATCACCGGAATAATCTCTAAGTCATTCTCTATCGCCATATACAGGTTAGAGATGGTTTGCGCCTGAATACCTTGGGCCGCGTCCACGATCAGCAACGCACCCTCGCAGGCGGCGATAGAGCGGGAAACCTCATACGAGAAGTCCACGTGCCCCGGAGTATCGATCAGGTTCAGTATATATTCTTCACCCTTATAATTATACTTCATCTGGATCGCATGGCTCTTGATCGTAATACCACGCTCACGCTCTAAATCCATGTCGTCAAGGACTTGAGCTTGCATGTCTTTACCTTCTACTGTCTTGGTATACTCAAGCAAACGGTCGGCCAAAGTACTTTTACCATGGTCAATATGAGCAATAATACAAAAATTGCGGATATTCTTCATCTGCTAAACTTATTTAGGTGTGCAAAGATAGGAAATTTAGGCTAAATTGTTATACATTTGGCATACCATTTGTTATTAATAATATATGACACTACAAGAAATAAACAAAGCATACAACCGCATAGTCGGTTCATTAGACAGTAAAGAATTGAAGAATGCCTTCGATTCCTTACAGGCTCTTATTGCAGGAAGTCGCGAATATTCTTTTCAGGACAAGCTGAACGAACTGCAGGACACCTACAAATATATGCTGCGCTACCGGATTGAAGGAGCAAAAGATCCGATGCAGGAACAGATATACAACAATCTACAGGCATCGACTTATGAATTGGCCGATTCAGTCAAGCAGAAAGCAGTAGCTGTGGAATCTCCCCTATCCTATTACAGCCGCCGAAGAAGCCTGAACATACAGCCTTCTCTCACTTACAAACAGCTGCATGACCAACTGTTCTTAGAACATGAAGCCGGAAAGCACAAAGAGAGTGACGCATTCAATATTCTCATCTTTAATAAGATATGGGTATCTTCTTTTCTGAAAAGAGAGGAAGCTGAAGATATCCGCGGCATGCTACACGACAATGCACTACCTTTTACAACCGGTAGCCAGATTGTTTCCGCCTTGATGTTAGGATTGCAAGAGGCGTTCGACAGAGAAAAGATACTTTTATTGTTCGACGCAGCCAGCCATCCGAACGAAGAGGTCAAAGTCAGAGCATTAATTTCAATCCTGATCACTTTATACACATATAGAAAACGGACGCAGTTATATCCGCAGATAGCTGACAGGCTAGCGGCTTTGGCCGAAACTCCGGGGTTCATCAAAACGATCCGCACAATCATCCTACGCTTCATCTTAGCCCGCGAGACAGAGAAGATCACCCGCAAACTACAGGATGAGATCATCCCGGAAATGTTAAAATTGAGTCCAAAGCTCAGCAAAAAGATCAATCTCAACGAACTCACCCCTGAAGATTTGACAGGAAATGAAATGAACCCAGAATGGGAAAGCTTCTTTTCTGACAGTACCCTCGGAAAGAAAATGGTAGAATTCGGGGAGCTTCAACAGGAAGGGGCCGACGTCATGCACTCGACCTTCGTTCATTTGAAAAATTTCCCGTTTTTCCATGAATTAAGCAACTGGCTACTTCCATTCACAATCGAGCATTCTTATTTCGATGATCAGTTCACTCCGGACAACGAAGCTGAAAAGCAGATGCTCGACTCTATGACATTCGCTGCTTTTATGTGCAATTCGGATAAATATTCGCTTTATTTCAGCATGATGCAATTACCGAAAGAAGCCCGAAAGATGATGATGAACCAATTCGACAGCCAGGCCACAGAAATGATCCAGCAGAATAAAGAAGAATTGATCAGCAAACGTGGAAAACAGGATACGATCATCGGACAGTACATACAAGACCTGTATCGTTTCTTCAAACTATATCCGGGCCATTTGGATTTTACGGATATCTTCACGATGCCGCTCGACTTCCACAATCTTGCCATCCTTCGCCCTTATATTTCTGATAAAGAAAGCCTTACAAACATCGCTGAATATTATCTCCGTAAAAACTATTTTAGCGATGCACTGACCATATTCAACCAATTGGCAAAAACGGATCAAGATAGCGACATTCTTTTCCAGAAAATCGGCTATTGCAAGCAAATGGAAGGAGACTTGAAGGGCGCCCTGGAAGCCTACCTACACGCAGACTTGTTGAATTCCGAAAGCAAATGGGTAATCCGACGAATCGCCAGTTGCTACCGCTCACTTAAACAACCGGAAGAGGCTTTGAAATATTACCGCCGGTACGAAGCTTTAAATCCGGATAATTTATCAGTTCAAATCAGCATTGGCCATTGCCATCTCGAACTAAAGGATTATAACGAAGCGTTGAAATGCTTCTTCAAAGTCGATTACCTGGATAACAAAAGCCATAAGGCATGGCGACCTATTGCATGGTGTTCTTTCCTGACAGGGAAATATGACCAAGCACGGAATTACTACAAAAAGATACTGGATAACCAACCCCACGCACAAGATCTGCTGAATGCCGGACATACCGAATGGGCACTGCAGAATATCAAGGGCGCTCTCTCCTTTTACCAGCAGGCGGTGCAAATGGAAAACGGCAACATCCTTAAGTTCCAAGAACAGTTCAGCCAAGATGTAGCAGACCTGTTGATCGCCGGTATAGAAGAAGCCGAAGTCGCCCTGATGCTGGATCAGTTAAGATATAAAATAGAAGGAGCTATTTAAAAATTTAAAATGGAGAATTAAAAATTAGCTACAGATGTAATTTTCAATTCTCCATTTTAAAATCCCTTTATCCTCTGCTTCCAAGGCTATCCGTATCGGGATTGAGTTCTTTGACAGCATCCTTCACTTCTTTCTCACCTATCGGATAAGTAACAGCTACTTGTTGTACGGGGTATTCTTCCTTTTCCCTATCCACAGCTTTCGATTCGGCATTCTCCGGAATCTTAGCAAAATCTTTGTTCATATCATTCACTATTTATGTTTCTATAGCTATTCAACAATAAAAATGGCCCGGAAGTTCCGAGCCATTCAATCAACCAAAACAAAAAAACCTAAAAACCTAAACATCAACCATCTTTTTCTTTTTGCTCTACTATACGTTAAGGTTTCCTAACTACTAAACAATCTTTCTAACCTAAAAACTAAACCTATCAAATCATATATATATTTCCCTTGTTTCCTATTCCTCGTATGCCGGCCATGCCCCCTCTTTCGTACAGACATAAGCAGCTGTGCGGACGGCAAATTCATGCGCTTCCCTTAGCGAAGCCCCTTTCAGCAACGAAATGACCAATGCTCCGGAGAAAGCATCACCTGCTCCAACCGTATCCGCCACCTGCACTTCCGGGTTTTGCAAAGTCGATTCTTCATTAGCGGTATATATCGTACTATAAGCTCCTCCGGCCGTCAGAACCACCAAGCGGAGATTATAGTGTTCTATAAACCAATGAGCCACCTCCTTGTCCGTTCCTTCCAAATGAAACATATCCCGCAGGACGACCAACTCCCCGTCATTCACCTTCAACATATTTGCTAGATAAAGCGACTCTTCGATCAACTCTTTCGTATAATAATGCTGACGCAAATTGATGTCAAAACAACGATAAGCATCGTCCGGGGCAAAAGAAAGAATCGCCTGTATCGTCTCTCTCGACTGTGCGGAACGCTGTCCTAACGTACCGAAGCAAATGGCATCCGCCCGTTCGGCCAAATCAATCGCATTTGACGTCGGAGAAAGATGATCCCAAGCTACACGTTCATTAATAATATAGTCAGGGACACCATCCTGCAGAGTAACCTGTACCGTTCCGGTCGGATAAGGGACTTTCTCGATCAGATACCGGATCGAATTATTATCCAGTTCTTCGAGGATTTCGCGCCCCAGCCCATCGTCTCCCACGGCGCTGATAGCATATCCTTCCGCCCCCAACCGCGACGCATGGTAGACAAAATTGATAGGAGCACCACCTGCTTTCTTTCCTGTTGGCAACATGTCCCACAGGAGTTCTCCTATGCCTACTACGACCGGTTTCTTATTGTTGCTTTGCATTGTTTCATTATAGTTTATTTGACAAGGATAATTTATTATCTACGATGCAAAGATAGAGACAGATAGTAGATGCGACGATAACTAATGCTACAAGATTGATAACACTTGTTACATTATACTCTTATTTTCGAGTTACATGCACAAATGTTACACAAATGTAACGAGCGTTATCAAAGAGAAGAATATTATTCCTTTTCCAGATACTCCGTCGGAGTAATATTGTAAACGGCTTTAAAACATTTCGAGAAATAAGCAGGCGAACCGAAGCCCGTCGCATAAGCCACCTCATTCACATTCCCGGCTTTCCGTCGGAGTAGAGCAGCAGCTTTCTTCAAACGATAGTTACGCAGGAAATCAGTCGGTGTCACTCCGGCAAGCTCCTTCACCTTCCGGTAAAGATGCACACGCGACAAGCCCAATTTTTCACTACCTTTCTCAATACTGAAATCCGGATCGGCATAGGACTCTTCGATCAGTTTCAAGAAACGATTCATAAAAAGATCGTCCATGCTTCCCGCTTTTTCCTCCTTCACGGAAACAGCAGGCGAAGAGGCATCGCGAGCATAAGCCTCACGCAACCGGACACGGTCCTCCAGCAGCTTGATGATACGCAGTTTCACGACTTCTATGTTAAAAGGTTTCTGGATATACGCGTCCGCACCACTGGCAGCCCCGTACATCTGCTGTTTGTCGTCGGACAAAGCAGTCAACAGCATAACCGGAAGATGGCTCAGGACAATATCCGACTTGATCTTACGACAAAGATCGAAACCGTTCATTTCCGGCATCATCACATCGCTGATAACCATCGAAACCTCTTCGCTCATCAGCACCTCCAAAGCCTTCACGCCGTTATCGGCAACCAACACACGGAAGTTCTGTTTTAATTCCGCCTGCAAGTAACTCTGTATATCAAGATCATCTTCTACGACCAGAACAGTATAATTGTAGGTACGGTTCAAAACCTCCTGCAATTCATCCGTGTTCAAGTCGGCGACACCACTGGAAAGCTCGGTTACGGAAAGATCGAATGTACAAGATTCGTCAAAATGAGATTTACCTTTCAAGAGGATGACCGTAAAGACAGTACTCTTATGCGGAACACTCTCCACCCGGATCGTGCCTTTGTGCATGTGGACGAACTCACGCGTCAAGTGCAGACCGATCCCCGTCCCCGTCACATAGTTCTGGTCACCGGTAAAGAAACGGTCAAAGACGGAAGCAATATTTTCCGACGGAATGCCTTTGCCATTATCTTCGACAGAAAGCTCGACCTGATCTCCTTTATCTTTCAGATGGATCGTGACCGTACCTCCGTCCAGCGTGAACTTGAATGCATTGGACAAAAGATTGGCCAGAATCTTCTCCATCTTATCCCTGTCTACCCATATATTAACAGAAGGGCAGTCATGCTCAAACGTGAAATGTATCTGCTTGGTGGCAGCCATCGTATCGAAATAAGATTTCACTTCTGCCACAAAAGCAACTAAATCTACCTCTCCGACCCGCATATTCATCTTATTGCTCTCTACCTTTCGAAAATCAAGTAACTGGTCCACGACTCTCTTCAACCTTTCCGCATTTTTCCGAATGATACGGATATCGTCTGCCAATGAAGAACCTTCCGGAGCCTCTTTCGACAGCTTGCCGAGCGGACCGAGGATCAACGTCAACGGCGTCTTGATCTCGTGTGTGATATTGGTAAAGAATTGCAGTTTCTGAGCCGTCGACTTCTCAATATAACGGTTTGCCTCAGCCAATTCTTCTTTTTGCTGTTGTACCTGCAAGTTCGTACGTTTCAGCTCGCGGTTCTTCCGCTTCACCGCCCGGTTCACATGGATCACGTACAAGGCGGACAAAAGCAACATCCCCATCAGCAAAAGGATAATGCCGACGGAGTTTTGGAGGAACGTGTATTTGGAAAGCATACTCTCCAAATTCTCCCGTTGCAACTCGATTTGGTGCTGATAGTCGACCACCTGTTCAGACTGGATAAACAGCGTTCCGGCATTGTTCTTATCGATCAAGGCAGAAGAGAGCAAATATTGCCGGGACACATCTTCTCCGTTCAATATCTGCATGGCTACACGGATAGCAAGGCTCCCACCCGTCGGATACAAGACCGAAGCGGCCAACTCTCCGTGCATGACGGCTTCCAGCCCCGATCCCCGTCCCGAAACGGCATCGATCCCCACAAAACAAATCCTGTCCGCCAATCCGGGATGCATCCTTTCGATTGCCCTGCGGGCAGCCATTGCCATCACATCATTATGGGCAAACACAACATCCACCTCCTCCAGCGAATCCATTTCCGCTATCTCCTTCTCCACCGTTTCCGGCTTCCATTTCCCGAATATTTCCTTCACCTTGATGCGGGAGTTCAAAACCTCCATAAAACCGCGATGGCGATCCTGCGCCGGAGAAGAACCGGACAAGCCCCATACTTCCAATACGGTAGGATATTTCTCTTTCACCTGTCGGTTCACGAAAAAGCCGGCCTGGCGACCGATCTCGTAATTGTTACCACCGATATAAGTCGTATATTCGTCCGAACTGATCTTCCGGTCTACCAGGATAGTCGGAATGCCGGCACGGTAGGCCTCAATCGCAATAGGAGTGACAGGTTCCGATTCATTGGCGGAGATAATCAATAGATCGACCTTACGTTTTATCAGGCTGCGTATCTGCTCCACCTGCAACAGACTACTGTCCGCCGCATCCTCGACTAACAGGGAGACGCCCGGATATTCGGAGGCCTGCACCTTCATATCCAGCAACATCGATTTACGCCAAGAACCTTCAAGCGTACACTGCGAGACGCCAATAACATACTTTTTCTTCTCCGAATCTGTTTTACAGGAAAAACAGAATGCCAGAAATAAGGCCAGTAGAGCGTAATAAGTTAGAGCAGGTTTCATTCTGTTTTATTTACAGGTTTCTGCAAATGTACGGAGAAATGGCATACCAGCCAATATTTATTTTGTACATTCGTCCTCCAGTAATCAATTATTCGCATGAAGATCATAAACGAAGCTTTATTGGATGAAACGACCGGGCGTGCCAAACAGTCGCCCCGACTACGCATGAACTACAACTTTCATGAGCATTCGGACGATCCCGTCAACCGCTTGCTCAATGCCCTTGAACCGGGAACCTACCTCCGCCCACACCGCCATCTGAACCCTAAAAAAGATGAAATATTCCTCCTGCTGCGAGGTCGCATTGCTGTATTCCTCTTTGACAACAAAGGGGAAATCACCAAAACACAAATACTCGATCCGAAAGAAGGTGTCTACGGCGCCGAAATAAAGGCGGGAACATGGCACGGGCTATTAGTTCTAGAATCCGGCTCTGTCATATATGAAATCAAGGAAGGGCCGTTTGCTCCGCTCGCTCCGGAAAATTTCGCACCCTGGAGTCCGGCTCCAGAAGACACGAAAGGGGTGGCAAAATATATGGAGTTATTAGGAAAGGCTATATAACCTTGCACTACCTTCCCGTTCCCCTTAAAGAAAACTTTATTTTCATAGAGATGAAACTTCTTTTTCATCCCCATGAAACTGTCATTCCATCCCTATGAAACTGTTATCACATACCTATCGGCTCCTTTATTGCTGGAATACTTTTGTCAAACGGATCATGGCTTCTTTCACCGGACAGTCATTCTTATCCGTCCTGACAATAGCGTTCTCATAATTTTCAACTTTCAAATACCAACATCTGACAATGCTTGCAGTCGAACTGCAACCGGAGGCGCGTATCTTTATAAAGCAGATAATACGGTTCCTTGTAGGGAGACTTGTCTTTCTGATAAGTAGGACACCACCCCATGCTGTAGCGCAGGCAGTGTTTGGTAAACATCAACGGAACATCTTTCCGGGGAGACAGTTCAAATGCCGGGTCGATCTGTTCCACCCCGTGATCCTGGTAGAACGAACGGGCTTTCCCGTTGGCAACATTCCCCAAATAAGTAAGTTGGCGTTCGGGGAAAGGTATCGACACGGACGGCTGCACACGTTTCACTGTCTCACGAGGATAGCGGGCACGGCGTGCTTCCAGCAACTTCTCCACTCCTCTACGGCGCATATCGGCAAGCAGAGAAGAGGGAACGAACCAGTTTTCAAACAAACCGACCACCACCTTCGATGCCTCGAAAGGCGTATTCCCCAACTTGGATAGCTGTGTCCGTATATTATCCTGCTGTTCACGACGCGCCAGCTCTTTTGCAAACGGCTCGGTCAGCATGATCCGTGCTCCCGTCTCATCCTCCATACAAAGCGTAAAACCGAAGGGATTGTCCAAGAACTCGATCTCCACGGACAGCTTACGTTCGGCTGAAGGCTTGGCGAGCAGTTTATCAAACGCCTGGTCGAAATTACGGTAAAGAGGAGTCTTGGGGGCAAGCTGCGGCATATCCAGCGGAAACACCCGGTTTGCCTCCACCCGGTTTACACGAAAACCTTCCAATTCGCCTTTCCTATTGAAGAAAACAAGCCCGTCTCCGTTGTTCAATTGCTTTAAGCCGGCCACGGTAAAGGAATTACCTTTGATCTCCTTGACTGTTCCGACAGGTTCGCCCAACGACTTAGGTGTATTAAAAGCGGTAATATCCGCCGTCCGTCCCTCCAAAAGGAACGGGGTGAACCCACGGTTAAAACTCTTTTCAGCTACCGGCTCGAACGTATAAGTGCTTCGTCCAGCAGAAGCACGACGATATTCCGGACGGCGGGACAGGACTGCATCTAACTTCTTCCGATAATAAGCCGTGATATTCTTGACATAGCCGACATCTTTCAACCGCCCTTCGATCTTGAGGGAAGAAACACCTGCATCCAACAGGGCTTCCAGCTGGTCGGAGCGGTTCATGTCCTTGAGCGAAAGCAAGTGTTTATGGGTGACGATCTCCGTCCCTGTCGCATCAACCATCGTATAGGGCAGGCGGCAATATTGGGCGCATTCTCCGCGGTTAGCACTACGTCCACTCAAAGCGGCGCTCAGATAACATTGCCCGCTATAGCTGACACAGAGGGCGCCGTGCACGAATACTTCCAGCGGAACGGTAGTCGCTTCCGATATCCGGCGAATCTCGTTCAGCGACAATTCACGTGCCAGAACCACCTGTGTAAAGCCTGCGGCTTCGAGGAAACGGACCTTTTCCGGTGTGCGGTTGTCCGTCTGCGTGCTGGCGTGAAGCGGAATAGGAGGCAGGTTCAGCCGGGTAATCCCCATATCCTGAATGATCAGGGCATCCGTCCCGACACGCCAGAGATCCCAGATCATCCGTTCGGCTTCTTCCAACTCATCTTCTTTCAGGATCGTGTTGAGCGTAACATAGATACGGGCTCCATACAGGTGGGCATACCCGCAAAGCTCACGTATATCTTCCAAAGAGTTGCCGGCAGCAGAACGCGCACCGAACTTGGGCGCACCGATATAGACGGCATCGGCACCGTGATTAATCGCTTCAATCCCGCAATTGAGGTCTTTAGCCGGAGAGAGAAGTTCTATAGGACGGGATTTTGTTTGCATGCTATTATTTCTTATTTCTTGATTACAAATCACCCAACTTGCTGATATCCTCGATACGGAACGGGGTTTCCTGATAGACATAATAGTTCAGCCAGTTGGTGAACAGAAGATTGGCATGACCACGCCAGCGGACCACCGGACCGAGGGCTGGATTGTTATTACGGTAATAGTTACGGGGAACGGCAATAGGCAATCCCTTGTTCACGTCGCGCATATACTCGTCATTCAGCGTGTAAGGCGAGTATTCGGAATGCCCGGTGATAAAAAACTCGCGTCCTCCGCGCGCCATCGCCATATAGACACCAGACTCTTCGCTTTCGGACAAGAGCGTCAAATCGGGAACTTTCATCACATCCTCGCGGCGTATCTCCGTATGCCGGCTGTGCGGCACATAGAACTCGTCGTCGAAGCCTCGGAAGATCGGCACATAGGGCTCGCGCAACGTATGGCGGAACACGCCGAACATCTTGGCTGGCAGATCATATTTGGGGACACCATAAAAATGGTACAACCCGGCTTGCGCCGCCCAGCATATATATAAGGTAGAAGTCACATGCGTACGCGCCCAATCGAATATCTCGGTCACTTCCTCCCAATAGTTCACTTCCTCGAAAGGCATCTGCTCTACCGGAGCACCTGTGATAATCATGCCGTCGTAAAAATCATCCTGCATCTCGTCAAAGTCTTTATAGAATTCCTTCATATGCTCGATCGGCGTGTTCTTGGGAGTATGGCCTTTTATCTTCATAAAGTCGAGCTCCACTTGCAAGGGGGTATTGCTCAGGAGGCGAACAAGGTCTGTCTCCGTCGTGATCTTCAGTGGCATCAAGTTCAGCACAACTACACGTAGCGGACGAATGTCCTGCTCAGACGCACGCAACGAGTCCATCACAAAGATGTGCTCTTTCTTCAACAGCTCAACAGCTGGCAAGTTCTTCTGTAGGTTTAAAGGCATCTTCTTTCCTTAATTATTTATACAAGGCACAAAGATAGTGAGAAATTGCCTTTCGTTGAAAATAAATCGTTGTTTCCCGCGTTTGTAGATTTAATAATTAGATGGAATATGAAGATTCGTGCAATAGCTACACTACTATTTATATTATTTTCGATAAGTGCTTTCGGGCAGGGACGTGCCAAAATCAGCGGTTATATCCGCGACGCGGATGGTAATCCGCTGGACTTGGTCAATATCCGGGTCAAGAACACGTTAAACGGGACGATGAGTAATGAAAAAGGCCACTACTCGCTTTCGGTTGCTACCGGTGACTCGGTGACGCTTATCTATTCATGCCTGGGCTACAACAAGGCCGAAAGGATCCTACCTCAGGTAACCAAAGATATGCGTCTCAACGTGCAGATGAACTATACATCACTCGAACTGGGAGAAGTCGTAGCTACCGCCATCCGAAAGCAGACAACCACTCTTGAAACCCTGAATGCCGACCGCGTCAAACTACTCCCCGACCCTGCCGGAGGAAGCATTGAAAGTCTGGTCGTTACATTTGCTGGCGTTACTTCCAATAACGAATTAAGTTCGCAATACTCCGTACGCGGCGGCAGCTATGACGAAAACATCGTATATGTGAACGGACTGGAAGTGTTCCGTCCGCTGCTCATCCGTTCCGGACAACAGGAAGGGTTGAGTTTTATCAACCCGGACATGACGGAAGCCGTCAATTTCTCCGCTGGAGGATTCGAAGCCCGTTATGGGGACAAGATGAGTTCCGTGCTGGACATCACCTACAAAAAACC
>OGGZ01002246.1_pt1 | contig 13675 bp, 7 predicted proteins | sample 1571371 | NCBI WGS metagenome assembly OGGZ01 (sample SAMEA2582025, study PRJEB24529) | metagenome | biome: Human gut stool | place: China | collected 2011
TCTATATTTTGTCGGGACAAGATGTGCAACTCTACCGCTATCATAAAAACGGTCGGTTCATAGACCAAAGAGAGGTCCCGGACAGAACACAGAGTTTTATCAAACTAGGTCCGCAATTCTGGTTTTACGAGGGGTATAACAATGGAAAATATCCTGAACGACTGACACAGACCGATTCGGCTTTGCAAGTGATGGGGAAATACCTTCCGATGGAAACCAGGACACTGGAAGCCAGTATCGGCCCTTTGCTCACCCAGCATCGAAACGAAGCTTATCTTTTCACCGCCCTCGAACCGGTGATTTACCGGATTATCCCCGGCAGTGCCGTTCCTTTCCTGAAATTCGATTTTGGGAAATATAACGTCCCGGAAAGTTATTGGGAAACGGAAAATGCCATGCAGGCATTTACGGATTTAAGTCAGAAAGGATTTATAAGTATCGCCGGTTTTATGATGAACGACGATTATATCGTCACGGAACTCAATCAGCAAACCGGGATGGAGGATTCGGAGTGTTATTACCTATTGGGCATCAAGGAACGGCATAACGGTAAATGGAACTGGATCCGCCAACGTGCAGAAGAAAATAAACTGATCGCCGACAATCAACCCGCCCCCAAGGTAAGCAATCGTCCGGAATGGTATGCCAAAAAACTCAAAGGCTTCACACAAGACGGTAAGTTGATGATCTTTTTATCGGGTTACGAGCTGGAACGTTTGACAGCAAAAGACAGGCAGTTGATACAAAATCCGGAAATATTGGAAAATGCCGACCCGGAAATGGATATGTTTTTATTTCTTTGTAGTTTAAAATAATGAAAAATCAAACCGATATGGAACATGATGTATTTATCAGTTATTCGAGAAAAGACGAAGAATTGGTGAAAAAGATCAGAGCTGCATTGACGCAAGCGAATATATCTTATTGGATAGATAAAGAGGAGATAAAAAGAGGGACTTCTTATGCCAAAGCGATCTCACAGGCTGTGTATAATAGTAAGATTTTACTTTTTATATGGTCGGAGCATTCGAATAATTCCGAGAATACGGCGAACGAGATTAGCCTGGCACTGGAATTCGAGAAAAATATCGTCCCGTTTAAGATCTCCAAGAAGCTGGGACCCAGCGATATGACCTATCACTTATTGAAATTGGACCGGATAGATGCTTGTCCATTCGAAAGCCATCATATTCAAGAGCTTGTCGCCTCGATCGCCCAATGCCTCGGACGTGGTTTAACTCCGTCTTCGACAACATCCGGCACTTCGGGAAGCACTCCTATTTCGAATACTTTTACCTCCTCCTCTACGGCTTCCAATACTTCAAAGATGGAAACCCATAAGTTCGACAATGGGAGCTATACCGGAGAAATGGCAGATGGAAAATTCAACGGACAGGGGACTTATTGCTGGACCGACGGGGGTAGATATGAAGGACAATGGAAAAACGGGAATATGCACGGACGGGGTATTTTTTATTATGCCAACGGAAGCAAATATAAAGGAGATTGGGTAAACGATAAGAAACAAGGCTGGGGAACTTACGACTGGCAAGACGGAAGCAGGTACGAAGGGCAATGGAATGGTGACTATATGCATGGTCAAGGCGTTTTTTATTATGCCAACGGGGATAAATACGACGGACAATGGGAGAATGATCACAAACAAGGACCAGGCATTTATTATTTTGCCGATGGCAGTAAATACGACGGACAATGGGAGAACGGCAAAAAACAAGGACAGGGAACTTACCAGTGGAAAAGTGGAAGCAGGTATGAAGGGCAATGGAAAAATGATTGTATGCACGGTCAGGGAACACTTTATCATCCCGATGGTAGCAAATATAAGGGACAATGGGTGAATGACAAACAACAAGGAGAGGGGATTTATTATTATGCCAATGGTTGTCGGTATGAAGGACAATGGTTTGACGATAAGAAACAGGGACAAGGGACGTTCACGTGGGTCAATGGGGATAAATACGTAGGACAATGGATGAATGATCGTATGCACGGTCAGGGTATTTATTATCATGCCGACGGAAATAAATATGAAGGGCAATGGGTAAACGATATGAAACAAGGACAAGGGACGTTCACCTGGAATAACGGAGATAAATATACAGGCCAATGGATGAATGACAGACGACACGGACAGGGGACCTATACCTGGGCCGACGGTACCCGGAATTCGGGCATCTGGAAGGAAGGTAAATTTATCGGATAATCCGGGGAAGATAACTATATTTACTTTATTTATCCTTATTCCGGCATTTTTATTCGACTTCTTTCTATCTTTGCGGCAGGATAAAAAGAACAGAGGGGCAGGAAAAAGAAGGGGGAAAGATGGATTTAAAAATTTTCGACAGATAAAAAATGATTTCAGTAGACGGACTTACGGTAGAATTCGGTGACAGAGCCCTCTTTAAAGATATTTCCTTTCAGATCAATGAGAAAGACCGGATAGCCCTGATGGGAAAAAACGGTGCAGGGAAATCCACCCTTCTGAAAATCCTGGCAGGCCAGCGCAAACCGAGCCGGGGCAGTGTATCGGCGCCGAAAGATACCGTGATCGCCTATCTCCCGCAGCATCTGATGACCGAAGACGGACGTACCGTATACGAAGAAGCTTCGCAGGCTTTTGCCCCTCTTTTCGCAATGGAGAAAAGGATCGACGACCTGAACCGTCAGCTGACCGAGCGTACCGATTACGACTCACCCGAATATTATAAATTGATCGAAGAGGTTTCTGCTCTGAGCGAGAAATATTATAGTATCGATCTCACCCATTTCGAAGCAGATGTCGAAAAAACACTGCTAGGGCTGGGGTTCAAACGGGAAGACCTGCAACGTCAGACCAGCGATTTCAGCGGAGGCTGGCGGATGCGGATCGAACTGGCCAAAATGTTACTCAAAAATCCGGATGTCCTGCTTTTAGACGAACCCACCAATCATCTGGATATCGACTCGATCCAATGGCTGGAAGAATTTCTGATCAGCAACGGAAAAGCTGTCGTCGTTATTTCTCACGACCGTACATTCGTCGATAACATCACCACCCGGACCATCGAAGTCACGATGGGACGGATCTACGATTATAAGGTGAATTACTCCAAGTACCTGGAGCTACGTAAAGACCGCCGGGCCCAACAACAAAAAGCCTATGACGAACAACAAAAAATGATCGCCGAAACCAAAGATTTTATCGAGCGGTTTAAAGGCACTTACTCTAAAACCCTGCAAGTGCAATCGCGGGTAAAGATGCTCGAAAAGCTAGAGCTGATCGAAGTGGACGAAGAAGATACCTCTGCCCTGCGCCTGAAATTTCCTCCTTCTCCCCGTTCGGGCAGCTATCCGGTAATCGCCCAGGAATTGTCGAAATATTACGGGGATCATCTGGTGTTCAAAGAGGCAGGGTTCACCATTCAAAGAGGAGAAAAGGTGGCTTTCGTAGGACGCAACGGGGAAGGAAAATCTACGCTCGTAAAATGTATTATGGGGGAGATTACGGATTATACCGGTAAACTCACACTCGGCCACAATGTACAAATCGGTTATTTCGCCCAAAACCAGGCCTCTCTTCTGGACGAAGAACTGACTGTTTTCCAGACGGTGGATGACGTTACCCCTTCGGAGCTGAAAAGTAATACCAAAAACCTGCTGGGCGCTTTTATGTTCAGCGGAGACGATATCGACAAAAAAGTGAAGGTACTTTCGGGCGGAGAGCGCACCCGTCTGGCTATGATCAAACTGCTTCTTCAACCGGTCAACCTGTTGATCCTCGACGAACCGACCAACCACCTGGACCTGAAAACGAAAGATATACTGAAAAATGCTTTGATCGATTTCGACGGCACACTGATCGTCGTATCCCATGACCCCGATTTCCTCAACGGACTGGCCCAAAAGGTCTACGAATTCGGAAACGGTAAAGTCACCGAACACCTGGAAGATATCAACGGATTCCTGCGAAAGAAAAAAATGGAGAATCTCCGGGAGATCGAATCCCGGAAATCCTGATCAGGGGACACTCCCGATGTACATTTTTTGACATCCCTATGAACAACCGCCTCCCAATACCTGATACAATTGTACCGTAGCCAGTAATTCGTCGCGGATAGCCGTATTGAGGCCGATCTGGGCATCGAAATATCCACGCTGGGCATCCAATACATCGAGATAACTGATCACTCCGTTGATGTATTGCAAAGTAGCCAGATCGAGATTAGAACGGGCCGACTGTTCGAGATGTTCGCGGGATTCACGGATTTCACGACTTTTGCGGGAGTTGACCAAGGCATTGCTCACTTCGGTGAAAGCCTGGAGCACCACTTTCTGATAATTGTAGGTTTCCTGTTCCTGCACAGCTCTGGAAGCTTTTAAACGCGCTCTGTTTTTTCCCAGATTAAACACCGGTGCCAATAATTCACCACCGACAAAAAAGTAAGGTGCTTTCAGAAAATCGGTCAGATCGCTGCTCTCGAGGCCATAATGTCCGGTTAAAGTAAATTTCGGGAACATGCTGGTATAAGCCACACCGACTTTGGCATGAGCCGCTTTCAACCGATATTCGGCCTGGCGGATGTCGGGCCGTCTTTCCAGAATTTGGGAAGATAATCCCACCGGCAGAGCGGTCATCAACTGCTGCTGACCGATACTTTTCCCTCTCGCCACTTCTCCGGGATATTCTCCGGCCAGTAAAGTAATCTGATTCTCTTTGAGGCGAATCTCCCTTTCTAATCCCGGTACCAGGGTTTGGGTTCTGGCCAATTCGACCTGTGCCTGACGCAAGGGATTTTCGGAAGTCAATCCTCCCTCGAACCTGAGCTTTGCCAGACGTACTCCTTCCTGCCGGGCCGCCAGTGTCTGCCGTACGATGGCCAGTTCCTGATCTAAAGCGATCAACTCGAAATAAGCCTGCGCCACCTGGGCAACCAGAGCCGACTGCAAAGCCTGCCTGCCTTCGACGCTCTGCAAATATTCGGCCAGAGCGGCCTGACCGGCCCAACGTAGTTTTCCCCACAAATCGACTTCCCAGGATGCCAACACTTTTCCCTCAAAAGTATTCCCAGGCGTTTCATCGTATTCGCGCTCGGCAGACACGGTAGCCTCTGCCTTGGGGAAAAGGTCGGCTTTAGCGATACGACGGAGTTCCATCGATTCTTTCACTTTGGCCGCAGCGATCATCAGGTCTTTGTTTCCTTCCAATGTTTTCCGGATCAACTGCCGGAGTACCGGATCGGTATATAAATCGGCCCATCGGATATCACCGGCCGAAACCGAATCGGGCACCGTTCCTTCGATCTGTTCCGGCAAGCGGAGTTCGGGCCGGGAGTAATGCTTTCCCAGTTTACAGGAACTCACTCCCAATACCAGCAATACAATAGCGAGGGTATAAATTTTCTTCATCATTTTACGCTTTTCGTTTTTACTCTAATCTTTTCTTTGAATTTATAAACCATTACAAAGAAAAAAGGTACCAATACTATTCCGATGGTAATGGCTGCAATCATACCGAAGAACACACCGGTCCCGATCGAATGGCGGCTGGCCGATCCCGGTCCGGATGCCATGACCAGAGGCAACATACCCAACACAAAGGCCAGCGAAGTCATCAGGATCGGGCGGAAACGCAACATGGCCGCATTTTTGGCAGCGACAACCACATCGACCCCTTTGTCGACTTCCATCTTGGCAAACTCCACAATCAAAATCGCATTTTTAGCAGCCAGACCGATCAAAGTCACCAAACCGATCTGGAAATAGATATCGTTCTCGAGCCCAAATCCCAGAATGCCCAGATAAGCCCCCAAAGCTGCAACGGGCAACGACAGCAACACGGCCACCGGCACCAGCCAACTTTCGTATAAAGCAGCCAGAAAGAGGAAGACGAACAGGAATACCAGAGTCAATACCAGCCCCAGCTGTCCCTCGGCTTTTTTCTCCTGATAAGACAAACCGCTCCATTCGACACCGATATTCTCGGGTAAATGAGTCTTGGCAATGTTTTCCATCTTACGCATCACCTCACCCGAACTATATCCCGGAGCTGCCGCCCCCCGGACAACTGCCGTCGTGAACATATTGAAGCGCCGGATATTTCCCGGACCTGTCGTATATTCGGCATCTCCCAAAGCAGTCAGAGGCACCATATCCCCTCCCGCCGTCTTTACAAAGAACATATTGATATTGTCTTTATGTGCCCGGTAAGGAGCTTCGGCCTGAATATATACCTTATAAACCCGGTTAAACATATTGAAATCGTTCACATAAACCGATCCGGTGTAGGCTTTCATCGTCGAAAAAATATCGGACATCGGGATACCCAGGAATTTGGCTTTGTCCCGGTCGACATCAAAATACAGCTGAGGAATTTCGGCCTGTAACGAAGACGACAGACCGGTGAAAGCTTTACTCTCGGCAGCATACTTCATCAGGGTATCGACCGCTTCGACCAGATTTTCGAAAGTAGCTCCATTCCGGGCTTCGACCTGCATCTCGAATCCACCGGCAGTACCTAAGCCTGGAATAACAGGCGGTTTCGACAAATAAACCCGGGCCTCAGGATATTGCTTCAACTCTTTACGGGTATCTTCCATCACCTGATCGATCTCCATACCGTTTCCTTTACGCTTTTCCCACGATTTCAGAATCACCGTCAGTTCGGAGCGGGCCTGGTTGGTTCCTACCCGGGGACTGGAACCGGTCACATTCTGTACATAACCGACTGCAGGATGAGCTTTCAGAAATTCTACCGCCCGATCCGTCACCAGGCGTGTACGCTCGAGTGTAGCCCCTTCGGGTAATTCCAGTTCAACCTTGAAATAGCCCTGATCTTCTTCAGGCATAAAACTACCCGGAACCACCCGGTTCAATACAAAGATGAAAACAAGTACCATCCCGAAACCGGCCAGGATACGGCGGGGATTGGCGATCGCTTTACCGATTATCCCTACATATTTCCGGTTTCCGGTAGCCAGCCAACGGTTGATCATTCCGAAAATACGGTTTTTAGAGGGTGCGGAAGGACGCAGCAAGAGCGCACACATCGCCGGACTCAGCGTCAAAGCGACCACAGTCGATATCAACACCGAAACGACAATGGTAATGGCAAACTGCCGGTAAAGCAAACCGGTAATCCCCCCCAGGAAACTAACCGGAATAAATACCGCAGCCAGCACGAGAGAGGTGGCGATCAACGCCCCGGTCAATCCCCGCATAGCTTTCTTCGTAGCCTCGTAGGGGCTCAAACCTTCTTTTTCCATATAACTCTCGACCGCTTCGACAACTACAATGGCATCGTCGACCACGATACCTATCGACAAAATCAATCCCAACAGAGTAAGTAAATTGAGCGAAAAGCCCAAAACCAACATCACCCCGAAAGTTCCGATCAACGATATTGGCACAGCAATCAGGGGCACCAGAGAAGCGCGCCAGTTCTGGAGCGAAAGAAACACCACCAACACCACCAGCAACAGCGCTTCGAACAAGGTTTTATACACCTCGTGGATAGACTCGGAAATGTAGCTGGTGATATCGAAAGGGATTTCGTAATCGAGCCCTTCGGGAAAATTCTTACTGATCTCTTTCATCGTTTCGCGCACCTGCCCGGCCACTTCGACGGCATTCGCACCGGGAAGGGTATAAATCCCGAGTACTGCGGCATTTTTACCGTTCATACCACTCTCGGTGGAATAGGAAGAAGCCTCGAGAGAGACCCGGGCAACGTCCCTCAAACGTACGATAGAACCGTCGGGATTCGCTCTGACCACAATCTCTTCGAATTCATTGACTGTAGACAAACGCCCCTGGGTAGTGATCGGAATGGTAATATCCTGTCCGGAAATAGGCTGCTTGCCCAATTCGCCGGCCGCCGACTCACGGTTCTGGTCTTTGAGGGCATCCTGCAAATCTTTTACCGTCAGTCCGAAATTAGCCATCCGGTCGGGCATCACCCAGATACACATACCATAATAACGGCTTCCGATATTGGAAACCCGTCCTACCCCGGGGATACGCCTCAGGATATCCAGGACATTGATCGTCGCAAAATTACTGAGATAGATTTCGTCGAAACGGGGATCGTCGGAAGTCAGGGTCAGGGTCATGAGCTGATTCGAAGATTGCTTTTCGACGGAAATACCGTTCTGCACCACCTCGGCGGGCAAGCGCGACTCGGCCAGTTTCACCCGGTTCTGGATTTCTACGGCAGATAATTCGGGATTGGCCGAAATGTCGAAGGTGACATTGATTGACAAACCGCCGGAATTGGAACTGCTGGATTCCATGTAGAGCATTCCCGGCGTCCCGTTGAGTTCCTGCTCGATGGGGGTCGCCACTGCCTGCGAGACAGTCTGTGCACTAGCCCCGGGATAGGAGGCCGAAATTTTCACCATAGGAGGTGTAATCTGCGGGTATTGATCCACCGGCAACAAATAAAGGCCGATACATCCTACCACGACAATCAATATGGATAATACCGCCGAAAAGATAGGGCGGTCTATAAAGAATTCAACTTTCATCTTACTTCGTTTATTTCGTCTGTATTTTCTTCTTTTTTAGCCACCGTGCGGGGAGCCAAAAGATCACCGGGAGAAAGTTTGTGTTGTCCCTCGGTCACGACCATTTCATCAGGTCCCAATCCCCTCTCTACCACCACAAAATTACCGACTTCGGGTGCGGTTTCGATAAACCGTTTCTCGGCAGTACTATCCCTGCGCATAACATAAACATGAGCACCTCCCTTCTCGATAATAATTGCGCGGGCAGGTACCACTACGGCATTTTCGCGCACATCGAGCAGCAGTTTGACTTTAGTAAACTGTCCGGGCAGCAGTTTCCGCCCGGGATTGGCCAGTTCGGCTCTCACCCCGAAAGTACCTGTCTTGGGATCGACCTGAGGTTCGGCAAAGTCGACCAGGCCCTTCTCCGGATAAACAGAATTATCGGCCAGGGTGACCGTAATCGAGGGCTGCCAGGAACGGGTAGCGTCCTGCTCGCCTAATCTCACATTACGCTGCTGGCTGCGGAGATAATCGAGGGCGGTGAGGCTAAAATCGACCAACACGGTATCGCTGGCCACGACAGTCGCCAATAGCGACTTGGAGCCGGGGCCCACCAAGGTACCGATATCGGCATGCCGTTCGCTGATGTATCCCGAAATGGGCGAACGTACCGTCGTATATCCCAGCTCCATCTCTGCCTGTGCCAGATCGGCTTTACTCATGGCTACGTTCGCTTTAGCACTTTCGTAAGCGGCAATGGCATTATCCAGGTCCAACTGGCTGGCTGCATTCTGTTCGTATAAAGGACGCAAACGCTCTACATCGCGTCCGGTTTTCAACTCCTGGGCTTCGTCTTTTTTCAGCTGAGCCGCAGCTTTATCGGCCCGCGCTTTATATAAATCGGGATTGATAATAAACAAGGGCTGATTACGCTCTACCCGTTTCCCTTCCTCAAAAAGCATCTTTTCCAGATAGCCTTCTACCCGGGCATGTACTTCCACAAATTGCCGGGCCCTGATCCGCCCTACATAATCACCGAATATCTCTACATCATCGACCCCCACTTTCTCAACTACTACGGGAATTCCTTCACGTATCTTATCTTTTTTACAACCCACCACTCCCAACAGGAGCACACAGGCAAAACCACTCAGCCAATTATTAACCCTCATATTTATCTGTTTAATTTATTTATACTTGCTATTTCCTCGCTTATGAAAAATATATACCATTTTTCAAGTATAAAAGTTATGCATTGGCTGTCAGCATACTATATATTCAAATCTTTTCCCCGGGGAACTTGTTTTTGTGGAATAATTCCACAAACGAGCTGAATTATTCCACAACATTCGCTATTTCGTTTTCGTATAGGGATTTGTAATTTAAACGATATTTTAACCGATCCGATATGAGACGAATCTTATTTCTGTTATTTTTAAGCCTGATCTTAGGGGGCCGGTCAAAAGCCCAGCAAGACCCGGTACTCGATCTGCAACAAACGATGCCTTCAGAAGACAGTTGGTGGCAATTTTTCGGAGATTCGACACTTATCCGTCTGATCGACAAATCTGTAGCCAATAATTATAATCTGCAGAATGCAGTAAAAAATATCCAATTGGCGAAATCGCGCTGGCGGTCACAACAGGGCCATTTTTTCCCGAGTTTCAGCGCTTCGGCCCAATATACACCGGAAAAAAGCAGTCTGGGCATCGACCATGCCGATAATTACTACCACATCGGGCAGGCCGGTATAGAAATGAATTGGGAAATCGATGTGTTCGGCAATATCCGGAAAGGAGCCAAAGCCCAAAAAGAATATTACCTGGCTTCACAGGAGGATTACCGGGGTACAATGGTCTCGCTCGCCTCAGAAGTGGCGATGGCTTATATCCGTCTGCGCACTTACCAGCAACAACTGGAAGTTGCCCGTAATAACCTGGAATCCCAGGAGGAGATTCTCCGGATCAATGAAGCCAAACTGGCGGCCGGACTGACTTCCAACCTAACGGTGGCGCAATCGAAAGGCCTGTGGCTACAAACGAAGGCAACCCTTCCCGGACTGGAAGCCTCGGTCTACTCGGAAGTGAATACACTGGCTGTCCTGACCGGAGAGTATTCGGATTCTTTACGGCAAGCTTTACTGCAAGTGCACCCTCTCCCCCAAGGCAACCCGATCCTTATGCAAGGAATCCCGGCCGAACTGATCCGGCGGCGCCCGGATGTCCGCTCGGCCGAACGGACGATGGATGCACTGGCAGCCGCAGCAGGAGCAACACGGGCAGACTGGTGGCCGAAATTCTACCTAACGGGCGCTTTCGGGTATGGCAACGAATATTACAAACAGTTTTTCAAGAAGGAGAACATGACGTGGCAAATCAGCCCGAGCATCAAATGGACGATTTTCAGCGGGCGCCAGATCGCCCAGGCTAACCGGCAGGCCCAAATCCAACTGGACGAAGGGATCAATACGTATAACCAAACTCTGCTCACAGCTTTGCAAGAGGTAGACGATGCCTTATCGTCATATAATAAATCACTCCAACAACTGGATGCAGACCGGCTTGCTCTGCAGGAAATTAAACTGACGCTGGAATATGCAATGGACCTGTATAAGAAAGGACTGACCAATTACCAGAATGTACTGGACTCACAACGCAATGTATTGAACTACGAAAATGTGTATGTGAATTCGCAGAGTGCAACCCTGCTCTATATGATACAGGTGTATAAGGCACTGGGGGGAGGAGTGGAAAAATAAAGTTAAAGGCTAAAAGCGAATTAAAAAAATCATTGTTATGAAAAAGATGATCGTTCTGATGATTGGTTTGGGAGTGATATTGGGAGGTTGCAGGAAGAAAGAGAAACAGGAAGCCGCAAGCGGACAAGCGGCCCCGGAGATTTTAGTGAACAGACCTGCCCAACACGATGTCGTGTATACGTATCAGTATCCGGCTTATCTGGAAGCCGTGCAAACGGTGAATCTGGTGGCCCGGGTATCGGGATTCCTGGAAAAGATGAATTATATCCCGGGAGTGCCGGTAAAAGCAGGCCAGTTGTTGTTTGTCATCGAACCTCAACCCTATCAGGATCAGTTGAAAGCGGCACAGGCCGAAATGAAGAGTACAGAGGCACGTCTGGCTTACGCCAGGGCACAATACGAGAAGATGAAAGAAGCGATGCCTAGCCGGGCTATCAGTGAGATCGACTTCATCCAGGCCGAATCGGATTACCATTCGGCGATAGCGAATCTTCAGAATGCCCGGGCACAATTGAATACTGCTCAGACTAATCTGAATTATTGTTACATCAAAGCTCCTTTCGACGGACGGGTATCCCGGAACCTGGTGGACCTTCAGAACTTTGTCGGAGGAGCGGTACAACCGGTCACCCTGGCTACGATGTATAAAGATAAGTATATGTATGCTTATTTCAATATGGCTTATGCCGAGTTCGAACAAATTCCTCCGGTGACCAATCCGCTGGTATCGAAAGATTCGGCCCTGGCGCTGACGGTCATCAATGCTGCGGACACCAGCCGTTATTGGAAAGGCGAGCTCGACTATACTTCGCCGAACGTCGATCTGCAAACCGGGACGGTGACCGTACGGGCCATTCTCGAAAATCCGAAAGAAGAATTATTAAGCGGGATGTATGTCAAAATCCGGCTTCCCTATAAAGTGGTAAAAGATGCTTTACTGATACCGGAGGCTTCGATCGGCACGGGACAGGCAGGCCGCTATGTCTATCTGGTGGATGAGAACAACCGGGTGGTGCAGCAAACCGTCAAAGTCGGGGTATTGAGTAACGACGGCATGCGGGAGATCGTCAGTGGTGTCACTCCGGACGACCGTTATGTCGTGGAAGCCCTGATGAATGTGCGTCCGGGCATGACCGTGAAACCAGTGAGAGAAAAAACAAAACGTTAATCTATTCCTATGTTCAGTACATTTTTCATTAACCGCCCTATATTCGCTACGGTCCTGTCTATCCTTATCGTGATCGCAGGACTGGTATCTTTACGTAGTCTGCCGGTAGAACAATATCCGACGATCACTCCTCCGACAGTCGTTGTCCGGGCCTCCTACCCCGGAGCCAATGCCAGTACAATCGCCGACATGGTAGGCACCCCGATCGAGCAACAAGTGAACGGCGTAGAGGGTATGCTTTATATGTCGTCGACTTCGTCGAGCACAGGCAGCTACCAGCTGACCATCACTTTCGAAGTGGGAACCGACCTGGATATGGCCACCGTGCTCGTAGAAAACCGGGTGAACATGGCCCTGAGCACTTTACCGCAGGAGGTGACCCAGATCGGGGTCACTACGACCAAGGAATCGACCAACGTCGTGATGTTTCTGTCACTGACCTCGGATAGTCCGCAATACGACGCTCTTTTTCTCTCTAATTATGCGGCCCTGAATATCACCAACGAATTGGGCCGGGTAAAAGGAGTAGGTAATGTGGGCTTGTTCGGCATGGGCAAATACAGTATGCGTATCTGGCTGGATCCGGATCAGCTGACTATCCGGGGCATCACTCCGGCGGATATCGTATCGGCCATTCAGGGCCAGAATATCCAGGTTACAGCGGGCAGCGTGGGATCGGAACCCTTAGTCCGCAAAGAAGCCTACCAATACACCCTCGAAACCAAAGGATTACTGATCGATGAAGAAGAATTCGGCAATATCATCGTCAAGGCCCTTCCCGACGGCAAATACCTTCGCATCCGTGACCTGGCCACTATAGAGCTCGGACGTGAAAGCTACAGCTCCACCGCCACCCTGAAAGGCGGAGCCGTCGCAGCTATCGCCGTCTATCAGCTTCCGGGAGCCAACGCCCTGGACGTGGCACAACGGGTGAAAAAAGAGATGGACAAACTGGCCTCCTATTTCCCCGAAGGGGTGCAATACAGCGTGACCCTCGATACGACGGAATTTATCAATGCCTCGATTTCAGGAATATACGAAACCCTGATCACCGCCTTTATCCTGGTTTTACTGGTTATTCTGATCTTCCTCCAAAACTGGCGGGCGATGCTGATTCCGCTGATCACGATTCCCGTCTCGCTGGTCGGGACTTTCACCTTCATGGCGATGCTGGGATTTTCCATCAATACGCTGACTCTCTTCGGACTGGTACTGGCTATCGGGCTGGTAGTAGACGACGCCATT
>OGGZ01002258.1_pt1 | contig 13606 bp, 11 predicted proteins | sample 1571371 | NCBI WGS metagenome assembly OGGZ01 (sample SAMEA2582025, study PRJEB24529) | metagenome | biome: Human gut stool | place: China | collected 2011
TTATAGATGAGCGCATCGCTACCCAAAACAAAATCATTGAGGATTTGAAGAAACTAAAGTCTGCGATTATTGAAAAGGTCTTTTGCCCACCAAACCAAAAACAACCTGTATGTCGTATTAAAGGATTTGAGCAACCACTGACAACCTATAAGATGAGTGCTTTTTGCTCTCGCATTGCAACCAAGAACAAGGATGCCAAGTGTTCATTAGTATTAACTATCGCTGCTCAATATGGTTTAGTTAGTCAAGATTCTTTCTTCAATAAATCAGTTGCAAGTGAAAATCTTACAGGATATTACTTACTTCATAAAGGAGAGTTTGCTTATAACAGAAGTTACTCTGCTGGATATGATTGGGGAACTGTCAAACGATTGGACAATTGTGACGAAGGTGTTCTATCAACTCTTTATATATGCTTCAAAATAAATGAAACCATAGTTGATTCTGATTTTCTCACCTATTACTTTGAATCAACCAAATGGCATAAAGGATTGTCTGATATAGCAGACGAAGGGGCAAGGAATCATGGTCTGTTGAATGTATCTATAACAGATTACTTCAATACCAAGCATCGTTTTCCATCGATGGCGGAGCAAAAGGTTATCGCCAAAATGTTAAATGCCATTACAGAAAGAGAAAAGGAAGCTATCGTGTTGGGAGAATGCTATCGAAAACAAAAGCAATTCCTACTTCGCCAAATGTTTATATGAACATCTGACGAAGCAAGTATTGTTTCTGCATAATGAATAGTTTCAGTAGACTTTGTTCATAATCAATCTTGGAGTTCAGATCTGATGGCATTTTGGCTATTCCCTGTTGTTTCTCTTTTGTTGGTATTGGGCAAAGTATGTTGTTTATATCTTTCAAATAGGCAGTCTTCATAGTACCCTCTGTAACAATGCGGCTAATTGCTTTTTTGAAATAAGTTGACGACATGAAATAATATAAGAATTCAACATCTATGTTGGACTTTGGTACAATACCCAATATCCCTTGTTTTGTACAAACAGGATATGTCGTAATTGTAATTTCCCCAATGGAAGCACCATTTGAAAATAGAATGGAACGTGTAGGCACAAGCCAAGCTGATGATTTTTGTAATCCGAGTTCTGTAATAAAGTCTTTATTTTCAGTCAAATATTTCTGTTTCAAATCATCAATCTTAACAAATGGTATCTTACCATTATCGTAGAAACTGGTATTTGAAGTTGTTGGAGTTCCACCCTCACCCGCAGTTTCATACAAAGAACCGAACTTAGCAAAATCAGTGTCAAGGGAGTTTATCGCATAATCAATAATCGCAGACCTACAAACTTTACAATCCTTAATCAAGGGACTAAATGATTCATTGTATAAGCAATATGGTAATGCCATAACAACCTCTTTTGCAGATTTAGGGCATTCATATTCAGGACTGTCAGGAAAATCCGCAGAAGACTTTGGAAGCGGCAAACCATTTATAACATACTTGAATGTATATTCAAACAGTGTTGTAAATGAGAACGACTATCAATATGTTCGCATAAGCGATGGAGAAAAGCAGAATGTTGTCAAATATGGAGATGTATTGTTTACCTTGTCGTCAGAAACACCCGAAGAAGTTGGAATCGGCTCTATTTATTTAGGAAAGAGCGATGTGTATTTGAATAGTTTTTGCTTTGGTATTCATATCACAGATACAAAAGTGGCTTTCCCTCCATATCTATCTTATTATGTATCTTCTACTCCATTCCGTAAGTTTATATACCCTTACGCACAAGGAAGTACGAGGTTCAACCTTTGTAAGGCAGATTTTGAGAAAGCAAGAATCAAGATTCCCTCTTTGGAAAACCAAAAGCGGATATATTTCATATTGAGCCATATAGCAAGCAAAGTTAAAACAGAAACCAAATTATTAGACTTGTTTAGGCTTCAAAAGCAGTCTCTGCTTCGCCAGATGTTTATATGAACATCTGACGGAGCAAGTATTGCTTCTGCAAACGAAGGTCGGTTAAAATACTCTGTTCTGCTGATAGTTTGTTATCTATTGCTGATAGTAATCCCACATATTTGAGCTGTTTTGTATATGATGGGCAAAATATTTTGGCTTTACCATAATCCTTGAAATATATGTGAGGTATAGCCATGCCTGTTTTATAAGTTTCAAAGTTGAACACTTTCAGCATATAGTAAAGGTATTGAAGTGAATAACCTTCTTTTGCTTGTAAGGTGTTCAATGTACCTGTTGCAGAGCATTTGCCAGTGACATAAGAAACTGTCCCAACACCAGAACCATCTTTAATAATATAGACGGCTTCTTTCTCTGTGTTATAATTATTGAGATAGCCAACGATGCCATTTGCACCATACACAGGGTATGTGCCGTTTTCACAAACATCGCTCTCTTGTAGCGTTGAAGAGCTACATTTCAAGCATTCCGATAAGCGAATATTGGGCTTATTGTTGCAAGCTACATTCTGTGCAATTCCCTTGATTAAGGATTCGTATTTCTCAATGATTTTGTTTTGGGTAGCGATGCGCTCATCTATAAGTCGCAAGAGCGTGGCTATTTTCGTTTGCTCTACTTTGGACGGAATGCCAATAAAGCACTCGGATAAATTCTTTGTGCTGATGGAATAGATTTTTGTTCCTTGTGCTATTCGTCTAATCTGATTATGAAATGCAGATGACGAAAAAGCATATCCTTTGAAGCCGATAACAGTTTTATTTTTATTGTCACGTCCATGAATTGTATGCAATCCACATACAATGTTTTTTCCTGCAAGGTCAAAGAACTCAATAGGCTTGGCTACTTCATTCGTATCTTCCGAGGCATCTGCAAAAGCCACATCACCCTCTTTACACAATTCAAAGTTCTTGGGCATATTGTCCTCTTTGATATTGGGTAAATTATCTCTTGTCAAATCAACCATAGTAGGAAGCCCAACATGAATTAGTCCATAATGTAAGTTCATTATGGCTTTCGTTCCATATTCAAGTTGCTCCCAGCTTAAAGAATTGGTTGAATAGAAGTCCAATAGCTCGGACACTTTACATATTTCCCACTCTTCACTAAACTCCGGGAATCTCAAATGGGGAACATTAAGGACTTTTTTATCTATTGCCATAGTTGTCATTCTTTTGTAGGATTCAAATCAAATGGAAGCAATGGAGTTTCATCATTACCCTCATTAAAACGATCAAAATCTGATATGTATGATTTATCTTGAATCAGTTTATATTTTTCGTATTCGCTATAAGCCTTATCTTTTGCTTCTTCTTGTGTCACTTTTCCTGCCGTATCGCACGGCTCGTAATCCATCGCTGCAAGATATTGTTGAAGGAACCTTTTCCAATCATCCATAGTTGAAACGATATGACGTGCAGCACGTGATTCTGCCATATCAAGAAAGGCAGTTGTGATAAGATTCAACTGGGACAATTCAGAATCTGACAGGTAATTTTTTGCAATGATGGTATCAGACTTTTGCACTCTTCCATCAGGAGCTTTCTTCCATGTGGTAAGTCCCATGTAAGGTTGCTCGGAATCAGCCCGTTGATAGATAATTTCCGCAGCCGTATGATGGGTAACGGCAAGGTGCATCATATTCTGTACCATCTTGAAGAACAACTTTGTATCTTCTGATTTCGGGTCGTAATCTGCACTACATTCTGCATAAATGTCAGTTATCTTTTGGTAATATCTGCGCTCTGAAGTACGTATCTCACGAATACGCTCAAGCAAATCGTCAAAATAGTCCTTTCCGAAATGTTTGCCCTGTTTCAGCCTCTCGTCATCAAGGGCATATCCTTTAATGATAAACTCTTTCAGCACTGAAGTTGCCCAAATGCGGAATTGAGTAGCTTGATAGCTGTTTACTCGATACCCCACCGCTACAATAGCATCGAGGTTGTAGAATAGCGGCATACGCTCCACTTCCCGGTCTCCTTCTGTTTGAACTATCCCAATTTTTCGGATAGTTGCCTCTTTGGAAAGTTCTCCTGTTTCGTAAATTTGTCCGAGATGATAATTTATAGTTCTGACATCAACTCCAAACAAGTCCGCCATTCTTTTTTGTGACATCCAGAATGTTTCGCTGTTGAAAATGACTTCTACCCGTGCCTCCCCTTGTGCTGTTTTATACAATAATATATTAGAACTTAGTGAATTATGCATAAGTTCTGCCATTGAGACAGATTGTGAGAAAAAGTCCCGTGCATGTTGGACGAGCAACTTTTTACCATCAGCATTTTCCGCAATAATCATACATGCCATACGAGAGAGACGGAATATATTTACCTTGCGGAATGAGCCGTTTCCTATCTTGACCATATCAACCGCTTGGTTGAAATGTTCATCCACATTCATCCCTTTTTCTCCGGCTACTTTAATGGCTTTATCTATGACTCGTTGAAATTTCCAATAAGCAGAATAGCCCATCGCACCACAAAGGTCACGGGAACTCCAGTATTCATTCCCGTTTTCATCCTTGCGGCATATATTCTCAAATGAAGGAGTCATCTGAGGTATGTTGTCATTTTCACCCATTGCTATTACTTTTCTGAACTATTCTACCAGTCCCAATTCTTTCAGGTACACTTCAATCTCTTTGTTGAGTTCAGCACGTTTGGCTTCCAACTCCTTTATCTCTGCCATTACAGCCTTTATGTCGATAGGTTCTTCCTCTTCAAAGGTATCAACGTAACGTGGAATATTCAGATTGTAATCATTCTCGGCTATTTCTTGAAGAGAGGCAAGGTGACTATACTTTTCTATTTCCTTGCGGTCACGATAAGTCTCGACAATCTTTTGGATATGCTGCTCGCGGAGCTTGTTCTGAGTCTTTACCTTTTCAAACTCCTTGCTTGCATCAATAAACAGAATATTGTCATCTTCTTTACGGCACTTCTTAAAAACAAGAATACAAGTCGGAATACTTGTGCCATAGAAAATATTTGCAGGTAATCCTATAATAGCATCCACATAGTTTTTCTTTTCTATAAGGAAACGCCGGATAACGCCCTCCGCATTTCCTCGGAATAGTACACCATGCGGAGCAACACAAGCCATCGTACCACCTTCGTTCAAGTGGTAAATCATGTGCAGGATAAAAGCATAGTCGGCTGTCTTGCGTGGTGCAAGTCTTCCTGCCTTACTGAAACGGTCATCGGTATTGAATTTGTCGGCAGCACTCCATTCGGCAGAGAACGGAGGATTTGCTACAACAGCATCAAATTGGGTGTCGCCAAAGGCATCCCATTCAAGTGTATCACCGTTTTCTATCTTGAAATTACTGAACTTAATGCCGTGAAGCAACATATTCATTCGAGCAAGGTTATAAGTTGTAGGATTCTTTTCCTGTCCATAAATATCTACAGCGTTACCAATACTTGCAGCACGAAGCAACAACGAGCCGCTACCGCAAGTAGGGTCATAGACATTGCGCAAACGCTGGTGTCCAATGGCAACAATCTCTGCTAAGATACGGCTAACTTCCTGCGGAGTATAGAACTCTCCAGCCTTTTTCCCGGCTCCCGCAGCAAACTGTGAAATCATATATTCGTAAGCATCACCCAATATATCAATCTCTTGCGATGCCTCTAATCCAAAATTTATATCGTCCAATGCAAGAAGCACATTGCTGACAAGTGTATTTTTATCATCGGCTGTCTTACCCAATTTAGGTGAAGCCAAGTCAATATCTGAGAACAAACCGCCAAAATCATCTTCGCTGTCTTGTCCCAAAGTACTGTCCTCAATACGCTTCAATGAGCGTTCAAGCATGGGTAAGATGTTTTCTTTTCGCTTGATAGCTTCAATTACTGACGAAAACAAAAATTGGGGCTCAATGAAATAACCGATATTCTCCAGGCATTGGTTCTTTGCTTCCTCTTGCAATTCAATAGCATCGGCATCGTCCGTTTCCCACAATTCCTTAAAAGTTATATCATCATCTGCCAAAGCATTGTTGGCGTATTTTTCTATTTTCTCCGACAGGTATTTATAAAAAATGAAACCTAATGTAAAATACATAAAGTCGCTTGCCGACATATTACCACGCAAACGGTTTGCAACCTCCCAAAGCTGATCACGGAGTTTCTGCTGTAATTCTTCGCTCATATTATTTTAGTATTTCTTTTACTACTTGTTTGATTTTTACACACATATCACAAAGCCATGCACATCCATTATCTCAATTATCTTTATCATTCATATCCCCCATAGGATGAAGAATAAGGAAACGACTCGCCTTTTTATTTTCATCTAGTCGCCATTCTATTTCATTTGGATTTATAATCCCTAATATTTTAGATACTAATTCTTCATTTGACTTAAATCGGGTAATGATATCCTTATCCTCATTAACATACAGTCCTGCTGACAAACAATTATTTTTAGTATTTAATGTCATACAAAGATGATATGCTGATGATCCTAAACCAAGGTCATACCAATGCTGAGCTTGTGGTTTACGCAGTTTAAATTCCCTCATAAAGGCGGAGTGTTTTGGAGCTTCGTTGTTGAACTTTTCCCAAAATGCCAATTTCAAGTTTTCTGTTTCTGAAAGAGCTGCTGTCTTTTTCATTGCCTTTGCCCAAGTATTAGGTCGTTCTACAATGCTGAACTTAGGTGCAGGTTCTGAATCATTGATTTTCCACAATTCTATTTCTATTAAGAAAAACTCAAACTTGTCATCTGTATGCTGATTTAACCATTCTATTGCCTGCTTATGCTCGTCACGTGCTTTTCTGACAATCCAAATTATTACTTCAGCTTCTTTACCTGAAGCATACGTTATGATTTTGCCAAGATGGTCATGATTTGTTTCTTCTAACTGATTCTCAATGATTATTCGTCGTCCCGTCCCCTCTTCAGTCGCAAATAAATCAACACTGAAATCGCCGACATTAGATTCTTGTTCTTCAACGACTATATCAATACCTACAGCCTCGCTGAGAATTTCCAAATTCTCTTCTTTTGCAAGCCAAGGGGTAAAATCTTTGGCTTCATGTTTCCAGACAGAACGAAGGTCTGTTATCTGCTCCAGCTTACCTAATTTCATAATTGAATAACTTTTGATTATTCCCAATTAAACGTTTTTATAATACTACGCAGTCTTTCCATTATTCTCGTCAAAGCCTTTCGGGTTTTGATAAGACCAAGATGTTTCTCTTTCAATGCCTTATGTATAATCTCCGGCTGCTCTTTTTGTAAATAGTCATACTCCTTCATATAATGATTAAGCACCTCAGCTGAAATCTGTTCTTCATCAGCCAAATCATTTACGGCCTTAGTGCGTTCTGACACAATATATTGGTTTAATCGTTCTTCCAATTCGTTTGTTCCGTCAGCCTTATTACGACCGTTCATGAAATTCTCCTTGTCTTCATCAACATTCTTTTTGATAAAACCGTCAATGAGTTTGGCTTTGCCACGCATTCCGGCATCCTTAATCATTGTATCAATGATATTCTGGCGTTTTTCAGAATAATCATCACTATAAGGGTCAAGGTCATTAATTAGTGCAAGAATGTAAGCCACATTGATAATGTCACTGTGTAAGAGCTCAAGACAGAAATCAATATCTTCCAATCCTTGGTTATTTCCGTATGGAACAGGATCTTCCGCAACAGTTGACGGTGCAGCAGGTGGGTCAATAAACCCGACTGTAATATCAAGATATTTACTCTTATAATCGTTAAACTGTTGTTCAGTCATGCCGAGGTCTTCAGCATCCTCGCTGTAATCTTCGTATATCTGTATTTCTGCATGTTTACGGATAATATCACGGAATGCAAGCACAAAATTCTTCTTGTCATTTTCGCTTTGCAGAAAGTCTATACTACTTGGTGTTGGATATTTTTGCAGAAAATCAGTTGCCAAACTCTTATACTCCTGCTTTACTTTTTCAAACGGAGGGCGTACTATATCTTCAGGATTATCAGAGTTGCTGAACAATTTAATAGACGTATCAACATTGTTTTTCAAATCTCTGAAACAAACTATTTTACCAAAACGTTTCTTCTCGTTCAACACTCGGTTGGTTCGACTGAACGCTTGCAGCAAACCATGATATTCCATATTCTTGTCCACATAGAGCGTATTCAGCTTTTTACTGTCAAAGCCTGTAAGGAACATACCCACAACAAGACAAAGATCAAGCGGTTTCATATCCGCCTTCTTCTTTTTCATGCGCAGATTGATGTCATCATAGTAAGCACGGAAGTTCTCCGTAGTAAAAGATGTGCCGAAGTTTTCATTATAATCGTCCATGATGGCTTGCAGTTCATCCGCCTCACCCACGCTCTCTTTTGCATACTGCCCTGTACCCATGCCGGTCTGTTCATCATCCTGACTATTGTTAGCAGCATAAGTAAACACAGCACCAATACGGATTTTCGGATTCAACGATCTGAATATCTTGTAATAGCGTATAAGCATCGGCACGGATTGCACCGCAAACAAAGCATCAAACTCTCCATCGAATGTAGATTTGTTAAAATTGTTAAGGATAAATTTGGCAATCTCCTCCATACGAGCTTGGTTATCGTTATCAACTATTTCGTTGCCGTGATAATACTCCACAAGGAAGCCAAGCACATTTTCATCCGCTATTGCATCTTTAATAAGATATTTATGAAGACAGTTTCCGAATATTTCCTTAGTGGTATGTCCATCCACCGCATTCTCGGTGAAGATAGGTGTTCCAGTAAAACCGAATATTTGGGCATTGCCAAAAAACTTCATTATCTTCTTATGACTATCCCCAAAATGACTGCGATGGCACTCATCAAATATCATAACGATACGTGAATGACGGATAGCATCAATCTTGCTGCTATACCACGTCTTACTAACTGCCGCATTAAGTTTTTGAATGGTGGTTATGATAATTTTGGAATTGCTTTGAAGCCGTTTCACTAATTCATCCGTATTATCAGTACTATCTACAGCCCCTGGTTCAAACGCTTCGTATTCCGATTGAGTCTGGGTATCAAGGTCGTGTCGATCAACAACAAACATAACCTTATCCACATCGTCCAATTCTGACACAAGTTGTGCGGCCTTGAACGAAGTCAATGTCTTTCCTGCACCTGTAGTATGCCAGATATAGCCGTTATCGTTGGAGTTCTGCACACGATCCAGAATCTTCTCCACTGCATAGAACTGGTAAGGACGAAGTACCATCAAGCACTTGTCGCCCTCATGCAGCACAATATACTTTCCTATGATTTTGCCAAGCGTACATTTTTCCAAGAAGAATACGGCAAACTTATCCAATTCATTGAACGGATGATTGGCAGCATCTGTCCAGTTGAATGTGAACTTATACCCACTATTTGGATTATTGGCAAAATAGCGAGTATTAACACCGTTGGATATGACAAACAGTTGGATATAATCAAACAATCCGTGAAACGAAGTCTTGTGATAACGCTGTATTTGGTTGTATGCCTGTTTAAGTTCCACGCCACGACGTTTCAATTCAATCTGCACAAGTGGCAAACCATTGATTAGAATCGTCACATCATAGCGGCATTTTTTACGTCCTTCCACCGTAATCTGGTTGGAAACCTGAAATTCATTCTGACACCACTGCTGCCTATTTAGAAATTCCACCCATATACGCTGTCCATCAGCCGTATCAAGCGGATATAAGTCACGGAGTTTCTTTGCCTTTTCAAAGCGAGTACCACCTTCAAGGTATATGAGAATCTTCTCAAACTCTTCTGCCGTAAACTCAGTACGTCCGTGCTCTTCCAATCGTTTGCGGTTGTGAATCTCCAACTGCCGCTTGAAATTGGTATAAAGATTATCTTCCTCGACAATCTGGACATACTCGTAGTCCATTTGTCGGAGTGTAGCTATCAGTCCGGCTTCCAATGCCGCTTCGCTTTGTGTTGACATATTCTTGCCTTATTATGAGTGGTTACTTTACTTTTATATTGCTATTCAGTATCTTGACATCCAATGCTTTTTCAATCTTGCACAGAGTTTCCAATGACATATTCTCCCGTCCTTTTAGAACTTTGGAAATATACTGCTGCGAACAATTCATCTTCATAGCCAACGCCTTTTGAGTCATACCGAGCAGCTCCATTCGATTCGACATAGCTGCAGCTATAGCCTGCGAATGGCAAACCCAATCTTCTCTTTTGTTTTCCATTATATTCTTTACTTCTCCTAAAGTGTTGTCTATCTTTTCTTCAGCCATTGTATGAATCAAAAATACCTTTGTCCTATTTTGTAGGCAAAGGTACTATAAATAATTGAGATAACACAACTTTCAAGTTGTTTGATAACATTTTCGGAGCAACATAGTATTCATTGTTATTGTGCTCTTTGTCAAAGATGTTCTTATTTTCTCTCAATGGACAATGTGTACCATAAAATGTTGGTATGTACTTCATTATCCAGATTAAATTATTATAGCAACATTCCGCATGAATATATCTGAAATAATCATATAGAGGACAGTTTACATTATTGACGGTAAAATCCCTTGGTGCCTTATATTTCCCCCTTTTATCCTCAAAACAAACTCTTGCATAACATTCTATACTTCAACGACTTTTGGAGCAAGATTTGCTTCATCCGGTTTCAGTTCTGATTCATCATGAACCTCGATTGTCTTTATATGTTCCTCTATTTGAGGTTCTACATAGATTGTTAAGACACCTTTTTTTTGGTAATCCTCACATAGAAATTTCCAGATTAATGAAAACTTTTTTATACCATCAACTGGAATGACACTCATATAGAAATCACGACAATCTTTCTGAACAAAAACCGAGTTTTTAGGTCTGTACTCTAATTGATTTTTATATATCTGATAAACTTCTCTTTTTGCATCTCTACTTGCATTAATCTGTGCTTTTGCCGCTTCATCTATGCCAAATGCATTAAAGTAGTAAAAGTTGTCATCAATTTCCACAATATCCTCTGGTCTAAAAGAGACAATTAGTTTTGGAGTTCTTATGACTGTTTTACCTGTATTCTCAATTCTTATACGAAGTTTGCACCATCTTTTATCTATCTTCTTTGGAGGATTGAACGAGAACCTTGGAATGCCGATATATGGCACTTCTAAATTGCCCAAACTTAATCTCATCACATCCTGTTCAATTTCTGTCAATTTCCTATACTCATAATGCTTGATAGTCTTTACATATTCTGGGTATATTGTGATTTCATCCTTTCCGTGAAAAGTTACAAGTACATCTGTGGTATCCTTAAACTGACAATTGTTCACGTACCAGTTATAGGTCGTCCTATATCGCTCTAATTGATCAACTATATCCTCCCACGACGCAATATCGATAGCAAAGAGACCTTTAGCCCTATTCTCTATATCTTTCTTTCTAATGTATCCTTCTATCTTGGCATCTTTATTCGCTGTAGTAGCAAATACTAGCAATTTTAAATTAGGCTCAAAATCTAAAGCTTTTGTTATTTCATTATCAATTTCTGCTTCTGTTAACTGTGCATTTGTATAGTCATCCTTACCTTTGCACTGGATGCCACAGTAACCACTATATTTCTCAACATACGAAAATACATCAACTCCATATTGATTCTGTCCCTGACGACCATGCCGTTTTATAGTATCCTCACATATCCATATCTCTCCCCACAATAATTTGCAGAGTTTTTCAAAATCTTGCCAATTGCTTGGCTTTTTCAATTGAGTTTGAGCTATCATATAAACATCTTCTGTTAAACTATATTTTACCCTTTTATTCAGACCACCATACAATGTGTACAACAATTTTTGTTAATTTTATGACAGGCTACTGCTTTATTCATCATCTTCATCAAGAAAAGTCCAATCTTTGGAAGCATATTCCTTTTCAAACTCTGCCAAGTCTTCCTTAATTCGTTCACGGAAACTCTCTTCGCTGTCATCGCCACTCATCATCCGATCTACGCGAGTTGCATATATTTCTGCTATACGAATTTGCCGATAAGCCTCTGTCATTGCATCTATCGTCTCAACTGACAGTTCCAACACATCAGCTTCATCGGGATAGCGGTCATAATAACAATGATGGATTGAGTATAACACCGGAATCTGTTCGCCGTCAGAAGTGTCAGACATATATCGCGTTGTTGATTGGAATATCACCCCATCACCAAAGAATTGTCGGTCTACATATTTTTGTTCTGCCTTAACGATAGTTGTATCTCTTAGAAGAAAAGATTCCGCATCTTCATAACTGACAAAACTTATGTAGTCCTTATAGCCATGGTATGAGCCAAAGCTATCTTTCTCATAAATAGTCCAATAGTTTTCATAAACCTTTTCCGGCTTTGGCTGTAAGGCTCTTGCTATATCACGCTCAATAGTATCTGCAAACTCACACATTGCATATGTGCTCCTATCAAAATATCCGCCACTCATGGTTATTTCTTCTTTATCAAATGTGAATTAAGAAATTAAATACAATCATATTGTTTATCAAACACTCCTGAAAACATATCCATTTCTCTCTTGGAAATTCCTAATCGTGTTGCCAATTCGCGCCATCCTTTTATCGCTTCAATCACCTCTAAAATAATTTTCTCCGCAGTGTTTCGATTAAGCATATAATCCTCGCAGGCATCAAGCAAGATACTTAAATCCGCCTTGTTGGAAGTTGATGAGATGAGCAGACTTTGATATTCATTCAGCGTTGGATTCATATCGTATGCCGGCGACAATATCCACCCTTTTGCAGTCAACAGGAAACCATGATTGCGGAAATGGTCATCGCTGTTACCAAGACAGATATTGAAGGCTACACGACGGAAGAGTTCCTGCAGATTTCGCTCTACATCGGTACAGTTCTGAATAATGAAGTCAACTATATCCAAATAGCCGTGTCCAGTAGCTGCATTATCTCCATCACTCAGCCCCAATAAGGTCATGGCAGATGCAAAATGAATACGTTTACTATCATTAGTTCTATCGAAGCGTTGTGACAGCAATGTATGATATTTTTCTCCAGTTGTCAGCACTTTTGTTTTTGCAGCGTTTACCCCTGCTTTTGTGGCAAGCAAATGACTAAAATGCTCCCAAAGTCCGACATCATAGTCATCCTTACGCGACTGAAACTTAGCCACGTAAAGAGTTTTATCCGTATCTACAACATTGGCTTTAGGACGTGCTCCTCCTAATGATGTCCCAGGTTGCACAAGTTGTGCAATCCATTTCCTATCAGGGAGCATATTGTTTTCTTCACATTTCTCTATCTCGGCACTGGCTGCAATCAGTTCCCGAATATCCGTCAAAGGTGGAATTTTCAACGATTCACTCACATTGATAAATTCGCCATCGAGGTCTTCCTTAAAACGGAATCCACCCATTCGGGAGAAATCATCAATACCAGTCAAGAAATCGAAAGATGATAATCTCCGTACTGGTCGTTTTTCTTCCGCTGCTGCAATTTGCTCGCGACGCAACAACAAAGTACGTCCCCAACGATCCGGCAAAGCATCGGAAAAACATCCGAATATATCCTTGTCCGGTTGTGTATATTGTTGCCCCGGGTAATTATTTAGGTCGTCGCTCAAAAACAGATCGCTGTGCTGCCTTAACCATTCATTATTGAACGTAAAACTATAGCTGTCCGCACCACGAAGAGA
>OGGZ01002291.1_pt1 | contig 13459 bp, 6 predicted proteins | sample 1571371 | NCBI WGS metagenome assembly OGGZ01 (sample SAMEA2582025, study PRJEB24529) | metagenome | biome: Human gut stool | place: China | collected 2011
AGAGGACGTTTAGACGCAAGAAGGACGCTGAAGAGCTTAGTTGCGGATTTGAGGGAAGATAATAAAGCTACCCAATGGGTAAATATCTCAAATCAGAGAATCAAATTAAGATACAACCAAACCTCATTCACAATCAAATTCTCCGCACTTAGTTATGTGTTTGCCTCCAACAATAAATTTTCCTATATGCTTGAAGGATTTGATAAGGGTTGGTCGGAACCGACACACGAACGGAGTGTTAACTATACTAATATCCCGCCGGGTAAGTATGTTTTTAAAGTAAGAGCTTGCAATAATGACGATATATGGAGCAATGGAAATGCTTCATTATCAATTACAGTCACTCCTCCTCTATGGAAAACATGGTATGCGTATTTGTTCTATCTAGCATTCACTATTAGCATGATTATGCTGTTCATACGTTATAAAACCCGGGAAGCACAACTGAAAATGGATCTTCAGTTAAAACAGATGGAGAAACAGAATATTGAAATCAGTCACAATATGGGTGTACAGATGTTCACCAATTTCTCACATGAGCTACGTACTCCGCTCACTTTAATCATAGCTCCGCTCACAGACCTGTTGCATAAAGAAGATATGCCTCCGGCATATCGCCAACCATTGGAGCTGATCAACCGTAATTCCCAACGTTTATTATGGCTGGTAAACCGTTTAATGGACTTTCACAAGCTGGAAGCCGGGAAAATGCAACTTCACGTCAGCAATTACAATCTAGGTACTTACATACCTGAAATCATCAAACTATTTATGCCTGTTGCCGAAAAGAAAAACATATCTATCGAATTTAATGATACGACCTCCTCAACAGACACTTGGTTTGATGCCATTCTATTGGAAAAGGTTTTCTTTAACCTGCTCTCCAACTCTTTAAAGCATACTCCCAACGGTGGATATATTATCATCTCAAGTATGGAAACCAATACTGAAGATATTCAGAAGCCTGAAAATTTGGACCTCCCCGCAGGAAAGATTCTTTTGATTAAAGTAGAAGATAGCGGCTCCGGAATCCCTGCCAATATGATGCCCCGTATATTCGAAGCTTTCTTCCAGGCAGGTGAGAAAGTGTTGGGAAGCGGAATTGGGCTGAATCTGACAAAAAGTATCATTGAGCTCCATGGCGGACGTATTTGGATAGATAATAAAGAAGGGCATGGAATGACCGTGTCTTTCACCCTCCCATTAGGTAAAGACAGTTATACCGAAAACCAACTACTTAGCAAAGACAAGATAGTAAAATCCACCCATACTTATTCTGATGTAGAAGCACTTATTGCAACAGATGTCAATCCCTGCGAGATATCTCAGACTAATACTTCACCCAAGGAAATGACTCTGCTCATAATAGAAGACAATGAGGATGTACGTAATTACCTGGTATCATTGCTCAGCAAATACTATAATATCTATACTGCCGTAAATTGTAAAGAAGGCTATGAAATAGAACAAAAACAAATACCTGATTTGGTGATTAGTGACATTATGACTCCATATATGGACGGTATTGAGTTTACAAGATTATCTAAAAACAATATGGTAACTTCACATATTCCGATCATATTGCTCACAGCCCGTGTCACTTCATCGCAAGTGCGCGAAGGCTATGAATCGTTAGCTGACGATTATATCATGAAACCATTCGATCCGGAATTGTTGGTTGTACGTGTTGCCAACCTGTTGACTAATCGGAAAAAACTCGCAGAACGATATGGAACGGAAATGGTATCAATCAACAGAGAGCCACAGAAAGCTAAAGAAACTTCTGTTTATAGTGCCATGGAAGAAAAGTTTATGAAAAAAGTAATGGAAATAATAAACAAAAACATAGAAAACCCTGCCTACTCCATTGATCAGTTCAGTGAAGAAATCGGTATGAGCCGCGTACAGGTATATCGCAAGATCAAAGCCGTAACAGGTATGTCGCCCAGTAAACTCATCCTTGACATACGGTTAAAAACTTCACTAGATATGCTTCAAAACACAGAATAAATATCTTATTTCGGAAAATGCTTCAAAACAGAATACGGCTTATCTCCTTCCAAATATATAAAGAAGTACAGGAAATAACAGAGTTATTATCAAAAAGAAGTGCCGCTATGTCTTACGATAGCGGCACTTCTTTTTTAGAACCTCACCTTCTTTTAAGGTTGCTGATAAGATCCTGAATACAAATATTCAATGGAAGGCAACGGTACATACATAGTACTGTAAGGCGGATTCATTGCAGGAATCGGATCCCCATCAGTATTCGGATTATCATAAACAGCTCCCGGATTTCTCTTTTGCCCATCAATTGTCTTCTGCATAGCTACTAAATAAAGCAAGCGGTCTCCATTCTCAAAACCAAACTCTTTGATTCTTTCTTTTTCTATATCTGCTTCAGTTACATTCTTCAAAGGAGTCAATCCGGCACGTTGACGAATCTTATTCACATCTCCTAAAGCTTGAGATACATTCTTAGACAGGACTAAGGTCGCACGCGTCAGATATGCTTCCGCCAAACGAATCAACGGTACTTGGGAATACTTCCCATACGGAGCCCGATAATACTTATCATTCCAAAAAGCATTCCATTTTGTCTTGTTATATGCCATTTCATGTATGGTTTTATCTCCTCCATCCGTATAGTTTTTCAGGAAATAATGCAGTTGAGTAAATCTCTTATCAGCCAAGGCTTCTGCACTCGGAACATAATTCGTCAAATCCATAGGATCATCTGTTACCGCCCAGCCAATATACTTAATTAAACGAGGATTCCAGTAAGCACAAGCCCAACCACCATGTTGCCAATTCTGACTGCCACGCGCTCCTTCCAACCATAATTTATTACTAGCATCAAATGTCTTTGACTTGAAATTATAAATACCAGTTTTACACATACGAGCTAACGGAATAGCTACGTTATTTCCCTGATTGCTTTCAGTGAACGCACACTCAAACATAACTTCCTTTAATACCGGGTCTACTGTATATTGCTGTTCGGCATTCCGGTTAAAAGCAACAATCGGTTCTTCAGTCAAATCAAAAGGTGCTACTCCGGCTTCCGCTTTAGTAATCACATAATCAGCTTCTTCCAATGCTCCGTCTTTATCTCCCATTAACCATTTTACACGCATCAACATCATAGCAGCTGAAAATTTATTGGCACGACCACGCACAAAATAATCTTCAGGCATCAGACTTTTAGCTTTAGCAAAATCAGACAACATCTGATCATACACTTCTTTCACAGTCCCCATATAAGGATTGCGTGCAGACTCTTGTGAATAATCAAGCCTATTGATTAACGGAATGAACTTACGATTATTCCCCTCTCCGCCTGCCGGGTCGTAAGGAGCAACAAAAGCTCGGCTAATCAGCCAATAGGTATACCCTCTCATAAAATATAGTTCTCCGGTCTGACGTGCCAACGTCTTCTTATCATTTTCAGTCATATTGGCAAAAACTGGCTCTCCTTTTTTCTCCTTCTCCTCAATATAAGTCAACGGAGAAGTAGCTCCTGTTACAGAACGATATAATATTGAAAAGGTCTTCTCAAATTGTTGTCCTGTTACATCAAAGGTAGACATCTGACGAGGATACCAGTAAAGTGCTTCCTGCTCATAAGCCCCTTGCGGATTAACCGTAGACAAATCTGCCACCAATTCCTGATAATAAGGGATAATACCGATAGGTGCCTGCCAGTTAGGATTCTGAAAAAGAGTATTATAAGGATCAGCAACAGAATATTCCAAATCATCAACCGATAACCAAGGATTAGATTCCGGACGATCCAGTTCAAAAAATTTATCCATATCACAGGAAGCAAGAAGTGCAATACCGGATAAGGTTATCATTATATTTTTTATCGCTTTCATACTATCAAATATTTAATTAAAATTTAAAGTTAATACCTGCGGAGAATATACGGGTCTGCGGCATTTCACTACCGGAGAATACAGCTCCCTGCGCATTGGCACCTGTTTGGTTCTTTACTCTTACTTCAGGGTCATAGCCGTTAAATGAAGTAATGGTGAAAAGGTTGACAGCTGAGACATACACTCTTAAAGCATCAATATTTATTTTCGAGCAGATTCTTTGTGGAAGTGTATATCCTAAAGTCAAATTACGCAAACGTAAATAAGCACTTTTCTCCAGATACTTGGTGTGACCGGCATCATGTTTTATATAAGTTACATTTTGCTTGTCATTTCCATTGTCATCATAATTATATTTATCTTGCCAACGAAGTTGCGGATACTCTGCAATATCTCCCGGTTTCTTCCATGAGTTCTCATAAATATCAGCAGTCACATTATTACGTCCATCTCCCACAAATGATTTTGTATATCTATGATAATTAAAGGTATAACTACCTAATGAGAGATAGAACATAAATGATAAATCGAATGCCTTATATTTAAAGTTATTTGTCCAGCCCATATAAACTTTCGGAAGAGCCGTTTTACCTTCTTGAATTATACGATGTTTATTTACGTTTGATTGAGTAGCGGGAATCAATCTTCCGGTTTTCACTGTCTCACCGGTCTTATTGTAACGGTCAAGATCTATTTCATAAATCATGCCGATACCTTTCTCCGGATCAACTCCTGCCCATTCAGCCATAAAATAAGTACCCAAAGCCAGATCTTTCTTCGTGATCGCTCCCGGACGTGTATTGATGATACCGGTCCCTTTTGCATCAACACTCGCATCAAGTGCTGTCACTTTATTCATATTTGTCGTCAAATTATAGTTCATGTTCCATTCAAAGTCTTTCTTGACCAAAGTAACATTAATGTCAAATTCAAATCCCTGATTATACATCGAACCAACATTTGCCCACATAGAATTATTGTCAGCATTACCGCCACTATTGGTGATACCGGCAGATGCGGGTAATTGCACACGCATCAACATGTCACTTGTCGTACGACGATAATAAGCAATAGAACCATTTACTTTATTATTGAACAGCGCATAATCAAGTCCCAAGTCAATACTTTTGTTTTTCTCCCATTTAGCTGCTTTATTAGCGATATTCCATAAGAACATATTCTGCATATTATTGTAATATTGCTTGCTCTTTATACTATACGAATTCTTCGTCACTTCCGAAGGAATGTTCTGATTACCTGTTTCTCCATAGCTGCCACGTAACTTCAACAATGAAATAAAACCGGCATTACGCATAAAAGCCTCATCAGAAATAATCCAACCACCTGATACTGAATAGAAGTCTCCAAAACGGTTTTCTTTCACAAACTTAGATGATCCTTCGCGTACAAAAGATGCTCCAAGTAAATAACGTTGCTTGAACTTATAGTCGATACGGTTAAAGAAACTGAATGTGTAACTCTCACCACCTATATAAGCACTGTTATTCCCCAGCATTGTACCAATAATCTTGGGTTCCTGGAACTCACCACTCAAGTTCTTACCGGCAACAACAGCATTATCCGTATAACTCCTATTTGCTTCAATACCCGTTACAATATCCAGACCATGATCTGTCCATTCACGGTTATATTTGGCAAAAGCATGATATTGTTGGGACTTAGTCGTTTTCTTGCTTTTATTACCTTGGTTACCATCTACATTGCCAGTATTCGTAATCAAGCCGGACAACCAATAATCACTTTGCGCCAATCCATACCCATAACTTGCATCTGCACGAACTGAGAGCCCTTTTATCCACTTCAGGTTAACATCCATATATAATGTTGTGCGGAAACTAAAATTCTCACCTGTACTCAACTGATAATCGTTGTCAAGAGTAGCTGTCGGATGACCATCCGCCATTTGTGGATTCCAATACCCTGTAGGGTCTTCCGGATCATACACTTTGCGCCACGGAAACTTATCAGAAACTACCGCCCATTTATTCGTCGATTTTTTACGGTCGAACTTCAGAAAAGACTGAGTTCCCAAAGTCACAATTCCTTTCTTAAATTCACTATTCAAACGTGCACTGACCGCATTCATGCTAAGCCCTTTCAAACTGGACTCATCAGAACGGTAATTAACAGACGCGTAAGTCGTTGAGTTCTCTCCCCCTTGGTTCAAGGCCACGTTTATATCATGGAAATGTCCCATACGAGTCACCAAATCAACCCAATCCATATCCGTATTCATAGCTTCCTCACGAGTTATCGGAGAAGTCCAATTGGAATAATACGGTTCGATAATATCTTTCTGTGGGTCAAGCGGATTTAATCCCACATTAGCACGAGCCTCATCCATTATATTAAAGTATGTCTTCGTACTGGCCAGTCCTAAATTTCCCTTCTTCGTTGTAACAATGATCACACCGTTCGCACCTCGGGAACCATAAATTGCAGTTGCAGCAGCATCTTTCAATACTTCTATTGATTCAATATCATTGGAGTTCACCATCGTAGAACCTCCGCCTACAATACCGTCAACCACCCAAAGCGGATCACTCCCCGATGCAATAGAACCGATACCGCGAATCTTTATCTGTGGAGTACTACCCGGCATACCGTCATTCACAACTTGTACACCGGAAGCCAGCCCCTGCAAAGAATTCTCAAAACGCCCACCTTGCATCAGCGACATTTCATCACTTTTAATTTTAGAAACAGACCCTATCATATCACGGCGTTTCTTAGTTCCATAGGCAATCACCACCACATCATCAATCACCACAGAGTTTTCTGTCAATGTAACATCGATAACCCGACGTTTTCCCGGAACAATTTCCTGATTATCAAACCCCATATAACTAAATCGAAGAGGAGAAGAGTCTTTCTGAACAACAATACTATACCGACCATTCATATCAGTAACAGTACCATTCGTTGTACCTTGTTCTAAAACCGAAACACCTACAAGAGGCTCTCCTTTGGGGTCAACTACCTTACCAGTAATTGTTGCATTCTGTCCCCAAACAGACAACGTCGGTAAAATAAGTCCAATCATCAGCACCAACAGGAACCGAGATCGTAATCCAATACGTGTAAATGAATTCATAATAATTAAAAATTTAATAAAGGTTACTTAGTGTTGTTTAACTACGGATGCAAAATTAGGCATTAGACAGCACGGCAATTAATACTCATGCTTCAAAATATATGAGAATAACATCTTCATAACAACACTGGTTACATTTATATAATACATGTTACATGATACGCAAATTCGAATGATTTATGTCAGTCTCAACCGTCATGTTTTTCATATTTTCTGCAATGATATAAAATACTTCGAATAACTCATGAAACAAATCTCATATATTTTGAAATGCCATTATTAAAAAGATTGGCTAAATCACGGTACTTTTGCACTTGTTCTATTTTCAACAATCAATATAATACAATGAAACATTTACTGATCTTATTATTAGCCTGTACTTTTTCCTTTCCCAGCCGGGGGCAAAGTATTATCCAGCTTTCCCCACTCCAAGGAGAGAGGGGCATACAAGCAGCCATCGAAAAAGCATCTATGAACGGAAGCTCCATTTTACTTCATGACGGAGACTATATCCTTCATAAAAGCATAGATATAAAAAACTGCAAGAAAGGGATAATAATAAAAGGTAAAAATCCGGGAAAGGTACAGTTGCGGTGTGATAAACCCTTGAAAGGAAAACTGAGACCTGTCAAAGATACTCAAACAAAAAACAGAGTTCACCCGAATGCTCAAGGTATTATTATGGAGATAGACTTATCGGAAATAGGTATCAATGTTCCTTTTTTTCCCGATTTAATGAAAGAGCGTAAGAACTTTCCACAACTCATTTACAACAATGAGCTACTCCCTCTTTCGCGTTACCCCAACAAAGGTTATCTATATATGAAAAGGGTATTGGACAATTTCGGAACAAACGAACAAGGAGGTACTTTTGAATATAGTGATCCGGAACACGGCAAATGGGTGAATGCCATCAAAAACGGTCTATGGTTTACAGGATACTGGCGTATCCCCTGGCAGGCCTGGACTGTACGTATAAAGGAAATAGACCCGAACAAACAAACTGTCACTCACAGCGTAGGGATAGAAACAAAGGAAGGAAAAGATGTAGGCATATTTGGCGGCATCGGTTCCAAATATCATCGTCCGTACGGTTCGGGAAAAGAAGAATATTATGTAGAGAATCTTCTCGAAGAAATAGATCATCCGGGAGAATGGTGCATTGATTTTACAACTCAAAAAATATATCTTTTCCCTCCCGAACATTTCGATGAAAACTTATTGAGTATTGTATCAGACACTACCCCATTGATTAACATTATAAATTCAAATCATATAAAAATAGAAAATATCTCCTTCAAAAATCATTTAGGCGATGGCGTCATCATAAAAAATGCCACAGAATGTCTGATTGCCGGATGTAACTTCAAAAATATATTAGGAGACGCATTAATCATTCAGGGAGGAAAACAAAATAGAATACAAAGCAACAACTTTGAATATATCGGTCGCACCTGTATTGAGGTATCAGGAGGTGACCGAAAAAATCTGATTGCTTGCAAACACTTAATAGAGAACAATTATTTTACCCGTTTTGGTGAGATACAGCGCAGTTATGCTCCTGCTGTAAAACTGGGAACCTTTACTACAGGAATCGGCATAAAAGAAGGCAATGCAGTGGGAATTACCGTCCGGCACAATATGGTACACAACGCTCCCCATGCAGCCTTTATCTATGGAGGAAACAACAACATCCTAGAATATAATGAAGTGTTCGACATAGCTCGGGTCACAGGTGATGTCGGAGCCTTTTATAGTCGTTGGGACTGGACTTCACGAGGCAACGTCTTACGCCACAATTTTATTCATCATTCACCACGAGCTAATGCATTGTATGCAGATGATGGACATGCGGGGGACTCAATTTATAAAAACATAGTCCATCAAGTCGTTTCCGGTACCATTATAGGTGGAGGTCACTGCAATTACGTTCACGATAATCTATATTTTGATTGTAGTGCAGCAGGCATAAGTATTGATGCCCGTGGAAAAAAACGAAATTATAATGCACAAAATCCTGAATTCACCCATTTGTTCGATGTTTTCCGGATTAACAAAGGCAACTGGGACAACATCTACCCAGGCATAAGTACATTTTTACAGACCGACCATCTGGAATTACCCATTAATAACAGCATAGCAGATAACACATTTATCAACTGCCGTTGCGGATTACGAAAAGAAGGGAAAGATGAAGATTTTCAATATTCATACTTCGGCAGTAATACAGACTTGGTTATTCCCAACTTAAATTTCCGGGAAATATCTATTCTAAAAAGTCTGAAAAATATTCTGGGAGTTAGCTCTATAACAGAATACCAATTAGAGAAATGCGGACTATATATAGATAAATATCGCACTTCCTTACCGGATAGAGTACAATTAATCAATTCTATAAAACAACAACAAAAGGGTTTTGATTCTATCGAAGATCAACAAGTTACTAATAACAATCAATAATATTATCATGAGAAAACACCTATTTCCAGTCCTTTTGCTAGCGAACACACTGTGGAGTTGCCTGTTTGCTCAAACTCCTATTGTTATGGATATGGTTCATTATCTTCTGGATCAAATTTTCGGAAAAACATGGTTCAATGAACCTGGGAATTTAGTGCAATATGGTTTTAACGCGCAAGTAGTTAATGAATTTCAATCTGTACATACAGCCATAACATATAGCAGTTTAGACCCGAGAATATGTCCTACCGGTTCTAAAGAACGTTTATGGATCGATTCTGTTGCCACCCGTATAGAAAACAAGATTGAAGCTATCCATAAAGCCGGATTGGAAGCATATTACTTTACTGATATCATCGTACTTCCCAAACGCCTGGTGGAAATTTATAAAAATGAAATTTGTGACGCGACAGGACGAATTGACTTCACTCGCCCCAAAACACAAGAGATACACCGAATCATGCTTCAAGAAATATTTAAACGTTTCCCGAAACTTGACGGTCTGGTTATTCGCGTAGGAGAAACTTACTTGCAAAATACTCCTTACCACACAGGTAATGGCCCCATACCCAGAAACGAAAAATCATGGGAACATAATTCTGCTTATAAAACCGATGGAGGAGAAAAAATACACAGTAACCTAATAAATCTGCTGAGAGAAGAAGTATGCATACGTCAAAATAAAAAAATCTTCTATCGCACATGGGATTTCGGTTACTTCCATATCAATCCCCAATATTACCTTTCCGTAACAAACAACGTTGAACCTCACCCCAATCTATGCATAAAACACGTACAGGGGGATTATCACCGAACGTATAAATTCAACCCTACATTAGGAATAGGTAAGCACAAACAAATTGTAGAAATTGAATGTCAACGCGAATATGAAGGCAAAGGAGCATACCCGAACTATATTGCAGACGGTGTACTTAATGGATTTGAAGAATTAAAATCAGATTCCCAGCCTTACTGTTTGAACCAGTTAAAATCAAATCCCAATTTTGCCGGTATTTGGACATGGTCAAGAGGAGGAGGCTGGAGAGGTCCCTATATCAAAAATGAATTATGGTGTGACATAAACGTTGCAATATTGGCCAATTGGGCAAACCGGATGTCGTTACCGGAAAAGGAATTATTTAAGAAATACGCCATAGCCAACGGATTCAAAGGAAAAGACATCGAACGTTTTCATCGTCTTTCTCTTTTGTCTGCTGACGCGATTGTCAGAGGAAGAGCATCTTTAATTCTCCCCATCAATGTATGGTGGACGAGAGATCAATTCATCGGAGGAGAGAAAGAACTGAGACAGAATCTCAAAACTATTATAGAACAAGGACTAACTCATAAAATCATACTAGAAAAATCCCAAAGTGTTGCTATCTGGAAAGAGATTGTAGCATTAGCCGATAAAATACAAACAGGCAATCCGGAACTAAGACGTTACTTACAAACTTCCGCCAAGTACGGATTACTTTTATATTCAATCTATGAACAGGGTTGGATCATCATGCTCAAAGGCTACGAAGGAGATATGAACGGTCAATATGACACAAAAAGTATTCGCAAAGCCATCGATAATTATGACCGGTTATGGAAAGAATACAAACTATTCGGAGAGACTCATCCGGATTGTGCCACACTTTATGAGCCTTATAGTTTTGACTTTAACAAACCTCCATTGTATCACGATTTAAAACAAGGACTAAATCCTACTGTAGATAAATACAGAATTACAGATAAACCATAAAAAATAAGAAAATATGAAGAAGACATTTCTAACCGTGCTGTTATTCTATATTTTCACAGGAATAGCAGTAGCACAAAACCTGTCAAAAACAACAGAATACAAAATCTTATTGACAGGAGCCTCATTCGCTTCTCCGCAAAACGGTTGGTTCGAAATCGGTTGTCGCAAACTGAATGCCGAAGCCATAAACCGGGCCATAGGTGGAGAAGCCATAGCCAATACAGCAAACCGAATGGCCAATGGTACCCTCTACTCTAAAGAAGAACTGGAAAATATTGATGCATTAGTCATTATGCAAGTACACAATAAAGATGTTTATGAAGAACTTCAACTGAAAGATAAATACACGGATTATGAAGTACCATTTGATCGCAGCAATTACGCGGCAGCCTATGATTATGTCATCAAACGTTACCTCACGGAATGCTATGAATTACGTAACGATACTACATCCAAATACTATAATACTCCTTATGGTAAACCTGCAATTATTGTATTATGTACACACTGGCATGATTGTCGCACCGTTTACAATGAAAGTATCAGAAAACTCGCCGCTAAATGGGGATTTCCTTTAATTGAATTTGATAAATATATCGGATTCTCAAAAAATGTATTACATCCTGTCACAGGAAAACCTTTCAGCCAATTATATTCCACGGATATTCAAGTTACAGAAGGCATAGCTTATGGACATCATCCCATACGGGGAGAACAATCATATATGCAACAACGAATGGCAGCTATTTTTGTAGATTCGATGAACAGAATTTTACCTATAAAGTACTAAGTATGAAAAGAACTATTATATATACCCTCTTTCTCCTGTCTTTCGTTTGTCAACAGGCGAATGCGACACATATTGTTCAAAATCAATATGATTCCTCATTGAACCAATCGGAACATATGTCTTGGTGGACACATGACAGGTTTGGTCTGTTTATCCACTGGGGACTTTACGCTATGCCTGCTCGCCACGAATGGGTAAAAAGCAGAGAAAAAATGTCCGATGAACATTACAACCGTTACAAAAACTTATTTAATCCCGATTTGTATAATCCGGAAGAATGGGTGTATATGGCAAAAGCAGCCGGAGTTAAATATATGGTTTTCACGACTAAGCATCATGATGGTTTTTGTATGTGGGACAGTAAATATACGGACTATAAAATAACCAATACACCTTATAAAAAGGATATCTTAAAACCGTTAGTTAATGCTTTTCGTAACGAAGGTATACGTATCGGATTTTATTATTCGCTATTGGATTGGCATCATCCCGATTTCACCATTGACCGTAACCACCCCCAAATGCCACAAAACCCCGAACTCTTGAAAGAATTAAATAAGAACCGTAATATGGCAAAATACAGGGAATATATGAAAAACCAATTAACCGAATTGCTCACTGAATTTGGACAAATTGATGAACTTTTCATGGATTATACGTATGCTGAAGGAGAGAATGGAAAGAATAGTAAAGACTGGGATGCAGAAGGTATTGTCAAATTAGCACGAAAATTGCAACCACAGATTATTATAAACAACCGCCTCGGACTAACAGAAAATAGACAAGGCTGGGATTACATCACTCCAGAACAATTCATGCCACAACAGTGGCCCACAGTAAACAGCCAACGAGTTCCTTGGGAAACCTGTCAAACATTCTCCGGCTCATGGGGTTACCATCGTGATGAATACAGTTGGAAAAGTGTACATCAACTAATTGTTATGTTAGCCGAAACTGTCAGTAAGGGTGGAAATCTATTACTAAACGTCGGGCCAACAGCAAGAGGTGTTTTTGACGAACGTGCTATAGAACGTTTAAACGGCCTGGCACATTGGATGCGTTTTCATAGTAGCGCCATTTATGGATGTACTGCCGCACCAACTGAATATGCTTGTCCCAACAATTGTATTCTCACATATAACCCCAATACTAACCGACTGTATATACACGTGTTAGAATGGCCATTCAAATCCTTATATCTAAAACAATATAAAGGAAAAATCAAATATGCTCAATTATTGAATGACAATTCAGAACTCAAATTTCGGACTGAAACCAAAAAAGGAAGCCATATGACCGAAAACACAGGAGCTGACGATGTTATCATCACTTTACCTGTAGAACGCCCAAATGTCGAGTTACCGGTTATAGAACTTATATTGGAGTAGTCAACAGCAACGGAAAATTCCAACTAGATGTTGAACTTCTGATCGAAAAACATGAGCTGAAGTTTGATTACACTATTC
>OGGZ01002293.1_pt1 | contig 13446 bp, 11 predicted proteins | sample 1571371 | NCBI WGS metagenome assembly OGGZ01 (sample SAMEA2582025, study PRJEB24529) | metagenome | biome: Human gut stool | place: China | collected 2011
TAGTGCCTGCCGGTCTGTCCTGGCACTGTCGAATGATGTTTATCCAGTTCGACCTGCGGACAGTGTGAGTTAATTGATCCATGCGCTTTAGCCTCCTCTAAAAAACTAATAGTTTTTTCGTGTCATTTAGAGTGTGGCACAAAAAGACTAATTAGCCAAGGCGCAGGATTTGACGTTTACGTGATATATGTACATACCAAAAAGAAAGGTGGTATGTGCAATGATTGAAGAAATTGATTTTAGGGTTAAAGGTGAGGAACGAAAGAAGCTGGCTTATGCCATAGGTGAATTACTTAAGGAAGCAGCAGAATATTTCAATATTGGAATCAAGAAAATGAGACGTTTAGCAGAGGATAACGAAGGCGAATTTGCTATTTATATGGGAAATAGATACCTTGTTATAAGAGAACGTTTTGAACAGTACATTGTGAATTTGAGTCGTGGAGGGGAGGACGAAGAAGAATGAAAAATCAAAGTCCAGGAGTGAAGAATATAATTACACCGACAGAGGCAATTGATTATTTTGTGCTTAGTCGTAGGAAATTTTATGATTTACTGAAATCGGATGAACAGAAGAATTTCCTTGTGCTTTATAAGGAACGCAAGATGATTATTCGCACAGCGTTTGCAAGATATCTGGAAGCGCATCCAGATTTAAGGAGGCGATGTTAAATGGCAAAGACAGGAATTAGAAGAGACTCAAAACACCGAGTGTTACGCAGAGGGGAGTCAATTCGGTGGGATGGAAAATATCAATTTAAATATCATGTAAATGGCAAGGCGCATTTTGTATATAGCTGGCGCCTTGAACCAACAGATAAACTTCCAGCAGGAAAGAAACCATGCTTATCACTTAGAGAACTTGAAAAGCAAATAGGATATGATTTGGATTCTCAAATGCATCCAGAAGGAAGAAGTATGACAGTAGAGGAACTGGTGGAACGATATCTTTCTACTAGAATTGGCGTAAAGCCCAATACAAAAGCCAATTACAATTTTGTAAAGAACCTTATGAAGAAAGAAGATTTTTATTATAAGAAAATTGGCGATGTCAAAACCTCAGATGCAAAGCTGTTTCTGATAAAGCTGCAGCAGGATGGAAAAAGATATAGTACAGTGAAAACAGTCCGGGGCGTATTAAGGCCGGCTTTTCAAATGGCAGTGGATGACGATGTGCTCCATAAAAATCCATTTGGTCGGATGCAGATGCCGAATATCACTCCGCATGTTTGCCGGCACACGTATTGTAGCAATATGGCGAAATCCGGCATGAATCCTAAGACACTGCAGTACCTTATGGGGCATAGCGATATAGGAGTTACGCTTAACACCTATACGCATTTAGGCCTTGAGGATGCAGAGGATGAATTGAAGCGGCTGGAGGACTTGCAGAATGCCAGAAAAGAATTGGAACGGACGCAAGGAGAGAAGCCTGTGTCACAGAAGATGTTTAAAGCGATATAGGAGAATAGTTAGTTTGGAGGCGCTCTGGCGATAGCTGGGGCGTTTTTTGTTATGGAAATGAGAAGAAAATGACGATATAATATATGTGCTTAGTTTTATTGAAATGAGGTATTATATGTACGGCATAGAATTTTATGATGAATATTTGTTACATATGGGTAATTTAAAAAACAAGCCAGATTTAGCCACGCCATATAAAATAGAATACTTAAAAACGCTTATAAAAGATAACAAGGTTTACAAATTTATATCATTCCAAGAACATAGCGAGATCAAGTTAAAAACATTAATGGAAGAAAAGATATGGTTTTCGTTTTACAAGATGCTAAATGATGACACCGAGTTTCAAATTAATTACAAAATAAAGAAAGTTGTTAGCAAAACGGGTTGCAGTAAAGATTACATAAAGTTAATCACTAATTATCTTACAGAGATGTATGACGTTTTTTCTCTTACATATTCATATGAAGATTATATGTGGAGAGAGTATGCGGCGGGAGGCAATGGTGTTTGCGTAGAATATAATGTTGGAGATTATGACTTTTTGTATCCAGTTGAGTATTGTGATAAAAGCGCAATTGATTTTACGCAGATGATTATTGAGGCAATAAAAAATGAGGGGATGGCATTATCCATTATTCCTTGGGTTGTTAAAAATTCATATAATTTGAATGCTAGACTCGACTCGACTCGGGAGAAAGAGGTAAGAATATTATATTGTCCGTATGATCTTGCAGAGTTTAACGGAGGACGTGTTGAATACAATATAAAGGAGCGAAGGGGGTATAAAGGAATTGCCAAACCACTTACAGAGTTCGGGATGACAACATCAAGAATAATTATAGGCAATAAATGTAATCAATATATGAGCAGTGAAATAATACGGTATGCGGATAAAAAACATATTTATTATGATTTTCAGAAAGACTAATTTTCGGAGGAAAAATATGATATCAAAAATTAAATGGAAAAATCATTCTGTGTTGGGAAATCTTGAACTAGATTTTACAAAGGATAATGGGAAAATATATAATACAATAATTTTAGCAGGAGAAAATGGTACTGGAAAAACTACAATTTTAGATACAATAAGTGAGTTTTTGAATTTGGGAGCTGTTACCCCGTTTGATTATATTGAGTATAAAATTGAAGATGATGATTTCAGAATATATTACGGAGATCAAGATAACCATAAATTAGGTTTTCATCAAAGAGAGTCACTAAAAACAGGAGAGAAAAAGGGGATTTATTCTAATAAAAATAATTATAGAGAAACCATTAATAATGATTTAGAAGATATTAGGCATTATGGTATAGCATATTCAAAAGCACGTTCAGGTTTTAAGACAAATATAGTAAAGTCTTCTACAACAGAGCAAATTGATGATAATAAGTATAATGACGATGAAAAAGAAGATTTTACTAATATAAAACAGTTGCTTGTAGATTTGTCATCACAAGATAATGCTGAATGGATGAGAATAACAAAAAACGGCATTAATATGGATTTTGAAGAATTTAAGAAGCAGTCAAAGCTATATCGATTTGAATTAGCGTTTAATGATTTTTTTGATCGGATGAAATTTAAGGAAGTGGATGAGACAGATCCTAATGAAAAAAAGATAATTTTTGAGAAGCATGGTAAAAGTATACCTGTTGATTCTCTTAGTACTGGAGAAAAGCAAATTGTATTCAGAGGGACACAACTTTTGAGAAATATGAATTCGATAAAAGATGGTGTGGTATTGGTGGATGAACCGGAGCTAAGCATGCACCCAAGATGGCAGGAAAAAATATTAGATTACTACAATAAGCTTTTTATAAAAGATAATATACAATTGGCACAAATGATTTTTGCAACACATTCTGAATATGTAATAAAATCAGCGTTGCAAAATTCGCGGGATGCATTAATTATCGTATTAAAAGAAAAAGAAAATGTCATAACTCCTGTGAAAATAACTGCTCCGTCAGTTTTGCCTACAATTACATCAGCAGAAACAAATTACCTTGCATTTAATATAGTTTCAATAGATTATCATATTCAGTTATATGGATATCTTCAAGCAAAAACACAAAAACATAAAATCAAAGAATGCGATAATTATATTAAAAATCATCCATCGTATGATTCAAACAAATATGGTAAAATGTCTCAATATGGAAACACTCAGTATGAAACGCTATGTACGTACATTCGTAATGCAATAGATCATCCGGATTCAGGTAATACATATACTAAAGAAGAATTAAGAACTTCTATAGAATTTTTAATAGAATTATGTAAAGAAAATGATACTTAGTAACAAGTGATAAATGTAGAATAAAAGAAGAAGGCTTAATAAAAGCAGAAAATTGTAGTAATTGCTGGCGGGTTATGGAGGGAAAGATACATATTGGTTACAATGTATAGAAGGATACTGGTATGAAAATGTTAAGTAATATACTTATGAAGTAGTAATCTATCCACTTTTTACTACGTTTCTACTACGATTGCTGTACACATCTTGCAAAATTTTGCTAAGATTTGCATTTTATGTACAGAAATGACCAATACATAAAGAAAAATTAACACCGCGCAAAACGCTGCAAATGGCAGCAGGAAAGCGCCTTTTGAAAGGAGAAATTATGAGCATTCGAGTACTTTTCATCTGCCACGGCAACATCTGTCGTTCCCCCATGGCGGAATTCGTAATGAAAAAATTAGTATCCGATGCCGGACTCACCGCCCACTTTCAGATCGCTTCCGCGGCCACCAGCACAGAGGAAATCTGGAACGGCATCGGGAATCCGGTGTATCCGCCGGCGAAGGCGGAGCTGGCGAGGCATGGGATCTCCTGTGAGGGGAAGCGGGCCAGGCAGGTGACGAGAGCGGATTATGCGGAATATGATTATCTGATTGGTATGGATGGTGCGAATATCCGCAACATGCTGCGGATATTCGGGGGAGACCCGGAGGGGAAAGTAGCGAAGCTGCTTTCCTACGCGGGATCGGAACGGGATATCTCGGATCCATGGTATACGGGAGATTTTGGAACGGCCTACGATGACGTCCTGGAAGGCTGTACCGCATTCCTTGAATATTTACAACAAAACAGCAAAATCGACACATGATCTGACACTGTCAACACTGCATACATGACATGGATGTCATGCCTGAAAAGTTCACAGAATCACCACATTTTTCTCACAATTCCTTCGCAGATGTCTTTTATTATAAGAGGCAGATAAGGGGAAAGAAATGTTCACAAGATTTTTAATGGAACAGGAGGAATGAGAAAATGAGAAGATGGAATTTACCCCAGGTGAATACAAAAGTAATGTGTGCAGTGTTGACAGCTGCTATGGTGATGACAGGATTTACGGCATGCGGAGGAACAACATCTGCGGGTACGGAGAGCGTAGCAAGTGAATCAGCAGAACAGAAGGAGACGATCGCACCGGAGAGTACGACGGAGAGCACGGAGAGCGGTGAAGAGAAGGTGGAAGCTTATCTCGGTCAGATTACAGCGATTGACGGCAATGTGATCTCCATCGCACTGGCAGAGAAGCCGGAAGCTCCGGAGGGTGAAGCACCTGTTGGTGAGGCACCCAGCGGAGAAAAGCCGGATGGTCAGGCTCCCAGCGGTGAGGCACCCACAGGCGAAGCTCCGACCGGTGAGAAACCGGATGGCCAGGTCCCTGATGGTAACGGTGGCGCACCCAACGGAGAAGCACCGAACGGCCAGACTCCTGATGGCAATGGCAGCGCGCCCAACGGAGAAGCACCGAACGGTCAGAAACCAGAGAAAGACATGCTGGATCAGATGACCTTAACTCTCAGCGGAGATACTATGACTATCACAGTCAATGACGATACAATCATTACGATTGACGGAGAAGATGCCACTCTGGACGAACTTCAGGTAGGCGATACCGTATCCTTCTTCCTGGATAGTGAGACAGTGACTTCATTGAGCGTAGGCATGCCGGAGCCGACACAGCCTATGCAGATTCCGGAGCAAAATTAAGCTGACGTAAGAGCATGGTTCCCAGAATTTCTGCCATTTCTTCCGGAGACTGGGGATTGGATTCTTTCAGCCAGGTCTCTACGACACCGACACAGCCGGTGATGATGAAGGAGCAGAGATATTTATAGTTGGCATCGGATTGCGCGCTTTCCAGAACCTGGAGGGTGCGCTTTTCAATCTGATCTTTCAGACGATTGACGAAAGCCAGATCCCCATGAGGGCCGATCATGACCTTGGCCAGATCCCTGTTTCGGTCCAGAAAACGGAAGAATTCCAACAACGGCCCCTGAGAGGCCAGAGAATTGGTAACGACCGGTTTCTGCTCCATGATTTCATTAAATTCCAGGAACATTTCATCCTCGACTTTATGGAGCATATCGTAGATATCATCATAATGCAGATAAAAGGTTCCGCGGTTGATATCCACCAGTTCAGTCAGCTCCTTGACGGAGATATCCTGAATATCATGGGTTTCTAACATTTTTACCAGCCCCTGTAATAAGAGAGCTCTTGTCTTGCGCACACGGCGATCCATTTTTTCCATAAGACAATCCACCAGCCTTTCCGGGAAAAGAAGAAATCATTTCCTATATGTAATACAAATCTGAATTTTTTCTAAAATAATAGACGAACATTGCGGAAATGTCTAAAAATAAACAATCACAAAAAATCTGTAGCTTGCTTTTTCTTCCCCATTATTATATTTTGCATGTGGCAGAAAATCAACACAAGTTCATTAAATGACATTAATACAATTTCTCATCTTTGTAGTAAGTCTTTACAGATGTTCAAAAACATTTTAAACTAGAGGTGTATAAAATCAAATACATAAATAAGGGTACAAAGAGAGAAAAAGCAGGAGGGAACTATGGCAGACAACGCAGAAAAAGACAAAAAAGATAATTCCTTTATGATGAAACTTGCCACGCTCATTGTAGACAAACGAAAAGGATTTTATCTGATCTTTATTGTTTTATGCATATTTTGCGTATTATCCATGAACAGAGTCAAGGTTAATAACGATCTGACCACTTATTTGCCGGACACAACAGAGACCAGAAGGGGACTGGATCTGATGGATTCGGAATTTACCACGTATGGCTCCGCCCGGATCCTGATCTGTAACGTGACGTTTGACGAGGCACAGAAACTGGCAGATCAGGTGGAGGAGATGGACGGTGTCAGCATGTTGGATTTCGATGAGACCGAGGATCATTATCATGACATGGAGGCTTTATTGTCTGTCACTTTTGATGAGGAAGCAGACACGGAAGCTACACAGCAGCATCTGGATGAGGTATTGGATGCATTGTCCGATTATGATGTTTACTATTCTTCCGATATCGGTCAGGAAGAGCGTGACGCGGATGACTTGAATAATGATATGATCGTCATTCTGTTGTTGGCAGCAGTGGTTATCGTAGCCGTATTGTTATTTACCTCTACGACTTATGCGGAAATCCCGGTTTATCTGACTACATTTATTGTGGCAGCTATTTTGAATAAAGGCACGAACTACTGGTTCGGAACCATCAGTTTTGTAACGAACTCTATTGCGGTGGTGCTGCAGTTAGGTCTGGCAGTAGACTATGCTATCATTCTGGCCCATCGTTTTATGGAAGAACATGAGGACAAGGATGCCAGAGAGGCTGTGATCGTGGCCCTGAGTAAGGCAATCCCGGAGATTTCCTCCAGTTCCCTGACCACCATCTCCGGTATGGTAGCCATGATGTTCATGCAGTTTAGAATTGGTTATGATATGGGTATCATTCTGGCAAAATCCATTATTTTCAGTATGGTAGCCGTATTCTTCCTGATGCCCGGACTGTTGTTGACCTTTTCCAAGGCCATCGACAACACCCATCACAAGAGCTTCGTTCCGAAGATCACAGCAGTCGGTAAGTTTTGTGTGGCTACCCGCTACATTATACCGCCTATTCTGATCGTAGGTGTTATTATAGCATTTTTCCTGTCCAATAAGGCAAACTACGTGTACGATACCAACACTCTGGAATCCAGTACTATGAGTGATAATAAATTCTCCGTCAGCATGGTAAATAAGGAATTCGGTATGGTGAACCAGCTGGCGGTCATTGTGCCGAACGGTGATTATGAAAAAGAGGCACAGACACTGAAAGCTCTGGAAAAGCTGGATGTGGTGAAATCCTGTCAGGGACTTGGCAATATCGAGGCCATGGACGGCTATATGCTGACGGATAAGCTGACCCCCAGGCAGTTTGCGGAACTGATCGATCTGGATATTGAAGTGGCGGATATGTTGTATTCGGCATATGCACTGGATCAGAGCGATTATGGTGCGCTGGTCAGTGGCGTCAGTGAATACGAAGTTCCGTTTATTGATATGTTCCTGTTCATTTATGATCAGAAAGAAAGCGGCAACATCACACTGGACGATGATCTGGAAGAAACTCTGACGGATGCTTATTCCCAGATCTGTATTGCGAAAGATCAGCTGCTGGGCGAAGACAATTCCCGATTTGTTCTGGAATTGAATGTTCCTTATGAGGGAGAAGAGACCACAGCAGCACTGGATCAGATCCGTAATACCGTGGCAAAGTTCTATAATATAGATGACATTCTGCTGGTCGGTAACGCCACCAGTGATAAGGATCTGGGCGATTCCTTCGCAACGGATAATACGATCATCACGGTGCTGACAGCATTGTTCGTTATGATCATCCTGCTGTTCACCTTCCAGTCCGCCGGTCTGCCGGTACTGTTGGTTGTAACGATTCAGGGTAGTATCTGGATGAACTTCTCATTGCCGTATCTGTTGAATGAAAATGTATATTTCCTGGGATATCTGGTAGTATCTGCGATCCAGATGGGTGCAACGATCGACTACGCTATCGTTATCACCAGCCGTTACATGGATCTGAAGACATATATGCCGATCAAGGAAGCCGCCATCGAAGCACTGAATCAGGCGTTCCCTACCATTGTTACCAGCGGATCCATGCTGGTATCTGCGGGATTTATTATCAGCTATGTATCTTCCAATGCAGCGGTAGCGGCCATCGGACTGGCTCTTGGTCGTGGTACTCTGACATCTATTTTGTTGGTACTGCTGGCATTGCCGCAGACACTGCTGATCGGAGATATCATTATTCAGAAGACAGCATTTACACTGAAACGGGATCTGGCAAAGCCCTTGCCCTCCGCCGGAAGAATCCGTATGAACGGTCACATCAAGGGTTATGTCAATGGTGTGTTGGAGGGTGATTTCATCGGTGTCATTGATGGTGAGATGGGTGCGGTGGTGCGTCCCAAGGATACCGTGACGATGGAGGAGCGGGACGATGCCCCGGAAGAAAACTATCCCAGACTGGAAGCACAGGAGCTTCCGGAGGATGAGACAGCCGGACAGAAAGCAACCGGAGCAGATACAGAAGCTGCGGATAAGAAAGCTTCGGATAAGGAAAAAACAGCAGAAAGCGAGGGAACAGAAGATGAACAGTAAGAGATTATTATGTTTCCTGCTGGGAGCAGCACTGATCCTGCAGACACCGGCCACCGCCTATGCAGCAGAAACTTTGACCTATGAGCAGTACAGAGGCGGCAGCGGTTATAGCAGCACGATAAAGGAGCAGGATTATGCAGTCATAGAGATCAGCACGGAGGAGGATCTGCGGAAACTGGTGGAGAACTGTGTACTGGACAGTTGGTCCAGAGATAAAAAAGTAGTGCTGCAGAACGACATTGTTCTGAGCATGACAGGTGAACTCAGTATTCCTACGTTTGCAGGAATCTTTGACGGCAGCGGTTTTACTATTTCCAATGTGAAACTGACCGGAGACGGTTCGGCAGTGGGATTGTTCCGCTATGTGCAGGAGGGAGCAAAAGTCCGCAACCTTACGGTCACGGGGGAAGTATCTCCCTCTGGAAGTCAGGATCAGGTCGGCGGTATCGTCGGTGTGAACTATGGCAGCATTGAAAATTGTAAATTTACCGGAAATGTGGTCGGTGATACGGATGTCGGCGGTATTGCCGGAGTCAATGCCGAGAGCGGAGAGATCCGTCGGTGTGAATCCTCCGGAAATGTGATTGGCAATCATTCCGCAGGCGGTATTGTGGGCAACAACCACGGTATTCTGAATAACTGCAGCAACAATGGCAATATCAATACGTACAGCACGGAAGTGACTTATGATCTGGAAGATATCACCATGGACAATCTGGAGCAGATCAACAGTACCTCCAATGTGGCAGCTCATACGGACACCGGCGGTATCGCAGGTATTTCGGATGGTAAGATTTATTATTGCTCCAATTCCGGGGCCATCGGCTACCAGCACGTAGGCTACAATACCGGAGGTATCGTAGGCAGACTGCATCAGGGCTATCTGCAGAACTGCACCAACACCGGATATGTGCAGGGCAGAAAAGATGTGGGCGGTATCGTGGGTCAGATGGAGCCGTTCCTGGAAGTCCAGTATCTCAGTGACAAGCTGAAGGAACTGGATACGGAGACAGACAAATTCCTGGATATGTTGGATGCCACCCAGAAAGATGTGAGCAGCTATAGCAAACAGGCATCCAGTATTGCCAAGAGTATCAGTTCGAACCTGAAAGATGCCAACAATGCGGGAAGTTCTCTGACCGGGACCGCTCATGATCTGTGGTATATTTACAATCAGGAGCTGAACGGCGTCAGCAACGATCTGAAAGTCCTGAATGACGATCTGAACAAGCAGGCGGATAATGACAAGAATAACGGCAACAGTCATGACGTTACCATCAGTGGAAATGATATTTGGAATGGTAACTGGGGTGGCGATGGCGATCATGACGTCAGTGGAGGAAACATTACCATCACTGTACCGAACGATACGGAGAGCTATAAATCGGCACTGAAAAAATTCGGAGAGAATGCCACCAAGCATCTGGATAACATGACGAATGCTTCCACGGATCGCAGTGGCGGTATCAAAGATAATCTGGATACACTGAATGACAGGCTCGACAAGGCTTTTGACCAGTTGGGTCAGTTGGGGGATGTACTGGAAGCAGGGACAGACAGCACCAGTGCCCACATGGATGAGCTGATGGATCAGGCCAGAGTTCTGCGGAATCTGGTCAGCGAAATCCGGGATGATCTCTTCCGGTATGAAGGAATTTCTGTAGAAGATACTTCGGATGAGTCAGCCAGCAAGGAAGAGGTGAACCCCGGAGATCCCGATGCGGAGGATGACACCGCAGAACCGGAAGGAACCGAAGAAGCGCGCTATGATACCTCCAGCTTCCAGAAGGGAAAGGTCACCTTATGTGTGAACCGCGGTACGGTGGAAGCCGATACGAATGTGGGCGGTATCGTTGGACAGGTGGCAACGGAATACGATTTTGACCCTGAGGACGATATCACTTTAACCGGAACGGAGAGTTTCGATGTGGAGCAGACGGTCAAGGCAGTCATCAGAGACAGCCGCAACCTTGGAGACGTGACCGGTAAAAAAGACTATGTCGGCGGTGTGGTCGGTAAAGCAGAATATGGCGCAGTCATTTCCTGTGAGTCTTATGCATCCGTAGAGAGTACCGGAGGCAGCTATGTGGGAGGAATTGCCGGATCTGCCAGCTATGCGATCCGCAGCTGTTACAGCATGGGCAGGATCACCGGTAAAAATAATATCGGAGGTATTGCCGGAGAAGGCTGTGATATTTTCTACAGCTATGCGTACAATGATCTGGATATGTCCGGCGAAGGTCAGGGCAGCATTGCCGGAAAAGTCAGTGATGATGGAACTCTGTATGGCAACTATTATGTGGAAGGCGGAGCCGGTGGCGTAGACGGCATTGGTTATCAGGGCGGTGCTACCCCGTTGTCCTACCAGGAATTCTGCAGCAAAGACGTTCCGGACGCTTTCTCACAGTTTACCATTACCTTCCAGGCGGATGGTGTAGAAGTGGCTTCCTATAAATGCGGTTACGGGGATTATCTGTCGGCAGACCAGATTCCGGAAGTACCGGAGAAGGATGGCTATTACGGTGTATGGCCGGATTATGATTTCAGTGATATTACCGGTAATAAAGTGCTGGAAGCAGAGTATGAGGAATGGACCGCATCCATTGCTTCCGCAGAGAAAAACGATAACAATAAGGCACTGGTTATGGCAGAAGGCAACTTCTATCCCAATGCAGCATTGCATCTGCAGGCAGAGGGAAATACTTATACAGTATCCATGACCAATTCCATGGAAGAGGATGCACCGGACTATACCGGAGAAGCAACCTTGCGTGTCTACTGTGAGGATGCGGATAACACTGTCATAGAGGTAGCACAGGATGGAGAGTACACGGAAGTGGAATCCACTGTGATCGGCAGCTATAGACAGTTTACCATGGAAGTGCCCGGCAGCTTCCGCACGGTAGAGGCCGAGGGCAGTCATACATTGCTGATCGTACTTTGCATCGTCGGTGGTGCAGTCGTGATCCTGTTGATCGTATTGTTAGGGAAAAAAGCGGCAAAACGCCGGAAGACGCGCAAGGCGGCAAAACGTGACCGGAAAGCCGGAAAAGCTGACGAGGACCAGAGCGGCAAAACAGACGCAGAAGAAGATGCCGGACAGACGGCTGACGCAGAGGAATAACAATGATTCAGGCAGTTTTATTTGACATGGACGGTACGCTGATCGATACCGAAAAATATTACCGTATTTTCTGGCCGAAGGCACTGGCAGCCTGTGGGTATACCATGACAGATGAGCAGGCACTTACGATGCGCAGTCTGGGACGCCCCTTTGCCCCAAGACAGCTCAAGGACTGGTACGGTGAAGATTTTGACTATTATGTGGTGCGTGACAAACGAAAAGAGATGATGGAAGAAACACTGGACCGGGATGGCATCAAATGCAAGCCCGGTGCCGTGGAGCTTCTGGAAGATCTGAAAAAAAGGCATATCACCGCAGCGGTTGCCACAGCGACGGATCTGGAGCGGACAGAAAAATATCTGGCGATGGTAGGACTTCGACCGTATTTTGAGAAACTGATTTCGGCCACTATGGTAGCAGAAGGTAAGCCGTCCCCGGATATTTATCTCTATGCCTGCAGGCAGCTGGGACTGGCACCGGAAGAGTGCATAGCCGTGGAGGATTCTCCCAACGGAGTCATGAGTGCTTACCGCGCCGGCTGTAAGGTCGTGATGGTGCCGGATCAGACACAGCCAGATGAAAAATTAAAAAAATGTCTGTACGCCTGCGTACCGACCCTGGCAGATATCAGCCACCTCATTTAGAGGTGGCTATATTTGTCATAGTAGCTTGATTTTTGTATTCCAGTGTGTTATTATTTTAACGATTAGAGTGACTATTCGGAAGACAATGAAATCAAGCGGGACTGCTTTGTCATGCTTGCATGTAAAAAGCAGTTTTGCTTGATTTTAGGTGACTCGAATAGAGTCACCGCCACACATATGAGCAAAAATAGCTGCGCAGCAGCGAAAGCACGATTTATCGTGCGATTTTGCGAATAATGTGTGGAATGTATTCATACTTGGAGCCCACGAGGGGCGGAAAGGAATGGAAGAAAATGAATTTTGATGACATCGTAGCAAAAGTAAAAGAGTGTGGGAAGAAGACCGTCGCAGTCTCCGTAGCACAGGACAGTGCAGTACTGGAAGCTGTACATGAGGCCAAGAGACTGGGCATTGCAGATGCAATCCTGGTAGGTGATGAGGCAAAGATCCGTGAGATTGCAGCCGGACTGAATATGGACCTCTCCGATTATGAGATCATCAATGAGCCGGATATGATCGAAGCTTCCCTGAAAGCTGTAAAGCTGGCACATGACGGCCGTGCAGATATGTATATGAAGGGCCTGATCGACTCCAAGAACTTCTTAAAGAGCGTACTGAACAAAGAAGTAGGCCTTCGTACCGGTGGAACCCTGTCTCATGTATGTGTATTTGAGATTCCCGGCATTGACAGACTTCTGTTCCTGACCGATGTTGCATTCATGA
>OGGZ01002296.1_pt1 | contig 13444 bp, 7 predicted proteins | sample 1571371 | NCBI WGS metagenome assembly OGGZ01 (sample SAMEA2582025, study PRJEB24529) | metagenome | biome: Human gut stool | place: China | collected 2011
CAGGCAGCAGTAGGTGGATGAATTATCATGAGAAAATATATACCCCTAAAATGAAAATTTAAATTCCACTTCTCCAAAGGGCGGTGGAGTTTACTCTTGCACAGTTGATATTTACTCATGCATACTGATATGATACTTTAATCGTCCTTCTGACAGCAGTAGAAGGAGTTTGACTATGAGTAAATATATCCCAGGCAACCAGAAGCATCTCACCATAGAGGATCGTATCTATATCCAGAATGAACTGGATAAGGGTACATCCTTTAAAGATATTGCCCGCTTTCTCTGTAAGGACCCTACTACGATTTCAAAAGAAGTGAAGGCCAGAAGAGCCTCCGATTGGTTTCACAAAGGGACTTTTCTTAATGCGAAGAACTTCTGTACCAAGCGTTTCCGCTGTAAGAAAACGAATGCCTGCAATAAGATCCTTCTTTGCGACGTTAAATGTGCTTCCTGTCCCACCTGTAACCAGACCTGTCCGGATTTTCAAAAAAAACGCTGCAGCAAACTTGATCGGGCTCCCTACGTCTGCAATGGATGCAGTAAAAAGATCAATCATTGTACGATTGCCCACAAATATACCTACAATGCCAGGTTCGCTGATCGGAAATACCGGGAGTGTCTCAAGGATTCCAGGTCCGGAATCGCTATGACCAGACAGGAACTCCACAAAAAGGATAAGATCATCACTTCTCTGATCGATCAGGCCAGTCTCCTTACCAGATCGTTGCAAACCATCCGGAATTGAATCTTTCCGTCCGCAGCGTTTACAACTACCTTGATATGGGACTTCTGACTGCCAGAAACGTTGATCTGAAACGTAAAGTGAAGTTTAAACCCAGAAAAGTCCATAAATCACAGATATCTGACCGCCGTGTCTTTAATGGCAGAACTTACGCTGATTTTCAACAGTTGCACCTGGAATCTTTTGTAGAGATGGACACCGTCCACTCCGCTGTTGGTTCCTCTAAAACACTGCTTACCTTCTTTTTTACAAGGGAAAAGCTGTTTCTTGCGTTCCTCATGAACCGGAATACGGAAGGATCTGTACGACTCGTTTTGGACCGTTTAGAAAAGCGTCTTGGTACCTTCGATTTCCTGACTCTGTTTGAATATATCCTCACCGACAGAGGCGCTGAATTCGGTGATCCTGATTCTCTCGAAACCGGTGTTACCGGTATCCAGAGAACCAACATTTATTACTGAGATCCCATGAGAAGCGGACAGAAAGGCGGCATTGAACAGGCACACACCATGCTCCGCATGATACTGCCGAAACGAACTACCTTTGAATTCCTGACTCAATGGGATGTGAATCTAATCACCAGCCACATCAACTCAACACCGCGGGAGAGTTTGAATGGGCGTACACCGTATGATGTCGCCCTGGAGGCTTTTGGGGAAGACGTCTTAAAAGCATTTCAGCTTAGGCGTATTGACCCTGACAAAGTCATCTTAACACCTGAGCTGATCCGCTATAACCACTAACCCATGAAGAAATCTGGCTCGCCTAAAAGAGGAGTTATTCGATCAGGTCGATATCGATCCGGCGAATATCTATTGCCCGGACGGAAGCATGCCGAAAGACGCTATCCTGGATTTCTGCCGCCAGTATGAGGAGACGATCCAATCCGTGGGAGGTATCGATTGCATGTTGCTAGGTATCGGTAACTCCAGCAATATCATGTTCAACGTGGGTGGAACGACGATCAGCTCGCGTACCCGTATGGTCTTGTTGGAAGGCGCTTCTCGCAAGGAGGCTGCCCGTACGTTCCCTTCGCAGGAGAATGTCCCGGCAGGTATCATCACGATGGGTATCTCTACGATGATGAACGCCCGCAGCGTGATCTTGATGGCTTGGGGCGAGGATAAGGCTAGCATTGTCGCTAAGACCGTTGAGGGCAAGGTTAGCGATGCCGTTCCTTCCAGCTATTTGCAGAATCATCCGAACGCCAAGGTCGTGATCGATCTTTCCGCCGCTTATGACTTGACTCGTATCAGTCATCCTTGGTTGGTGACTAGCTGCGAGTGGGATAATAAGTTGATCCGCCGTGCGATCGTTTGGTTGTGTCAGTTGACGGACAAACCGATCTTGAAATTGACAAACAAGGATTATAGCGAGCACGGATTGGGTGAGCTATTGGCGTTATATGGTTCCGCTTACAACGTAAATATCAAGATATTCAACGATATCCAGCATACGATTACCGGATGGCCGGGTGGCAAGCCGAACGCCGACGATTCCAATCGTCCGGAGCGTGCTAACCCGTATCCGAAGAAAGTGATCGTATTCAGTCCGCACCCGGATGATGACGTGATCTCCATGGGCGGAACCTTGCGTCGTTTGTGCGACCAGCATCATGATGTGCATGTGGCTTACGAGACTTCCGGTAATATTGCCGTAGGCGACGAGGAGGTAATCCGTTATTGCGAGTATTTGCGTGATGTATGTGAGAAATACTCTCCCGACTCGGCCGTGAAGGATAAGGCGAACGAGATCATCAACTACCTGCGTTACGAGAAGGTGGAGAACGGCGAGCCGGAGCGGAAGGATGTCCTCTTTATGAAAGGAACGATCCGTCGGGAGGAGGCCCGTCACGGTTGCCGCTACTCGGGCGTGAAGGACGATCATGTTCATTTCTTGGATCTTCCGTTCTACGAGACCGGATTAGTGAAAAAGAATGATTTGAGTGAGGTCGACAAGGATATCGTAAAGGCCCTGTTGCTCGAGATCAAGCCGGATCAAATGTTTGTCGCCGGTGACTTGGCTGACCCGCACGGAACCCACAAGGTTTGTCTGGATGCCGTACTGGCCGCTATCGACGAGGTGAAAGACGAGGAATGGATGAAGAACTGCCGTGTATGGATGTATCGCGGCGCATGGGCAGAATGGGAAATGGACCATATTGAGATGGCCGTACCTATCAGTCCGGAGGAGTTGCGCTTCAAACGTAACGCTATTTTGAAGCATCAATCGCAGGCCGAGAGCGCTCCGTATCTGGGTGACGACGAGCGTTTGTTCTGGCAGCGTGCCGAAGATCGCAACCGTGCTACCGCGGAGTTGTATCGCCAATTAGGTTTGGCTTCTTATGAGGCGATCGAGGCGTTTGTACAATATATCCCGTTGAGATAATATCTAGCGATAGAATAATCTGAAAGCCCTATCTGATTAAGTTCGGATAGGGCTTTTTGTTTTTGTGTTATTTTTTTCGTGTGGGCGTAAGTAGATCTGTTTCTATGATCGTATATAGACAAAGGAGAAGCCTTGAACTGTCTAATATAATACAAGAAATGTCCACATTGAGCATGAAAGACTATATTATTAAGAACCATGAGTTGAATAAATTTAAATTATTATATCTGGAGAATGCCCCCAGACTGATCTTTTATGCCTCGAAATATGTGGATAGCGATACGGCGGAAGATTTAGTGCATGATATATTCATCAAGATCTGGCAAAAGAAAGAGATTTATTCCGTGGAAGAAGGCTTGAAGACATACCTATTCCGTTCCGTTCAAAATGCTTGCCTCGATTACCTAAAGCATAAATCAATAGAAATGACTTATGCGGATGAGGTTGCTCGTAGACTAAAGATAGAGGAGATAGATTATTATAATCAGTCGGATGCGGCGGAGCTGGAGAAAGAGCGTCTGGACTCCGTTTACCGGGAAATAGCCAAGTTACCGGACAGATGCCGAGAGGTTTTTACGTTGGCTTATGTGGACGGGAAGAAATCAGTGGAGATCGCAGGAATGCTAAATATCTCTCAACGTACGGTAGAGGCGCAACTCTATAAAGGATTGAAGATCATACGGAATGTGTTGGCGCTTCTGGCACTGGTTTTATTTTTTAGATGAAAATACGGTAGAATACGTAAGTAAAAAGAGGAAACCGGTCGTATATATTATAAATGAAACAGAAAATGGAATCTAATAATTCGATAGAAGAACTGATCATACGCTATTTGCAGAACGAGATTCAAGAGGATGAACTTCGAGTGTTGGATGCTTGGATTCATGAGAGTGACGCTAATAAAGCCCACTTCTTTGAGCTTAAGGGGCTTTTTGACACTCGGAAAGAAGTGGCGTTCTTGAACCATTATTCCGTGGAGCGTAGTTGGGAGCGAATGGCTGGAAAGCTGGATGCGATCTCTGGCGTATCTGTGAAATCCAAGGTCCTTGGCAAACAGTTCTGGCTTTCATTCTTGAGATATGCGGCGATTATCGTAATCGCTATGGGAATAGGTGTGGGTATGAATCAATGGATAAGCAATCGTTTATATGCCGGCGATATGGAATATAACGAGATCGTAGTGGAAAAAGGCGGACGTGCGAACACGCTATTGCTATCCGACGGCAGTAAGATCATACTCAATGCCTCCACCCGTTTTAAATACCCCACCTCTTTTAATGGAGATGAGCGTGTGGTTCATCTGGAGGGTGAGGCCTATTTCGAGGTTGCGAAGAATCATTCGAAACCTTTCATCGTAAAACTAAAGAACCAACAAATCACGGTACTCGGAACCTCATTCAATATACAGGCTTTCAACGATGATCGCTTTAGCGTCACCACCTTATTAAGTGGTAGTATCCTGTTGGAATCTTTTGACGCTCAAGGACGGAAAATGAGTAGCATGAAGCTAAAGCCGAATCAACAAGCCCGGTCGGATAACCGGACCGGCTCTATTTTCTTGTCAGAGACAGATGCCTCGATCTCGAACGCTTGGGTAGGAGGGAAATATCGTTTCAAGGATGAGACCTTAGTCTCTATCGTAAAACGTCTGGAGAATTACTATGGGGTAAATATCCGCTTGGCGCATGACAGTCTGCGGAACATCCGCTACACAGGAACCTTCTCCTTGGATCAAGGTATACAAGAGGTGCTAGATATTATTAACTCGGAGAAACAATTCACTTTCACGAAAGACGGAAAAGATATCCTGATATCGGCGAGGAGCAAATAACAAAATAATAGATGTATAACCTTAAACATTCGAATTGCCTATGACAAATACCTGATCACAAAAAAGAATCGGGACTGACACCACTCACCCCCGATTCTTAGACGTTCATTATTCGTTTAATCACCTTTATCGCTGTCCTCTAAAAAGTAGCGAGCAAGGTAAGTCATTAATAAAAAATAATTACAAACTTATGGAAAAAGTCTGGAATAGCGATGAGCTATTGCCTAAAAAAATTAAATCAATCATGAAGATCACATTGCTTTTTTTAATACTGGGTATATTGCATGTCTCGGCGGATACCTATGCGCAAAAAGCTCAAGTTACGGTAGAAGTAAAGAACGGGACGTTCTATGATGTCGTCTCGGAGATTGAGAAACAGACCGAGTTCATGTTTTTCTATAAGAGCGAGGATATCGATAATAGTAAGCAGGTGGATATACAGGTGAAGAATCGCCAAGTCACCGACGTGTTGAATGAGTTGTTGAAAAACACGAACTTGACCTACCGCATATCAGGTAAGCACATCACGATCTTGAAGAAAGACGCCGTACAGCAACAAAAGAAAAAGATCTCCGGTATCGTTACGGATCCGGATGGCATACCGGTTATCGGGGCCAATGTCGTGATAAAGGGTACGACGGTCGGTACGGTTACGGATCTGGATGGAAAGTTTAGCTTGGATGCGGCTAATAACGATATCCTGTCATTTTCCTATATCGGCTATGCGGAGCAAGAGATCGAGGTCGGGAATCGTACACTGTTTAACGTGAAGTTGGCCGAGGATTATAAGGCGCTTGAAGAGGTCGTTGTCGTTGGATATGGTACGATGTTGAAACGAAACTTGTCAACATCAGTGGGTTCCGTAGACTCGGAGAAGTTATTGGAGCGTCCGAATGCCACGAACGTATTCCAAGGATTGGCCGGAAAGGTGGCTGGTGTTAATATCGCCTTGAATTCTGGTGCGCCGGGTGGTAGTCCTGCGATAAAAATCCGTGGTATCGGTTCTTTGAATTCTTCTAATACACCGCTATATGTGGTCGATGGTGTGGTTGGCGTGGATCCGGACCAGATTGATCCGAATATTGTCCAGTCTATCGATATCTTGAAAGACGCTACTTCCTCTTCTATTTATGGTGCGAGAGGTGCGAATGGCGTTGTGGTGATAACAACAAAGGAAGGTAAGAAAAATACGACGAATATCTCGTATAATACAGTTCTGTCAGCAGGAACGTTAGCTCGTAAAGTCGATGTCTTAAATGCGGAAGAGGCTTTGGATGTATTCAAGCGTGCTTATGAGGCTCAATCGGGACGTATCGCTCCCCATCTGGATCCGAGCAATATGTTTACGCATAAGAATGACCTGTTCAATCCGGACGGGACTCCGAAATATGATACGGATTGGCAGGATGCCGTGACTCGTACGGCTTTTTCTCATCAGCATTCACTTAGTTTCTCTGGAAGAAGCGATAAGCTGACCGCTGTGGCGAATGTAAGTTACAAAGATAATCAAGGTATAATGTTGGAGACCTATAAACGTCAGTTAAACGCATTTATCAATGTCGGATGGGATTTGAAAGAATGGTTCCATTTACAGGCCATGTTGAATGTTGGATCTAGTAATGCCCGAAACTCGGAGAATGCGATCTCTCGGTATACATTGGAAGCATTACCGTTCCTTCCGGTTCAATATGAGGATGGTACCTATTCCCGTAAAGGAGATTATCCAGGTGCGGAAGATACGGAGAATCCCGTGAGGATTTTAAAGGAACGTAAGAATATCGATAAGAATCAGTACACGTTGGCTAACGTGATTGGTACGTTTAAGATTACCTCTTGGTTAAAGTTAACGACTAGCTTCAGCCGCCAGGATGGTTCTTATATCAATTCATCTTATAACCCGAGTACCTTATTCGGCTATGGAGATACTCAAAAGGGTAAAGCGGAGAAAGCACATCGAAATACGATGTCGTGGACGAATGAGGACTACTTGACTTTTGATAAAAGCTGGAATAAGCATAACTTGAATGTCGTAGCGGGAGCCAGTTGGTATTACTCAAAAACAGAGAAAAGCGAGCTAGGGGCCGAGAATTTCTTCGATGATTATTTTGAGTACAATAATATGGGAGTCGGCACCGTACGTTCTAAGGTTGGCTCAGACTATACGGATAATAAAATGAATTCTTACTATGCCCGTATCAACTATAATTTTGACAATCGTTACTTATTGGGCGCTTCTTTCCGTGAGGATGGTTCTTCTCGTTTTGGCTTGAATAACCAATATGGTTTCTTTCCTTCATTCTCGGCCGCTTGGCGTGTATCCAATGAGAATTTCTTCGAGAACGCAAAAAAGGTGATTGATGATATGAAAGTCCGTTTGAGCTACGGTACGGTGGGTAACGCGGAAATCGGTGATTATGCGTCTATGGCACGTTATGAGAATAAACGCCTTCCTTTTGGCAAGGATATGACGACGATCGTTACGTTGAAAAGTATGGCAAATCCGGATTTACGCTGGGAGAAATCCAGACAACTTGATGCGGGTATCGATTTGAGTTTCTTTAATGGGCGTATCGAGTTTATGGCGGATTATTATCATAAGATTACGACTGATTTATTGTATGAGCTACAATTGCCTTCTAACTCGGGATATGAGAAAACTATGACAAATCTAGGTAAGATCCGTAATCAAGGTCTTGAGATGAGCTTGAATACACGCAATATCCAAAGCCGTGATTTCTTATGGACTACCTCTTGGAATTATACGATGAACCGATCGATGGTACTGGATATAAATGATAATATCATTGGTAAATGGGGAGGACGTATTGAAGAGGGACATCCTTTAAATGCCCTTTACGGCTATGTTCGCCTAGGTACATGGGGAACCGATGAGGCGGAAGAAGCCGCTAAATATAATAAGAAACCCGGCGATATCAAGTATTGGGACAAAAATGGTAATGGAATGAAGGATGGTGAAGACCAAGACTATATCGGAAATGGCGCTCCTAAATTCGAGATGAATATGACAAATACATTCTCGTGGAAAGGCTTCACGTTTATGTTTGATTTACAATGGGTGTATGGTAATAAGTTGATTAACTTCACTCGCCAGTTGATGGGTAACCGTGTGACATTCTCCAATGCTTATGCGGACATTCCGGTGAACGCTTGGACGCCGGAAAACCAAAACACGATGGTGCCTAGCTTGCGCCTTCCGGGAGATGGATATGAGAATGACGTAGATTCTTGGAGTTGTGAGCCGGGTTCGTTCTTGCGTTTACGTAATATCGGCTTGAAATATGACTTTAGTTCCCGTATGCTTTCTGCCGCTCACATCAAGAGTTTATCCTTGGGATTCAATGTGGAGAATGCGTTCTTGATTACGAACTATTCTGGTAGTGATCCGGAGGTGACGAGTTATGATGCTGTATTTGAGCAAGGAGTGGATTTTTATACCTATCCCAAACCTCGTACGTATTCATTTACTTTAGGTGTTAATTTCTAATTGTTTAATCTTTACTTCGTAAAAAACTAAGATATGAAAAATAAAGCGCATGTATGGATGTGTGGCTTGCTTTCGGCGACAATGGCTTTTACATCCTGTACGAATTTTTTAGAGGAAGACCCGAAAACCTTCTTGAGTCCTTCTGAATATTATACGACAGAGAACCAGATAAAGGCGGCTGTGGATGGCACTTATGACGGGCTTGATGATCTGTTGAGTTCCGACCTCGAGATTGCCACAGTTCACCTTTTTAACTTGGAATATCTTGTAGGTACTAGTTATCGTCCTCGTGCGGCCGGTAATGAGCAGAACCAGTTCTTGTTGCTTTCCGGTTTGGAAGAGAGTAACGGCATTATTCGTAACTTCTGGAAGGCTACTTTCTTTCCTTTGGAAAATTGTAATAGCGTGATTCAAAATGTTTCCGCTACGGATATTATTAGCGAGAGCCAGAAAGCGAAGTATCTGGGAGAGGCTTATTTCTTGCGGGCGTATTACTATTTTCAAGGGGTACAATTATTCGGGGATATCCCGTTGAAGACGGAACCTACGGTAGACTTGAATACGGTGAAGATTCCAAGGTCTCCTAAGGAAGATATTTATAACCAGATCGTGGAAGACTTGAAAAAGGCGGAGCAGTCCGGTTTGGATTGGAGTGATAAAACAGGCCATGTCTCTATGGGAGCGATCAAAACCCTTTTAGCCAAGGTTTATTTGACAATGGCAGGTTATCCGCTTCAAAAAGGAAATGAGTATTATCAATTGGCTTACGAGAAAGCCAAGGAGGTTATTGACAGTGGAGCCTTTAGCTTGTTCGCTGATTATAAGGATTTACGTGCGTTAGAGAACGAAAATAGTGGTGAGCATATTTTTATGATCCAGCGTGAGGCGCAAGATGCCGGGGCTCCTTTCCATTTTGGCCTTTTGCCTTATCCGGAACAACCGATTTCCATTACTCCGGCTTATGGGGGTGGTTTGGCTCCTCGTAAAGAGTTTTATGAAAGTTATGATGACCAAGATATTCGTAAACGGAATGAGGAGTTTTTCTATACTTCTAAACCCAAATATGGTGATCCGGAGACAACGATTACTTTGGATGTTCCTTATCTATGCAAATATTGGGATGAGAATGCGGAATCTACAGGAAAGAGCGGGGCGAATATCCCGGTTTACCGTTATGCGGATGTTCTATTAATGTGTGCGGAGGCAAAAGCTACCTTGGATGGAGGATCTACTTCTGACGCTACGGCAGTTGATGCTTATTTCCAAGTTCGTCACCGTGCGTTACCTGATGAGGCGAGACCAACTTCGATCACGGTTGATCAAGTATTGAAAGAGCGTGCGTGGGAACTCTGTTATGAGTTTACAGGATGGTATGATATGTTGCGTACTCACCGTGCGTTTGATCCGGTATCGAAGCAAATGGTTGATTTATTCGGCTATCAGGCGGTTAATCATACGTATCCGTTTAAAGAATCGGATTTGGTTTTCCCGGTACCTTTGCGTGAGAAAGAACTGAACCCTCTGCTCGGTGAGGATGTCGTTCGCTAAAAGTAAGCGGGCGATTCTCTAGACTAGAGGTGTGTGGGAGGATATTACTATCCGTAGTAATCCGGATTATTATCCATGATAAATACGATTACTATTGATAGTAATATTTTTTAACACGGTATATATTATTCATCACAGAAAATTAGAGAAGAGAGAAATAGAGATGAAAAGATATGTTTTGTTTGTCTGTTTGCTTTTATCAGGTCTTGCAAGAGTATATGCTCAGTCGATAGCTCCGTTTCAGAAAGGAGATCGGATCGCCTTCGTGGGAAACAGCATTACTTGCGGTGGTCATTATCATTCATATATCTGGCTGTACTATATGACCCGTTTCCCGGATCAACGCATCGATATCTTTAACGAGGGAGTAGGTGGGGATGTAGCCGAGATGATTTACCAGCGGTTGGATAAGGTTTTCGAACATGAGCCTACAGTGGTGACGCTATCTTTTGGCATGAACGATGTCGGCTATATGGATTTTCGGAAGCCGGGGGCCGATACGATCGCTCGGAACCGGGTAGAGAAAGCTTGTCGGGATTATGCTCTTATCGAGGAGGTCTATAAGAAGTATCCGGAGGTGAGGAAAATCTTGATCGGAAGTTCTCCTTATGACGAGACTTCCCGTTTCAATAAGGTCGCTTTCCCGGGGAAGAATACGCAGATCTTGAAGATCGTGGATTTCCTGAATGCCCGTGCCCGGGAGAATCAATGGGGATTCGTGGATTTCAATCGCCCGATGGTAGCGATCAACCAATGGGAGCAAGCGGCGGATTCCATGTATACCTTATGCGGGAAGGATCGTATACATCCCTCTACGGACGGACATCTGGTCATGGCTTATCTTTTCTTGAAAGCGCAAGGCCTGGCCGGTAAGCTGGTAGCCGATATCCGGATAGACGGAGCGGGGAAAAAGGTGACTCGCTCGGATAATTGCCGTGTCTCGGATTTGTCTGTTTCCTCGGATAACCTTACTTTTACGTACGAGGCGAAATCGCTTCCGTATCCTATCGATACCTCTTATTATGATAATGAGAAACATACGCAGGCAGATGCCTTGAGTGTTATCCCTTTTATGGATGAGATGAATTATGAGGGATTGTCCGTGAGCGGTTTGTCGGATGGATATTACGGGTTGACGATCGGTGGGGAGTTTATCGGTCGTTTTACGGCGAGGGAGTTGGAGCGAGGTATCAATATGGCTCTTCTTCAGAATACCCCGCAGTATAAACAAGCGATGAAGATCCGCCAGATGAACGAGGAACGCTGGTTGAAAGAGCGTAAGATGCGTGAATTTTATTGGGTGGAATATAACTTGATGCGGAAGACGGGCATGCTTTGGGCCTGCAACGAGGCTGCCGTGGATACCTTGCGCAAATACCGTCCCCACGACATCTTCTTGCAATGGAACGGCGACCTTTGGCTACAATACATGCACAAGGGGATTCGTGAGGATTGCGTGAATGAGCAACAGGATCTGGTTAACCAGATCTATGAGCAAAATAAACCAATCCCCTTGCGAATAGAGATCAAGAAATTTACAGACTTGTAGAGACGGGGCGTGCCCCGTCTCCCACCGGCTGATAGTATCTTTAAGTTACCTTTTTGGGGGATGAGACGGGGCACGCCCCGTCTCTACAACCAGATAATTATAAACTGTTGAACTTTAAAGATTAAATTTATGAATAAGCTACTCATTGCCTTCTTTTTGTTCCTCTTGCCTTTCGGCTGGATAAAGGCGACAGCTTCATCTCATCCCGAATCCTTCCCTTGGAAAGCCCAATGGATCAATACCGAGCGTTGCCAAAGCGCTACGAATACTTGGTTGATCTACCGTAAATCATTCGGCGTGACGGATGTCCCGGACCAACTCATCGCCCGTATCGCCGCCGATTCCAAGTATTGGCTTTGGATCAACGACCAACTGGTTGTCTTTGAGGGGGGCTTGAAAAGAGGACCTTCTCCTTCCGGGACTTATTACGATCCGGTAGATATCGCCCCTTACCTGACAAAGGGCTCGAACACCATCGCTATCTTGCTCTGGCATTTCGGGAAAGACGGTTTCAGTCATATCAACAGCGGGAAAGCAGCTTTGTTATTCGAGGCGATCGCTCCGGGACTGGAGATCGTCTCCGATGCGAGCTGGCAGTGCGCCTTGTATGAGGCTTATCAAAATACCGAGGCCCCTTTCCCGAATTACCGTATGCCGGAGAGTAATATCCGCTTCGATGCCCGTCAAGCGATAACAAACTGGAATCGTACGAGTTTCGAAGGTTCCCTTCCGGGGGCGGTCTGCGTCGGTAAGGCGGGGAAAGCTCCTTTCGGGGATCTGGTGGAACGTCCGATACCCCAGTGGAAAAACAGCGGTCTGTTATCCTATGTATCCGTCCGGGAATCCTTGAGAGGCGATACCCTGTTCTGTCGTTTGCCCTATAATGCCCAGATCACTCCGTATATGAAAGTAGAGGCGGAGGCCGGGAAGACTATCCACATCCGGATGGATAATTACGAGGGAGGAAGCGAGCGCAACGTACGTGCCGAATATATTACCCGTGAGGGTGAGCAGGAATACGAAAGCTATGGCTGGATGAACGGCCATGAGGTCTATTACATCATCCCCGAGGGCGTGAAGGTGCTGGATGTGAAATACCGTGAGACCGGTTACAACACGGACCTCGCCGGCTCTTTCCATTGTGACGACCCGTTCTACGACGAGCTTTGGCAACGTTCTGCCCGCACCTTATACATAACGATGCGTGATAATTATATGGACTGTCCGGACCGTGAACGTGCCCAATGGAGGGGTGACGAGGTGAATGAGCTAGGCGAGGCTTTCTACGCCCTTTCTCCGTCCGGGCAGAAACTAGCCGTAAAAGGCATCCATGAATTAATGAATTGGCAGCGGGAGGACGGAACGCTCTACGCTCCGGTTCCGGCGGGTAATTGGGATAAGGAGCTTCCTTTACAGATGTTGGCGTCTATCGGTTGGTACGGTTTTTATACGCAATATTATTATAGTGCCGACAGTAGTTTCGTTCCGGTGATATACGACCGGATGCGCCGTTACCTGCATGAGGTCTGGCAAGTCGATAAGAGTGGCTTGGTGATCGAGCGTCAAGGCGCTTGGAGTTGGGGCGACTGGGGCGAGCACGTCGATATGGGTGTATTGACCAATTGCTGGTATTATCTGGCCTTGAAAGCGGAGCGAGCCTTCGCCCTGCAACTCGGCAAGGATAAGGATGCCGATGAGATCTCCCGGATGATGCGTAGCATAGAACGTTGTTTCGACACGAAGTTCTGGACAGGTTCCGCCTATCGCTCCCCCGGCTATAAGGGGGAGACGGACGATCGCTCCCAAGCCATGGCGGTTGTTTCTGGACTGGCCTCGAAAGATAAGTATCCGGCGCTGACGAAGGTACTTAAAAAGGAG